>OFGX01001077.1_pt1 | contig 17572 bp, 12 predicted proteins | sample 1521831 | NCBI WGS metagenome assembly OFGX01 (sample SAMEA3504080, study PRJEB24116) | mouse gut metagenome | biome: mouse gut; feature: mouse-associated habitat; material: faeces | place: Denmark | collected 2011 | reverse complement strand
GAAGCTGCATACTAGTGATTGAATTTAGAGAAAAAGAATAGTAATAAATATAGACTAAAATGGTGATTTATGGATAATATAAATGAAGGTAGGAAACACGTTTTTTCTTTTGAAGTTTTTCCTCCTAAACAAAGTACAAGTTTTGAAAAAATAAAAGAAGTAACCGATTCATTAATAGAATTGGAGCCAGACTTTATAAGTGTAACTTATGGTGCTGGTGGTAGCATAAAGGATAATAGGACAGTTGAAGTTTGCAAACTTATTGCAAATAGTGGGAAAAGCAAACCAGTTGCTCATCTTACTTGTATTGGCTCTAAAAAAGAAGAAATTGATGAGATTTTGTATTCGCTTAATAAAATTGGTGTAAAAGATATACTAGCACTTCGTGGCGATAAAAATCCTAATGTTACACAAAAAGGTGATTTTGAGCATGCAAGCGATTTGATTTATTATATTAAGTCTAAAATGGGTGATAAGTTTAATGTTTTGGCGGCTTGCTATCCTGCTGGGCATAATGAAAGTGTTTCTCAAAAACAGGATATAATTAATCTTAAGAAAAAAGTTGATGCAGGTGTAAGTGGCTTAATCACTCAAATGTTTTTTGACAATGAGGAATTTTACAGGTTTAGAGATTTGGTAGAGGTCAGTGGAATAGAAGTGCCAATAGAGGCGGGAATAATGCCTATTACAAACACCAGACAAATAGAAAAAGTTATTTCGTTATCTGGTGCAAGTATGCCAGCAAGACTTACTAGACTTATTGCTAAATATGGCAGAAATGATGATGCTATGTTTGATGCGGGTACAAGTTTTGCAACTTCACAAATAGTTGAACTTTTATCTAGTGATATTAATGGTATTCATTTGTATACAATGAATAATCCTGCTGTAGCAAAAAGAATACATAGTGTAGTAAAAGGACTACTAAAATTTTAATAACATGGGGAAACTATGGCTATTGATAAAAAATTAGTTAAAAAATATCTTGATTATAAAGGAATTGATGGGGATTTTGATTTGTATATAGATGAGGTATTTTTAGAAGTCAAAAATATTAGTAATCCAAAAAAGATTTGCGTAATTAGCAATTGCTTTGTTGAAAATGGTTATTATAAACTGGACAACCTTGGTTTAGTTTTAAAAAGCGATGATATAAATAAATTGTTTATTAATTGCAAAAGTATTGCAACTATGGTTGTAACTTTAGGATTAGCAGTTGATAAAAAAATAGCAATTTATGCAAAAACAGATTTAAAAAGGTCTTTAGTGATGGATGCTGTTGCAAGTGTATATGTGGAAAGTATTCTTGACGAACTTGAGTGTGAAGTTGTAAAAGAAAGCAATTTGTATAAAACAATGCGGTTTAGCCCAGGGTATGGCGATTTGGATATTAGTATTCAAAAAGATTTAATTGAAATTACTAGTGCTAGTAAATATCTTGGTATAAATGTTAATGGAAATTATTTAATGACACCATTAAAGTCGGTAACTGCATTTGTTGGTTTTTCGGATGAAAAACAAGTGTTTAGCAATATATGCCTAACATGTCCGCAAAAGGGTAGTTGTAACAAAAAATGTAGTAAAGCACAATAATAGAATATTTAAAACAATGTGATGTTTTATTTACTAGTTTGAGAGGATAAAAATGAAAGATTTATTTGCAAAAAAAGTTGTAGTATTAGATGGTGCAATGGGTACTATGCTTTTTAATAATGGTTTAAAAGTTGGCGAAAAACCAGAAATGCTTAATCTTACTAATCCAGATATAATTTTTAATATACATAAATCATATTTGGATAGTGGTGCAGATGTGATTTATACTAATACTTTTGGTGCAAATAAAATAAAAATGAAAAACTATCCTTATAAGGAAGTTATTGAAAAGGGAATAGAAATTGCAAAAAGTGCTGTTAAAAGTTGTGGACACGGCTTAGTTGCTTTGGATATGGGTAGTATTGGTGAATTGCTTGAGCCTCTTGGTAGTATGACTTTTGATAGTGCGTATGATGTGTATAAAGAAATGGTGGAAATTGCTAAAGACAAAGTAGATTTGTTTGTAGTAGAAACTATGAGTGATTTGTACGAACTTAAAGCGGCAGTTTTGGCAATTAAAGAAAATAGTAATAGGCCAATTATTACTACAATGAGTTTTGACGAAAGTATGCGTACATTTGCCGGCTGTCCGTTAGAGGCTATGATAGCAACAATGGAAGGCTTGGGTGTTGATGCTTTGGGTGTAAATTGCTCATTAGGACCAAAACAACTTGGAAATATTGTTAATGTATTATTAAAAAAATGCAGTTTGCCTATAGTTTTAAAACCAAATGCAGGTTTGCCAGTAATTAGAAATGGTGTGACAGAATACGATGTTGACGAAGAAGAATTTGCGGCAACAATGGCTGAGTATGTAAAAAAAGGTGTTAGTGTTGTTGGTGGTTGCTGTGGTACAACGGATAAATACATTGCAAAACTATCTGAAAAGATAAAAGGAATAAAGCCTGCTAAAAGAAATATAGAAAATGTATTTTGCCTTGCAAGTGGCACAAAATATTTGGAAATAAATAGTCCAAAAATTATTGGTGAGAGAATAAACCCTACAGGCAAAAAATTGATGAGAGAAGCAATTGCAAATAAGGATATTGCTTATTTTGAAAATCAAGCAGTAGAACAAATGCAAGCGGGTAGTGATATTTTGGATATTAATATGGGTATACCTAATATCAACGAGGCAGAGATGATGAAAATTGCTGTAAAGGCAGTGCAGTCAGTTGTAGATTTGCCACTTCAAATAGATAGTAGTGACCCACTTGCTGTTGAAGTTGGTGCAAGGTATGCAAACGGAAAAGTTATTATCAATTCGGTAAATGGTGATGATGAAACTTTAAATAAAATATTGCCTATTGCAAAAAAATATGGGGCAATGGTTTTAGGTCTTACTATTGATAAAGATGGTGTGCCTAAAACTGTAGAAAAAAGATTAGAGATAGCGGAAAAAATTATTAATCAGGCTATGAAAATCGGTATTAAAAAGGAAAATATCATTATTGACTGCTTGACTTTGACTGTTGGTGCAGAGCAAGAACAAGCAATTAAAACATTGGTTGCTATAAAAAAAGTTAAAGAAAAATTTGGTGTTAAAACTGTGCTTGGTGTGTCTAATATTTCTTTTGGTTTGCCAAACAGACAAATAGTTAATAGTCACTTTTTGACAATGGCATTAAGTTTTGGGTTGGATTTAGCAATTATTAATCCTAATATTGCCGAAATGATGCAGAGTTTTAAGGTTTATAACCTGATTACTGGCACAGATAAAAATGGTGTAGACTATATAAATAGTTATAGCAATGTGGTTAGTGAAAAAATTAGTAGTAATAATGAATATAGTTTAAAAGAATGTATTATTAAATCTTTAAAAAACAAGGCGACAGATTTAGTTAAAGAATTATTAGTGTCTAATAATGGTTTAGATATTATAGATAACGAGGTTATACCAGCACTAGACTATGTTGGTGATATGTATGAAAAAGGCAAATTGTTTTTGCCACAACTTATAAGTTCTGCTGAAGTTGCAAAATCTGTTTGTGATATAATAAAATTGACTTTGGGTAATAGTGCCACTCAAAATTCAGTAAAAATAGTTTTAGCAACGGTAGAAGGTGATGTGCACGATATTGGAAAGAATATTGTTAAAACTGTGTTGCAAAATTATGGTTATCAAATAATTGATTTAGGAAAAGATGTGCCAATAAATAAAGTAGCAGAAATAGTAAAACAAGAAAAACCTCAGATTTTAGGTTTGTCTGCACTTATGACTACTACTGTAAAAAATATGGAAAAGACTATTGCTTGTGTGCGTCAATTTGATAGTGATATTAAAGTGTTTGTAGGTGGTGCAGTGCTTAATGAAAGCATAGCAAAACAAATTGGTGCAGATTATTATAGCAAAGACCCAAGACAAATGGTTAAGATATTGCAAAGTTTAAATCTATAAGTTAAAATAAATTTAAAAATAGAAAAAAGTTTGAGGTTACTCAAACTTTTTTTTGTTTAAAATCTTTCAAAAATCGGTATTATTTTTATAAATTATATGTTTTTTACTATTATTATTTTTTCTTGCTAACAAGATAATTTAGTTGGTTAGTAATCTCACATGTTACAATATTATAACCTGAATCACTTAAGTGCAAGCCATCAATTGTGTAAGTTTTATTTAGTTTATCATCTAATAATAAAGAGTTATGTGTATCTAAATAAATAACTTTTTTTGTTTTGCATAAATATTTAAGTGCAATGTTTGTATTGTTAATAGTTGAGTTTTCTCTGACTTTTGTTAAATTTTTTGAGTTATAACTATTAAGGGTAACAGTTGGATAAATGGAATCAACTATTATAGTACAATTAGGCAATTGAGTTTGCAATTGATTTATTATTTTATCCATATTGGCAATATATTTTTCGTTAGGAATATTGTGACCTATATCATTTGTGCCTACATGAATTATTACGACAGATGGCTTTAAATCAATTACATTTGTTTGAAGTCTATTTAATACATCTTCTGATTTGTTGCTAGATATACCACGATTTATATAATCTTTATCTTTAAACCATTTTTTTAAATCATATAACTCAAAAATACTATCTCCTACAAATACAACACCATTTTGTGGTGTGCTTGATGCAATTGCAGCATATTCTTCTGCTTTTTTAAGTTGTGTTTTTTGAGAAGTTAATAATGCCTCACCATATAAAATGTATATGATAGAAACGCACCCTAATATAGTAAATAATAATAGTATTATTGCAATAGATGCAAACATTATTTTTCTTTTTTGATTATAATTTAGTTTTTTAATATTCATCTTTTGCCTCTAAGATATATTATAAATTTATTATATCATTATTATTTGCAAATTGCAATAGATTAATATCCTTTTAATAAATAAAGCGGTACAAAAGAAATTTTTTAAAAAAATAATTTTTTTGGAATATATTGTACAGATAAGCAATATTCTATAATGATAAAGGTTTGGAGGATAGAGAATGGATAGCGTAACTATTTATCAAGACATTGCAAAAAGAACAAATGGCGATATTTATATCGGAGTAGTAGGACCTGTCAGAAGTGGCAAGTCTACATTTATTAAGAAGTTTATGGACGAGTTGGTTTTGCCTAATATTGTAGATGAAAATGAGAAAATCAGAATAACAGATGAACTTCCTCAATCAGCAACTGGTAAGGCTGTTATGACAACTCAGCCACAATTTGTGCCTGACAAAGGTGTTAAAGTGGATTTGGAGGGAAACCTAAAAGTTAATATTAGACTTATTGACTGCGTTGGATATATGGTGAATGGTGTGGAAAATCAAGATAGAATGGTTAATTCGCCTTGGTTTGCACATGAAATTCCTTTTGCAGAAGCAGGTGAGATAGGTACTAAAAAAGTTATGTGTGACCACTCTACTATTGGAATTGTTGTAACTACAGATGGCAGTATTACTGATTTTGCTCGCAAAGATTATGAAGAATCTGAAGAGAGAATTATTGCAGATATGAAAAAGACAAATAAACCATTTGTTATTTTGCTTAATACAAAAAATGCCGATAGCCCTGAGACTAAAAGAATAGTAGAAGAAATGCAAACTAAATATTGCGTGAGTGTGGTTGCAAAAAATGTAAGCAGTATGAATATTAAAGATATTCAAGAATTACTTTATTGCATATTAGGTGAGTTCCCTTTAAGAATGATAGGTGTTACATTGCCAAAATGGATGCAAATGTTATCATTTGATAGTGAACTAATTACAAAAATTATGTCTGCACTAGCAAGTAAAATGGTTAACTTAAATAAAATGTGTGATTATGAAAAGTTAAAAGACATATTTACTGGCGATGAAGACTTTAATAATGTTGACAACATTGACGTTCGTTTTGATGATGGTAGTTTAGTATTAAATATTATGCCAAAAGAAGAGTTGTTCTATAAAGTTTTAAGCGACTGCTGTGGTGTTAATGTAAAAGACGAATCTGCTTTGTTTGGATATATTAAAAATGCTGTTAGAGCAATTAAAATTTCTAGCAAAATGGATAAGGCTTTAGAATCTGTTGACCAGTATGGTTATGGTGTGGTTATTCCTAATGAGGAAGAAATTAATTTTAACACACCAGAAATTGAAGTTAATGGCAATAAAAAGAATATTAAAATGTCAGCAGACTGCACATGTCTTCATATTATGAAAGTTGACATTAAAACAAATGTTAATCCTATTATTGGTGCAGGTACACAAGCACAAGATATGGTTAATTATCTTGAGAGTGAGTATGCAGAAAACTTAGATGAGATTTGGCAAACTAATATGTTTGGTAAAAAATTGTGTGATATTGCAAAAGATGGGTTGTCTCAAAAAATGTATGCTATGCCAGTTGAAGCACAAAACAAATTACGTAAGACTGTTTGCCGTATTGTAAATGAAGGTAGAGGCGGAGTACTTTGCGTATTGCTTTAATATAAAATATATTTTGTCTTCATAATAAAGTATTAAAAAATGTGGCGGTCTTAACGTCACATTTTTTAATTATTCTGTCAAAAATCGGGACTATTTTGTTTTTACTACATTTATATGTATGGTTTTTTGTGTAAATTTTGTAATAAAAATTTGTTTATGTAGTGGCAGTGATGATTATAATATTGAATAAAAATACAGGTTATAATTAATAAATATAAATAAAAATAAAATAATGCGACGAATAAAAACAAAATATTTATGCAATTTTAAAAATTTGGTATTGACGGATATGGTAAAATGTGTTAAACTTAAGTTATAAAAATACAGACAACAAGGGGGGTATATGAATAACACGCAAAACGATTTGCCGATTTATTTATATCATGAAGGCAAGAATTATCAGTCATACAAATTTTTCAGCCCTCATAAAGAAGGAAAAAATTGGGTGTTCCGTGTATGGGCACCTAATGCAAGAGCAGTACATTTGGTAGGTGATTTTAATCATTGGCAAACTGGAGAAGATAAGTTTGAATTAATATCTGATGGTATTTGGGAATGTGTTACTCAAAAACCTAAAATGTTTGATGCTTATAAGTTATGTATATTCAAAAAAGATGGCAGTAAGGTGTTAAAGTGTGACCCTTATGCAATTCATGCAGAAACAGCACCTCAAAACGCATCTAAAGTTTATGAATTAGATAAATTTAACTGGACAGATGATGAATGGATAGAAAAACATGATAATACTAATTCTTTTGAGTCACCTATGAATATTTATGAGTTGCACTTTGGGTCTTGGAAACAATATCCTGACGGCAATTATTATAGTTATAAGGATATGGCAAAAGAGTTAATACCTTATGTTAAAAAAATGGGTTATACTCATATTGAGATTTTGCCTATGACAGAATATCCATTTGATGGTTCTTGGGGATATCAAGTAACAGGATTTTTTGCACCAACTTCAAGATATGGTATTCCAAAAGACTTTATGTACTTTATTGATAAATGTCATAAGGAAGGCATAGGTGTTATTTTGGACTGGGTAGTTGCTCATTTCCCTAAAGATGAACATGGTTTGATGGAATTTGATGGTAGCAGACTTTATGAGTATCAAGATGAATTAAAATGTGAACATAAAGAATGGGGAACAAGAATATTTGACTATAGCAAAAACGAAGTTAAATCATTTTTAATATCTTCTGCAATGTATTGGCTAGGGGAATATCATATTGATGGTATTAGAGTGGATGCGGTTGCAAGTATGTTGTACCTTGATTATGGTAGAAAAAATGGTGAATGGAGACCTAATTGCTTTGGTGGTAACTATAATTTAGAGGCAATAGACTTTTTGAAGGAATTAAACAAAACTTGTTTGACAGAGCATAAAGGTGCTTTAATGATAGCGGAAGAATCTACTGCTTTTCCAATGGTAACAAAACCTACTGAAGATGGTGGATTAGGCTTTAATTATAAGTGGAATATGGGTTGGATGAATGATATGTTGAGTTATGTTTCGCTTGACCCGTTTTTTAGAAAAGATAATCATAATAAAGTTACTTTTTCTATTACTTATGCTTATTCCGAAAATTATATTTTGCCATTATCTCATGACGAGGTAGTTCACGGAAAATGTAGTATGATAGGCAAGATGCCATTATACTATGATGATAAGTTTGAAGAATTAAAAGCATTTTATGGTTATATGATAGGTCATCCTGGTAAAAAATTATCATTTATGGGTAATGAATTTGGACAATTTATTGAATGGAATTATAAACAAGGGCTTGACTGGTTATTACTTGATTATGATAAGCATCGTATGCTTCAAAGTTTTGTAAAGGCATTAAATAATTATTATCTTGATAATAAGGAAATGTATGAACAAGACTGCAGTTATGACGGATTTAAGTGGCTTGTTGTAGACGATAGGGAACAAAATATTGTTTCATTTGTAAGGTACGCAAAAGATGGTGAATTTACTGTGGTTTTAGTTAATTTTTCACCAGTTAAACGAGAAAAATATGATATGGGTGTACCTAAAGCAGGTAGTTATAGTGTTAAACTTGATAGTTCGCTTGAAAAGTTTGGCGGTCATAAAATTAAAAATAAATCATATAAAGCAAAAAAAGGTAACAAACACGGATGTGATTACTACATTACACTGGAAATAGAACCAAATTGTGTTATGTTTTTTAAATGTAAATAAATAGGAGGGGAACTTCATGTTACACAATAATAAAGAATGCGTTGCAATGTTACTTGCAGGTGGACAAGGTACAAGACTTGGAGTATTGACAAAAGATACTGCAAAACCGGCTGTGCCTTTTGGTGGAAAATATCGTATTATAGATTTTCCATTATCAAATTGTATAAATTCGGGTATTGATACTATTGGTGTATTAACTCAATATCAACCATTTGATTTGAATCAATATATCGGAAACGGACAACCTTGGGATTTGGATAGGTTAAATGGTGGAGTATATGTATTGCCACCTTATATGAGAGGTAAATCTGGAGAATGGTATAAAGGTACTGCAAATGCTATTTATCAAAATATAGCCTTTATAGATAAATTTATGCCAGAATATGTTTTGATTTTGTCTGGTGACCATATTTATAAAATGGATTATTCTGAAATGCTTGCGGCTCATAAAAAACGCAATGCGGACTGCACAATTGCTGTTATAGATGTACCAAAAGAGGAAGCATCAAGGTTTGGTATTATGAATACTAATCCTGATGGCAGTGTATACGAGTTTGAGGAAAAACCTAAAAAACCTAAGAGCACTAATGCTTCTATGGGTATTTATATATTTACATGGGAAAAACTTAAAAAGTACCTTGTATCTGACGAGGAAGATAAGAAGTCAGAAAATGACTTTGGTAAAAACATCATACCAAATATGCTAAAAGCAGGCGAAAAATTGTTTGCGTATGACTTTAAAGGTTATTGGAAAGATGTTGGTACAATTTCTAGTTTGTGGGAAGCAAATATGGATTTGTTAGATACTAAAAGTGGTTTAGTATTAAATGACGATAAATGGAAAATTTATGCAAGGTCTACTGCAGAGCCACCACATTTTACTGGCGATGGTGCAGTTATTAAAAACTCTTTGGTAACAGAAGGTTGCTCAATACTTGGTAGTGTAATAAATTCTATTATTTCACCATCTGTAGTGGTTGGTAAAAATGCTTTGGTTGAAGACTGCACAATAATGCCGGGAGTTATTATTCAAGACAATGCGGTTGTAAAACATTCAATTATTGGTGCGGGTGCAGTAATTGGTAGTGGTGCTGTGGTTGGTGAGAGCCAAAAAGAACCGGTTAATGGAGAATGGCAAATTACAGTTGTAGGGCCTAATGCAATTGTTCAACCGGGTGCAGTTGTGCCTGTAAATGCAATGATAGACGGGGGTGAATTAGCATGAATAACAATATAATGAGTGTAGTATTTGCAAGTGATTCTGCAGAAGCAAAATTGAATGAATTGACTATTCATAGAACTACTGCTTCTTTGCCTTTCTGTGGCAGATATAGATTTATTGATTTTACTTTGTCAAACCTAGTTAATAGTAACATTACAACTATTGGTATTATTACAAAATCTAATTATAGTTCGCTTATGGACCATATTCGTATGGGTCGTGACTGGGATTTGAATAGAAAAAATAGTGGTATAGCAGTATTCCCTCCATACGTTTCAAATATTAGTAGAAATGTTTACAGAGGTAAAATTGAGGCACTTCATGGTATTATGGACTATATCACAAATGCAAAGGAAGAATACATAGTGCTTACTAATAGTAATATTGCTGCTAATATAGATTATGAGGAAGTTTATAATGCTCATATTAAAGCAAATGCAGATATTACTATGATAACTCACATGGCAAAACCTAATAATTGTACAAGAGTTATTGTAAAGAGTGATGAAGACAATTTTGTTAAAGAAATGCTTATTAAAAATTCTAAATCAGATGAGGTATCTCAAATATCTTTGAATATTTACCTTATGAAAAAAGACCTTCTATTGAAAATGATAGAACTTGGATATGAACAAGGTCACATGAATTTTGAAAGACATACTTTGCAACAAAATTTGGATAAATTAAAGATTTACGCATATTTACATAATGGCTATTCAGCAATTATTGATGATATTCAGTCATATTATGGTGAAAATATGAAAATGCTAGATAGTAAGGTTAGAAATGATTTGTTCTATCGTGCAGGTAAAATTTATACAAAAACAAAAGATAGCGTGCCAACTATTTATAGAGAAAAATCAAATGTCAATAATAGTTTAATTGCTGATGGCTGCGATATTAATGGTACAGTAGAAAATAGTATATTATTCCGTGGTGTTGTGGTTGAAGAAGGTGCTGTTATTAGAAATAGTATAGTAATGGAGCATGGCATTATTCAAAAAGATGCACAACTAAGTTATACTATCACAGATAAAAATGTTGTAATAACTGAAAATAGACGTATTGCTGGCTATGACACATATCCTGTTGTTATAGCAAAAAATAAAACCGTTTAATTATTATAGGGGGTAAAAATGGAAACAGAAAAGAAAACTACTGCTAAAGCAAAAACTACTACAAAAGAAGATAGTGCAAAAAAAACTAGTGCACCAAAAACTACTACTAAAAAAGTAGAAGATAAAGCAGAAAGTAAGCCAAAGGCTACAAAAGTTGCTGAAAAAGCAGTTGTAACAGATACTGCTGTTGTTGAAAAATCAAAGGCTAAGACAACAAAAAAAGAAAATGTAAAACTTGACGTTAAAGTTGAAGATATTAAAAAAGAAATAGAAAATAAAGAGGCTGTAACAGCAAAGGCTAAAAAAGAGACTAAAGCCGAGGTAAAAACAGAGCCATATAAAAAGAAGATTTTGTTTTTGGCAGGAGAGTCTGCACCATTTATTAGAACTGGTGGTTTAGGTGATGTTGCTGGTGCACTTCCAGCCACTTTAAATGCACTTGGAGCAGATGCAAGAGTTATGTTGCCACTTTATATGGATATTCCACAAGATTTTAAAAATGCTATGAAATATATTGGTAGTGTTTATGTTACTCTTGCTTGGAGATATCAATATTGTGGATTATTTTCATATAACTACAATGGTGTGACTTATTACTTTGTGGATAATGAGTATTACTTTAAAAGAAATGGTGTTTATGGTCATTATGATGATGCTGAAAGATTTGCATTTTTCTCTAAAGCATGTCTTGAGGCTTTAAGACTAATAGATTTTTATCCTGATGTAATTCATGCAAATGACTGGCATACTGCGTTGACACCAGTATTTCTTGACTGCTTTTACAGAGGTATTCCTGAATATCAAAATATTAAAACTGTATTTACTATTCATAATATTGAGTTCCAAGGTAAATATGGCGAAGATTTGATTACTGATATTTTAGGTTTGCCAGAAGATAGACATAGTTTGGTTAAATATGCTAAATGCAGTAACTTTATGAAGGGTGCAATAGAGGCAAGTAATGCTGTAACAACAGTTTCACCATCTTATGCAAATGAAATAATGGACAGATATTATTCTTATGGATTAGATAATATTTTAAGACAAAGAGGTTATAAGTTAAGCGGTATTGTAAATGGTATTGATGTTGATTTGTATAATCCTGTAACTGATAAAGCCTTGTTTAAAAACTTTGATTTTACAACAATAGAGGATAAGCAAATTAATAAGCAAGAACTATTAAAAATGTTTGATATGAACTATAATAGCAATACTCCATTAATTGGTATGGTAACAAGACTAACAGAGCAAAAGGGTGTTGATTTGCTTCTTGCAAGAATTGACCAATTAATGCAAAGCGATTTGCAAATAATCATTTTAGGTAAAGGCGACTGGAAATATGAAAGTAAACTTCAAGAGTTGCAAAACAGATATTATGGTAAATTGAAAGTTATAATCAATTTTTCAACTGATATTGCAAACAAGATTTATGCTGGTAGTGATATGTTTTTAATGCCATCTAAGTTTGAGCCTTGTGGTTTAAGCCAAATGATAGCAATGAGATATGGTACTATTCCTATTGTAAGAAGAACAGGCGGGTTAAATGATACTGTTATTGGCTTTAATCCTGCAGAACTTACTGGTAATGGCTTTACTTTTTATAGTTTTAATGCTGATGATATGTGTGATGCAATTTATAGAGCAGTTGGCACTTACCATAACAAACGTGAGTGGATTTCTTTAATTGCAAATGCTATGTCTGCTGATTTTTCTTGGGAGGCATCTGCTAAAAAGTATTTAGAATTATATAACAAATTATAAAATTAATAAAGTTATTTGTTTAATGCAAACTTATTTTTGATTAATAATTTAGATTTTTACATTTTTTAAATTATGTAAACAAAATGTAAAATAATTTATTTAATTGTTTAAATTGTTGCTTAAAATTGCATTATGACATATAATTAATAGGTAAAATAAAGTTTTGTATGCAAAACAATTTGGATATTTTGTGTAATTAATTAGTAATTTTGTTTTTAAAAATAGTTAATAAATTTTCTAATATCGCTTGGAAGGCTAATTTAGTTTTCCTTGCGATTTGTTAAGGAGTAATATGATAACAACAGAAGAATTTGAGAAAAAAATTGAAAGTTTGGCTACTGTTATGTTTGGAAGAAAAATTGAAGACTGTAATCATAATCAACTTTACAAGATTATTGCATCTGCAGTTAAAGATGTGCTAACAGAAAAGAGACTAACTTTTAAAAAGGCATGTGCTGAGCAAAAGGCAAAGCATGTATACTATATGTCAATGGAGTTTTTGCTAGGCAAATCTCTAAAAAACCATTTGTTTAATCTTGGCATAAGCGATATGGTTGACAAGACTTGCAAAAAGTATGGTTGCAGTCTTGATGAACTTTGCGAAATTGAGCCAGATGCAGGTTTGGGTAATGGTGGTTTGGGTAGACTTGCTGCTGCTTATATGGAATCACTTACAAACTTAAGTTATCCTGCAAGTGGATTTTCTATTAAGTATGAGTTTGGTATTTTTAAACAAAAAATGGCAGACGGCTGGCAAATGGAATTGCCTGATGAATGGTTAAAAGATGGTGCTGTATGGCTTGCTCCACGTGAGGACGATATTTTCCCTGTTACTTTTGGTGGTGAAGTTGTACAACATTGGAATAACAACAGAATGGTTGTAGAAATTAAAAATGCTGATACAGTTCTTGCTGTACCTTATGATATGAATATTAGCGGTTATCATACAGATGCTGTTAATACTCTAAGACTTTGGGATGCTAAAGCATCAATGGATTTTGATATGCAAGCATTCTCTAGAGGTGATTATATTAAAGCATTGTATAATAAATCTCTTGCAGAGTCTATTAGTAAAGTATTATATCCAGCAGATGACCATATCGAGGGTAAATCTTTAAGACTTAAACAACAATACTTCTTTGTTTCTGCATCTATTCAGTCTATTATTAAAAAACATCTTAATGATTATGGTACTTTGGATAACTTTGCTGATAAAGTATCTATCCACATTAATGATACACACCCAACATTGTGTATACCAGAATTAATGAGAATTTTGCTTGATGTTTATGGTTATAGTTGGGATAATGCTTGGAAGATAGTATGTGGCACTATGAGTTATACAAACCATACAGTTATGGCAGAGGCTTTGGAAAAATGGCCAGAGAGTTTGTTTGTTATGTTATTGCCTCGTATTCATCAAATTGTTGCTGAAATTAACAAAAGATTTTGTGCTGATTTATGGGATTTCTATCCAAATGACTGGAATAGAGTTGCAAACAATGCTATTTTGCAAAATGGTCAAGTTAGAATGGCTAACTTGTGCTTAGCAGCATCTCATACTATCAATGGTGTTAGTGCTTTGCACAGTGATTTGTTAAAACAAGATGTATTCCATGACTACTATAATATGCAACCTAAAAAGTTTACAAATGTAACTAATGGTATTACTTACAGACGTTGGCTTGCTTTGTCAAACCCTAAACTTACTGCATATATTAGTTCACTTATTGGTGATGACTTTTTAAAAGATAGCAATAAACTTGCAGACCTTGTTAAATTTAAAGGTGATAAAAAGGTATTGGCAGAGTTTAGCAGAATTAAAAAGGAAAATAAGGAAAGACTTGCTAAATACATTAAAGAGCATAATGGCATAGATGTTGATGTAAATAGTATTTTTGACGTACAAGTTAAACGATTACATGAGTATAAAAGACAACTTTTAAATTGTATGAATATTATTGATTTGTATATAAGACTTAAGGAAAATCCTAATTTGGATATTCACCCAAGAACATTTATTTTTGGTGCAAAAGCAGCCCCAAGTTATTATACTGCAAAATCAATTATACGTCTTATTTGTATGCTAGGTGAGCAAATTAATAACGACCCGGATATAAAGGGTAAAATTAAAGTTGTATTCCTAGAGAATTACCGCGTAAGCCTTGCAGAAATTGTTATGCCTGCATCTGATGTAAGCGAACAAATATCTATAGCAGGTAAGGAAGCATCTGGTACTGGTAATATGAAATTTATGATAAATGGTGCTGTTACTATGGGTACTATGGATGGTGCTAACGTAGAAATCCACGAAAATGTTGGTGACGAAAATATCTTTATCTTTGGACTAAGAGAAAATGAAGTTGCAAAAATGTATAAAGAAGGTTATAATCCTTCAAGATATTATAATGAAAATTACAGAATTAAACGTGTAATTGATATGTTAAACGAAGGTATTGGTGGTGTTAAATTTAATGAAATTGCTCATATTTTGACAACTAAAGACCCATATATGTGCTTGGCTGACTTCCAAAGTTATGTTGATGCTCAAGACGAATTGGATAAGGCTTATGGAGATAAAGAACGTTGGAACAGAATGTCACTTGTAAATGTTGCTAAGAGCGGTTTCTTCTCTTCAGACAGGTCAATACAAGAGTATGCTGATAGAATTTGGGCTTTGTCACCAGTAAAAGTTAAAAAAGTAAAAGTAGTAAAAAGTGCAGCAAAAACTGAAAAAATAGATGAAGGAAAACCTGCTGACAAACCAAAAACTACTACTAAAAAAGCACCTGCTAAAAAGAATAATTAATTATTAAAATAGTATTAATTTTAGCAATTTTAAAATGAATATTTAAATAGTTTTTAATTGATAATAAGCAAGAAAACTCTCATAAATTTATGAGAGTTTTCTGTTTTTTTGTATGATTTATAATTGCGGTTATTTAATAGAAAAAAGTAAAAATTTTAATTAAATCCTATCAAAAATCGGGGGTAAAATTAAATTTTTAGTATTTTTAAACAATTTTTTCGTAAATTTTATTGCTAAAATTAGAAAAATACAAAGTTGCCTGGTGTGATAAATAAGTAACTTATTAAAGCCATAAGTCCAACTATAACTGGTTGATGAATGATATAAAAAATTAGTGCTTTATTGCCAAAAAAATTAATTGGTTTATACCAGCCATATTTATCTAAAACAGGCAATACAGATTTTTTGTTGCCATAAACAAAACCGCCAACACTTGCACCTAATAATACATATGCTAAATGCGGTAGCATAGGAAAATAATCTGTAGAATAATAATCGCCTAAATAACTTGCAATAAATCCTAAATTCTCATTTGCGTTTTGTGGTGGTGAGTTAGTATAAACTCCAGATACTGCTATAATAACCATACCTGCTATTAAACATACCATACTGATTAATCTTTTATCTTCACGGCAAACTTTTGATATGATAAAATAAATCAAAATTGAAAATGCAAGCATGTGCAATACACCAAAACGAATTTCCATATTAAAGGTGGAAGTTACAGTGGTTATGCCAAAGGCTAAAAATAATGCTATTACACCACGTTTTAAATTGTTCCTTGATAAATTGCAGGAGATTCCGCAAAGTATAAAAAACAAATTGAAGATTATTGGGTGAAATATTTCTCTTAGTAACCCGTATTCGTAGTTGCAAGCAAATTCGTATATTCCTGTAAAAGCATCTGGATTTGTACTTACCCAAACATCACCAAAAATATCTGCGATATTATACATAAAATGGTCCCAAATCATAAGTAGTACACAAATACCTCGAATAAAATCCAGTTCCCATATTCTATCTTTTTTTGTTGCTTTTGAGAAGTTTTTTTTGATAGCAATGCTGTTTTTAATGTTTTTTACCATGCCGTTTATTTTCCTCCTCAAAATTTTGTGGTTTTTCTTTTACATCTATTAATCTAAAATCACCATTTTTGTATTCCTGAAAAACTTTAAAGTGATTATTATATTCATGTACAATTATTGATGGATTATTACGAGAACGATAAACCTTAGGAGGGATAAAACCTTTTCTACTTATATTCGGGTCATAGTATGGGTGACTTTTATGTGGCATACCACCTTCGTATTTTTTAAAGTACTTTATTGGCTTTTTTTCATACATTTTTTGACGTTTACTTGCATCCTTTCTCTCTTGCAGTTCACGTTTTGCTTTTTCACTTTCAATAATCTGTTTTATAGGTTTAACGATTAAGTTTCTTACAGATATAATTAAACTGCCTATAAGTGTAACTACAAGACCAATGTAGAATAGTATTGTATTAGTGTTTACTATGCTTAAATTTAATCCGCCAGTAAGCATTAATATGCCACAAATAAGCATGTAAATTGCAGGTATCCATAAACCAAAATAAAGTAGTATATATGCAAGGCAATACAGCACAACTTTGACGACTTTGTAAATCGCCTTAATAACCCATGCTAAAATTGCTGTAATTCCTAACATAAGCGCCCTCTTGCAAATTAATATAGTTATTATACCACAAAATTCGTCATTTGTAAACGATTTAATAAAAAATTGGCATATATACTAAACTTTATATATTTTTGCGATTTTAAGGCAAATAATGGCCTTAAAAGTAGCAACAGAATAATTATGAAATTACACTTTTATTGAATATAGAAATAAAATTTTTTGCAAAAAGCACTTGACATATCGCTCAAAATTTGCGGCGAAGCCGATTGATTATATTTTATTTCAATCGA
>OFGX01001076.1_pt1 | contig 17572 bp, 14 predicted proteins | sample 1521831 | NCBI WGS metagenome assembly OFGX01 (sample SAMEA3504080, study PRJEB24116) | mouse gut metagenome | biome: mouse gut; feature: mouse-associated habitat; material: faeces | place: Denmark | collected 2011 | reverse complement strand
TTTGGCGCTATGAATTGCAAAATGGGGAAACTTTAAAAAAGTTGTAATGACATTTTCTCTCAATTGTGCTACACTATAAATTGTGTGCTTGCTTAATGGGATTCGATATTTAGGAGGAAATGTTATGGCGGCAAAGCCTCAGAATAAAAATGGCAGAAATAGTTCGACAGCAAGAGGGGGAGGCGCAAGGGGAAACAGCAAGAATCCTTCCGAAGGACAAGCGGTATCGTTCCGCAGCGAAGTGATTCTCCTTGCAGTTCTGGCAGCGTGTATTTTGCTGTTTATCAGCAACTTTGGAATTGGAGGGTTTATCGGGGAAAAAATCAGCATGGTCAACTTTGGACTGTTTGGATTGATGGCATATCTAGTGCCTGTCGGTATCTTTATAGGGACGGCGTTTGTGATTTCAAATCAGAATAATGGCATTGCCGTGATCAAGCTGGTTGCGGGAATTTTATTTGTGTCCTTTTTGTGCTTATTTGTGGAATTGGTGATAAGCGGGGGCGGCGGTTTTTCGGTGAAGAAATCTTTTCTATATGCTGCAGGACATAAAAGTGGCGGCGGCGCGTTGGGAGGGCTTCTTGCTAGTGCGCTGTGCCCTGCGATTGGAAAGGTCGGAACTTATGTCGTAGATGTGATCACGCTAATCATTTCGATGGTTCTTTTGACAGAGCGGTCCTTTTTCGGAGAGGTGAAAAAGGGCGGACGCAAAGTTTATCATACTGCGGTCAAAGATGCGGCAAGACGCAGAGAAGCCCGTGAACTGCAAAGAGAGGAATTGGCGCTTCGCAGAGAAGAAATAGCGCAGCAGCGAGAGCAATTGGCACAGAGGCGCATCGATAAAAAGGTGGAAGGGGTGGCTTTGAACACCAAGATCAGCCCGTCGTCTTCAAAACATTCTGATAATCTCAGCGAATTGAAAATTCCTATAGAAGCAGAGGAACTTGATGAAAAGAAGCCTGCGGCGAGAAACAGCAAGATTTTCGAGAGAAAAAAGAGAGAGAAAACAGAAATATCTGGGGAACCAGTGGTAGTAGAAAAAGTACATAGGAAACCAAAAAGCAATGGCACAAGCCCACAGAGCGCAGAATCACAAGAAATGGCTTTGGAATCAGAAGTTCCATATTATGAAGAACAGGAAATTTTTGTTCCCAAACAGGAAGAACCAGCATTGCTAGAACGGGAACTTCAGGAAATCTCAGATAATCTTGGCGAAGCAGTCTTGGAGTTTTCCACAATGCAGGGCAAAGAAGAGGCTTTCGACATAGCGGCAACGCAAGAGCAAATTTCTGTGGAAGATCAAGTTCTGGCAGAGCAACAAATTGCAGTGGAAGATCAGATTCCAGTAAAAGATCAAGTTGTAGTGGAACATCAAGCTCCAGCAGAGGGTGAACATTCCATGGGAGGACAGTATGTAAAGCCGCCCATTGCGTTGCTGACAAAGGGGAATGCGGCGCAAAAAGACAATCGGCAGCAGCTTCAGGAAACAGCTTTGCAGCTTCAGCAAATCTTGAAAAATTTCGGGGTTAACGTAATCGTCACTGACGTTAGTTGCGGTCCAAGCGTTACTCGCTATGAGCTTCAGCCAGAACTTGGAGTCAAGGTCAGCAAAATCGTAAATCTTTCCGATGATATCAAGCTAAATCTTGCAGCGGCCGATATCAGGATAGAGGCGCCGATTCCTGGCAAAGCGGCGGTGGGTATCGAGGTTCCCAATAAAAAAACAGTCATGGTACGTTTCCGGGAACTGATCGAGGCGCAAGAATTTCAGGATCATGGTTCCAGCATTTGTTTCACGGCAGGCAAGGACATTGGCGGGCAGGTGATCGTTGCAGACATAGCAAAAATGCCTCATCTTCTCATCGCAGGAGCCACCGGGTCTGGAAAATCGGTATGCATCAATACGATCATCATGAGCATTTTGTATAAAGCGAACCCAGAGGACGTAAAGCTGATCCTGATTGACCCTAAAGTAGTGGAGCTTAGCGTATACAATGGGATTCCCCATTTGTTTATTCCGGTCGTGACGGATCCTAAAAAGGCGGCTGGCGCACTGCATTGGGCAGTGGCGGAAATGACAGACCGTTATCAGAAGTTTGCAGATTATCAAGTGCGTGACTTAAAAGGCTATAACCAAAAAGTCGAAGCCATCAAGGATGTGGAGGATGACTCCAAGCCTACGAAGCTGCCACAGATTGTAATCGTGGTGGACGAGCTGGCGGACCTTATGATGGTGGCGCCAGGGGACGTCGAAGATGCCATCTGCCGTCTGGCACAGCTTGCCAGGGCTGCAGGGATCCATCTGATTATTGCCACGCAGCGTCCGTCTGTGGATGTCATCACTGGCCTGATTAAGGCGAATATGCCCTCGAGGATTGCATTTTCCGTATCTTCCGGCGTGGATTCCAGAACGATACTGGATATGAACGGCGCCGAGAAATTGCTTGGAAATGGAGATATGCTGTTTTACCCACAAGGATATCAGAAACCCCTGCGTGTCCAAGGTCCTTTTGTTTCTGACTCAGAGGTAGAGGCAGTGGTCGATTTTCTTAAAAAACAGAGCACCGTGATATACAATGAGGAAATTGAAGAGAAGATGAATACGGTCTCCATTTCTTCCGGGGGTTCTGGCGCTTTAGGCGGCAATGAACGGGACGCCTATTTTGTAGAAGCGGGAAAATTCGTGATTGAGAAGCAAAAAGGCTCAATCGGCATGTTGCAGCGCATGTTTAAAATTGGTTTTAACCGGGCGGCAAGGATTATGGACCAGTTAGAAGAAGCAGGGGTGGTAGGACCGGAGGAGGGGACGAAAGCGAGAAAAATCCTCATGTCCCAGGAACAGTTTCAAGAATATGTGGACGAGTATGTGTAGAGTATGGTATCATCAGTCATGCAAGACAAAGAGAGTGAGTTACCAATGTTAACAATTTGAAAACGGGAGGAAGAAGATGAAGACTGATATTCAAATTGCACAGGAAGCGGAAATGACGCACATCCGTGAAGTGGCGGCGCAGCTAGGAATCCAGGAAGATGAATTGGAGCTTTATGGAAAGTATAAGGCGAAGCTCTCGGATCAATTGATGGAAAAGGTAAAAGGCAACCAGGATGGCAAACTCATCTTAGTAACGGCGATTAATCCTACCCCTGCAGGAGAAGGGAAGACTACGACTAGCGTAGGACTGGGGGAAGCGTTTGGAAGGCTTGGGAAAAAGGCGGTTCTGGCGCTTCGGGAACCATCGCTTGGCCCCTGTTTTGGAATCAAAGGCGGAGCGGCGGGTGGCGGATATGCCCAGGTAGTGCCCATGGAGGATTTAAATCTGCATTTTACCGGGGACTTTCATGCAATTACCTCTGCAAACAACTTGCTTGCCGCCTTATTGGACAATCATATTCAGCAGGGCAATGAGCTGCGTATCGATCCCCGTCAGGTAGTATGGAAACGATGTCTTGACATGAACGACCGGGTGCTGCGCAATGTGGTAGTGGGGCTTGGGAGCAAGATGGACGGAATGGTGCGCGAGGATCACTTTGTGATAACCGTTGCCTCAGAGATCATGGCGGTGTTATGTCTTGCAGATGATATGGCGGATTTGAAAAAGCGGCTTGGCAGAATGATTGTGGCATATGATTTTGAGGGAAAGCCAGTGACCGCAAATGATCTCAAAGCGACAGGGGCGATGGCTGCCCTGCTAAAAGACGCCATGAAGCCGAATTTGATACAGACCTTGGAACATACGCCTGCCATCGTGCATGGGGGACCGTTTGCCAATATCGCACATGGCTGCAATAGCGTCCGTGCTACTAAGACGGCATTGAAGCTTGCAGATTATGTGGTTACAGAGGCAGGTTTTGGCGCAGATCTGGGGGCGGAGAAATTTTTGGATATCAAGTGCCGCATGGCAGGCTTAAAGCCGGATGCCGTGGTCTTAGTGGCAACGGTGCGCGCGCTGAAATATAACGGAGGAGTGGCGAAGGCAGAGTTGTCTCAGGAAAATATCGACGCATTAAAGCGCGGGATTGTAAACTTGGAAAAACATATTGAAAATCTTCAAAAGTACAAGGTTCCGGTCGTCGTTACATTGAATTCTTTTCTCTCAGACACGAAGGCTGAGACAGATTATGTGGAGCAATTCTGCAAAGACAGGGGATGTGAATTTGCGCTGTCAGAAGTGTGGGAGAAAGGCGGAGAAGGCGGGATCGCCCTTGCTGAAAAGGTCTTAAAGACTTTAGAGCAAAAAGAGTGTCATTTTAAGCCCCTTTACGAAGACGGCTTGTCCTTGACAGAGAAGATTGAGACCGTGGCAAAGGAAATTTATGGTGCAGACGGCGTGAGCTATGCTCCGGCTGCCTTAAAGGAATTAAAGAGGATAGAAGAACTGGGGATGAGAGAATTTCCGGTTTGTATGGCGAAAACGCAGTACTCGCTGTCGGATGATCAGGCGAAGCTTGGGCGCCCCCAAGGCTTTACTGTGAATGTCCGGGAAGTGTATGTCTCTGCGGGAGCAGGCTTTGTAGTGGCGGTTACCGGAGCGATTATGACGATGCCTGGATTGGGAAAGACTCCGGCGGCATATGGGATTGATGTCAGCGATGAAGGCGTGATTACCGGATTGTTTTAAGTGTTTATGCAAGAAAGGAAGATAAGCAATGGCAGAAATCATTGATGGAAAAAAGATTTCACAGCAGATTAAAGATGAATTGAAAGAGAGGGCGGCAGTTCTTCGGGCGCAAGGCAAGACAGGAGCCTTGGCGGTAATCCAGGTTGGGGCGGACCCGGCATCTTGCGTATATGTGCGCAATAAGAAAAACGCATGTGCCTATATTGGCATTGAATCACTTGCCTATGAATTGCCTGAAGATACCAAGGAAGAGGAATTGCTTAAGCTGATTGAAGAATTGAACCAAAAAGAACAGGTGAAAGGAATTTTGGTGCAGCTGCCGCTTCCAAAACATATCTGCGAAGACAAGGTTATTCAAGCCATCAGTCCTAAGAAAGACGTGGACGGATTCCATCCCCAAAGCGTAGGGGCAATGACTATTGGAGAGCCGGGATTTTTGCCTTGTACGCCGGCTGGGATTATTGAGCTTATAAAGCGTTCTGGGATAGAGATTGCAGGAAAGCATTGCGTAATAATTGGAAGGAGCAATATTGTCGGCAAGCCAATGGCGCTTTTAATGCTCCGGGAAAACGCCACCGTGACAATTACGCATTCCAAGACTAAGAATCTTCCCGAATTGTGCAAGCAGGCGGATATATTAATCGTGGCTATGGGAAAGCCACGGTTTATCGGCGCAGAGTATGTGAAAGAAAAAGCGGTGATCATCGACGTAGGGATACACAGGGATGAGAACAATAAGTTGTGCGGAGACGTAATATTTGAAGAAGCAGAGCCTATAGCGTCTGCGATTACCCCGGTTCCAGGCGGCGTCGGACCGATGACGATCGCAATGCTGATGAGTAACTGTGTGCAGAGTATAGAAGAGGGCTAGGAATGAAGTGTGCAAATTGTGGAGCAGAGTTGAAAGTGGGGTCCATTTACTGTTATGTCTGTGGAAAAGAAGCCCAGATTGTATCCGATTACAATTTGCTGGAAGATGATTTCCTGCGTGACGTACTAAAGGAAAAAGAAAAGAAAATTGCCGAGCAGACAGCCGAGGAGATTATCAAGAGACAGGATAAAGCTGCCAAAGCTGGCAGTGAACAACCAGGGAAAAAATCCTCTAAAGCTGGCGGCGAACAGTCAGGGAAAAAAGTTTCCAAAGCTTTGGGTGATCAGCCGGCAAAGAAGGCAAAAGGAAACCGCAGAATTAAGAAACGCGTGGTTTTTGCAGTTGCTTCTATGATTCTCTTGATTATCCTGATCACAGCGATTTTCCTACTCGTAAATCATGGCAGGGAAAATTCCTATGATTATCAGATGCAACGGGCGAGGGAATATCAGCAGCAGAGAAATTACAGGGAAGCGGAACGTCATGTGCTGCGCGCGCTTGAATTAAATTCCGACAGCCTGGAGGCGCAGCTTTTTCTTGCAGATATCTATGTGCTTAGAGGAGAAGATAAGAAAGCCGTTGCATTGTTGGAGAAGCTTCTGAAAGAACATCAGGATTCTCTGGAGATTTATCAGAAGCTGATTGACCTGTATGAGGAGCAGGGAGATTACGAGCTTATTTGCGGGCTGATCGAGGCGACAGATGACGAGGAAGTTTTGGAACTGTTATCTTCGTATATTCCTGATATGCCGAAATTTGACCTGGAAGAGGGGGTTTATACGGAGCCAATTTCGGTAGAAATTCTCAAGGAGGGAGATTGCAGCATTTACTATACAGTCAACGGTTCGGATCCCAGGCAGGGAATCGAGTATCAGGAGCCAATTGCAGTAAGTCCAGGAGACAAAATGCTGATCCGTGCCATAACTTGCAGTCCCTACGGCGTATTTAGCCAAGAGATAGAAGGCATGTTTCAAGTGGAACTTGAGAAACCGGAAGTTCCTAATGTAAATCCAGACGGAGGAAATTTTTATGCTCCGCAGAGCATTCATGTCGTGGTGCCAGAGGGATGTAAAGTTTATTATACTTGGGATGGCACGGAACCAACCATGTCTTCAGAACAGTATCTCCAGCCAATGGCTATACCAGAGGGAAATAATATCTTGTCTTTAGTCTTAGTAGATCAATATGGCATGCGTTCAGATGTGTTAAGGTGTAATTACATTTATCTTCCGTAAGCGGCAATATTTGAAAAAGCATGGGGCTGTCGCACGAATACATTCACTTATTCAAAAGGTCTTGCCGCTTATGCGGCAAAGACAGAATGCACAAAATCACTCTGGGAAGCTAGCTTCCCAGAGTGATTTTGTGTATTTTGTTTGCATTGCTTTGCAATGTAAGCTTTTTAAACAAGTGAATGTATTCGTGTGACAGCCCCTGTCTTTAACGTCTTAATACTTAGGATAAAAAGCCTTTCAGACAGGATTCTTTCTTGAGAAACTTGCCTTTAGGCGCCAATTGGTATATGATAAAAGAAAATATTTTAAGGATGTGACACATGAAAGACTTAAATGAAATCCGGGAAGAAATTGATCAGATAGACAGCCAGATCGTGGCGCTGTACGAGGAGCGGATGCGGCGTGCCGCAGAGGTGGCAAAGTACAAGCTCTCTATGGGAAAACAGGTGCTGGACAAGCAGAGAGAGGCGCAAAAACTGGAAAAGCTTAAGGCGCTGGTTCAAGAGGAGGAGAACCGATACGGGGTGGGGGAACTGTTTGAGCAGATTATGGCTATGAGCCGTAAACGCCAGTATCAGCTTTTAAATCAGCATGGACAGATGCAGGAACTTGGATTTATACAGGTAGACTGTCTTCCATTTCATACAGGCAAGGTGGTCTATCAGGGGGTGGAAGGCGCCTACAGCCAGATTGCCATGAACGCCTATTTTGGAGAGCATACTCTCAGCTTTCATGTGGATTCCTGGCGTGAGGCGATGGAATCCATACAAAGAGGAGAGGCCGATTACGCAGTGCTTCCCATTGAAAATTCTTCAGCCGGAGTTGTAGGAGAAAATTTTGACCTTTTAGTGGAATATGACAATTATATCGTGGCAGAACAGACGATTAAGGTAGAACATGCTTTGCTGGGCCTGCCAGAATCAGAAATCTCTGATATTCAAGTTGTCTGTTCCCATCCCCAGGCGCTGATGCAGAGCATGGATTTTCTAGAGCAGCATAAAACGTGGCAGAAAGAGCCTGTGGCAAACACCGCTGTTGCTGCAAAGCAGGTCCTTGCGGATAACCGCAAGGAGCAGGCTGCCATTGCCAGTTCTTTGACGGCAGATTTATATGGCCTTAAGATCTTAAAGGATCACATTAACTACAGTGAAGACAACAGCACCCGTTTTATTATTGTAGGAGGCGAAAAGTTAAGGAGGAAGGGGGCGGGGAAGGTTAGCATCTGTTTTGAGGCTGCTCATGAAAGCGGTTCCTTATACCGGTTGCTATCACACTTCATCTTTAACAACTTGAACATGGTAAAAATTGAATCACGCCCCATTAAGGACAGGAGCTTTGAGTACCGCTTTTTTGTGGATCTGGAAGGAAGCTTGGATGATGGCGCCATGCAGAACGCATTAAAGGGACTGCTAGAGGAAGCTCTTTATGTGAAAGTGCTGGGAAATTATTAAAGCGAGGTAGGGCAGATGGGCAATGTATCAGATATGATATTATATAGGGACATGAAGCCAGGACAGATCTTTCAAGATATGACTTCGGTCATGGAACATTATGGCATTAATCATTATAACAGGGAGGAGATTCGTTCCCTGTGCTTTGCGGTTTTCCATAATCTGATTGAACTGGCTGCAGACCATGGGTTTGAAGGAAACTTGTGGCATAATTATCTGACGTTTTTAATTATTAATCATGAAAATGCGTACAGCAGGGCATGTGAGAAGCGAGGCAGTGTTTCTGGCAGCATAAATGAGTTGGCATACCATGATTTTTCAGTGTTTCGGGAGCTGTTTGAGTTTGATTTTCAAGCGCTTGCCACAGAGCTGGATATGCCACAACTTATCTTGCTTGTCAACTATCAGCGCAGCGGACTAGGCGGCATTGTCTTTAATCACCGTATCAGGGACCGGATCTGCGGTTTGAGCATTCAGCTGGCAGGCACGCTTACGGTGGAAGAATTTCAGGAAGAAGTGACGGAGTTTTACAAGGAATTTGGCGTAGGGAAGCTCGGACTGCATAAAGCGTTTCGCATTGAGCGTTGCCAGCAGCAAGTACGGATTGTCCCGATCACCAATATTACGCATATCCATCTTTCCGACCTGGTAGGGTATGAGAATGCAAAAAAGAAACTGATTGACAATACAGAGGCTTTTGTGTGTGGAAGACAGGCAAACAACTGCCTGTTGTTTGGGGACGCTGGAACAGGCAAATCCACTAGCATAAAAGCGATCATCAATCAATATTATTCGCAAGGGCTTCGGATGATTGAGGTCTATAAGCATCAGTTCCAGGATTTGAATGCCGTAATTGCCCAGATTAAGAATCGCAATTATAAATTTATCATATATATGGATGATCTTTCTTTTGAGGAATTTGAGGTAGAATATAAGTATTTGAAAGCAGTGATTGAAGGCGGACTGGAGAAGAAGCCCGAAAACGTGCTCATCTATGCAACCTCTAACAGACGCCATCTGGTGCGCGAAAAGTTCAGCGATAAAGAGGAGCGGGATGACGATCTGCATACCAGGGACACTGTGCAAGAAAAGCTGTCTTTGGTATCCAGGTTTGGGGTTACGGTTTATTTTGGCTCGCCCGATAAAAAGGAATTCCATGAGATTGTGCGCAGCCTGGCAAAGAAACATCAGATTAAAATGCAAGAGGAGGAGCTTCTTTTGGAAGCGGACAGATGGGAGTTAAACCATGGCGGCTTATCTGGAAGATGTGCGCAGCAATTTATCAATTATCTGCTGGGAAAACAGTAAATTTGGGAAGGAGAGGCTATGAAAATTACAACATTTGCAGCAATTTATATCGGTTCTTATGAAGTGAGCATGAAGATTTTCGAAATCAGCGGCAGACGAAAAATCCACGCGGTGGACTATCTGCGCAGTCGCCTGGAATTGGGGCGGGACGCCTATAACAAAGGAATCATCGGATATCAGCTGGTAGAGGAGCTTTGCCAGATTTTAAAAGAATTTCATTTGATTATGGAAGGATATAAGGTAGGTGATTACAGGGCATATGCAGGCAATGTGTTGCGGGCAGTAAGCAACGAACTGTTCATCCTAGACCAGATTCGGCTCCGTACCCATATCGACGTCACGGTAATCAGCAACTCGGAACATCGTTTTTTAAGTTATAAGTCGTTGGCGGCAGATCCAGGTTTTGAAAAAATGATTCAGAAAGGCACTGTCGTCGTGGATGTAGGCGGCGGCAGCATGCAGATTACGCTGTTTCGGGAAGGGACGGCGGTGACAACGCAGCATATTGAGCTGGGGATCATGCGGATCTGGGAAAAACTGGCTCAGATTCGGAATATGGTTTCGCACTATGAGCCGCAGATTCAGGAGCTGATTGATAAAGAGCTGGAGATTTTCAAACGGCTGTACCTGTCGGACCAGGAAATAAAATATGTGATTTTGATGGGGGATTATATTGGCGAGATGGTAAAAGGATTTTCCAAAAAAGAGGAGGACGGAACCATCGAGAGCGAGCGTTTTTTGAAATTGCTGAACAAATGGCATAAGAAATCACCAGAAGAGCTGTCCAGAGAGCTCAATCTTGCCAATGACCATGATCCTTTGATCTTGCCCTCCGTGGTGTTATATAAACGGCTGACAGAAGAGATGAACGCTGATTATATCTGGGTTCCAGGCGTGGGGATCAATGACGGCATTGTCTGTGATTATGCAGAACAGAATCGCATGATCCGTTTTGCGCATGATTTCAAGGAAGATATTCTTGCGGCTTCCAGGAATCTTGCCGAGCGGTATCAAAGTTATTCCAGTCACACAAAAGCAGTCCTCTTCATGAGCACTGTGATTTTCGACGCTATGAAGAAAGTGCACGGCATGGGAAAAAGAGAACGCCTGCTGCTGCAGGTAGCGGCGATTTTGCATGACTGTGGCAGGTATGTAAGCCTGGTGAACCAGTCGGAATGCTCCTATCGCATCATCATGGCGTCTGAGATCATCGGGATGACGCATTTGGAGCGGGAGATTGTGGCAAGCGCCGTAAAATACAGCGCTCTGCCGATGCTGCCCTATGAAAGCCTCAGCAGCAAAATGGATCAGAAAAGCTATATGATTGTCGCAAAGCTGATGGCAATTTTAAAGATTGCCAATGCCATGGACCGAAGCCATAAACAGAAATTTAAGAACATCAAAGCGGCGCTCAAAGATAAAGAACTGCTGATTACCATCGAGACAGAGGAAAGCATGATACTGGAGAAAGGTTTATTTTCCTCCTATGCGGATTCTTTCGAGGAAGTATTCAGCGTTATGCCTAAGATAAAAGAGAAAAGAGTATTTTAGCAGGAGGTAGCAAATGGAAAAAGAAAAGGATTATCTGAAACCAGAATATTATGAGAACCGGGAATTGAGCTGGCTGAAATTTAATCACCGGGTGTTGAATGAAGCGAGAGATAAGTCGATTCCTTTGTTAGAGAGACTTAAGTTTGTAAGTATCACATCGTCAAACCTCGATGAATTTTTTATGGTCAGGGTCGCATCTTTGAAAGACATGGTTCACGCAGGTTACAAGAAGAAAGACATTGCAGGCATGACAGCGCAAGAGCAATTGGATGCCATCAATCAGGACACCCGCGCGCTGGTAGAACTGCAGTACTCCACTTATAGCCGTTCTTTAGTGCCGCTGCTTCACAGCCAGGGAATTGAAATTGTCAATGCGCATGAAGAGCTGACGCCAGAGCAGGCAGCGTATGTGGATCATTATTTTCAGGAAAATGTCTATCCAGTCCTTACGCCTATGGCTGTTGACGCTTCCCGGCCGTTTCCTTTGATTCGCAATAAGTCTTTGAACATTGCGGCTCTTCTTTCTAAAAAAGATGAGAAAAAGGCAGAGACAGAGTTTGCGACAGTCCAGGTTCCTTCCGTGCTGCCGCGGATCATCCAGATACCGTCCACGGCAGATGGCATGCAAACGTTTCTTTTGCTAGAGCAGGTGATAGAGCGGAACATTCATCAGCTTTTTTTGAATTACCATGTGCTCTGCGCTTATCCATACCGAATTATGCGGAATGCGGATCTAAGCATTGACGAAGATGAAGCAGAAGATTTGCTACAGGAAATCCAAAAACAGTTAAAGAAGCGGCAGTGGGGAGAGGTCATCCGTCTGGAAGTGGAAGAAAAGATTGATAAGCGACTGCTGAAAATTCTGGAGCAGGATTTACATATTGCATCTGAAGACATCTATAAAATCGCAGGCCCGCTAGATTTGACATTCCTGATGAAAATGTATGGGATTGAAGGCAAGGATGAACTGCGCTATCCGCCCTATAAGCCGCAGCGAGTGCCGCAGATCGTGCCAGGAGAGGATATCTTTGCAGCGATCCGCAAGGGGGATATTCTGTTGCATCACCCTTACCAGACCTTCGACCCGGTGGTAGATTTTATCCGCCAGGCTTCTATGGATCCAGATGTGCTTGCCATCAAGCAGACTTTGTACCGGGTCAGCGGCAATTCCCCGATTATTGCGTCACTGGCGCAAGCGGCGGAGAATGGAAAACAAGTATCGGTGCTGGTAGAATTGAAAGCGCGCTTTGATGAGGAGAATAACATTGTCTGGGCGAAAAAGCTGGAAAAAGCAGGATGCCATGTAATTTATGGATTGGTGGGATTAAAGACCCACAGCAAGATTGCGCTGGTAGTCCGCAAGGAAGAGGATGGCATTCGCAGGTATGTGCATCTGGGAACCGGAAATTATAACGATTCCACGGCAAAATTATATACAGACCTTGGCATTTTCACTTGTTCCGAAGCCATTGGGGAAGATGCGACGGCAGTGTTCAATATGCTTTCGGGTTATTCAGAGCCCCTTTCCTGGAACAAGCTGGTAGTAGCTCCTATCTGGCTGCGAAAACGTTTCCTGAAACTGATCCGCAGGGAAATGAAACACGCCCAGGAAGGAAGGGAAGCGTATATCAAGGCAAAAATGAATTCCCTCTGTGACAGAGATGTGATAGCGGCGCTGTATGAGGCTTCTGCGGCAGGCGTAAAGATTGAATTGGTAATCCGCGGGATCTGCTGTTTGAAGACAGGAATTCCCGAAATTAGCGAGAATATCACCGTGCATTCCATCGTAGGCAATTTCTTGGAACACAGTCGGATTTTCTGGTTTCACAATGACGGACAGGAAGAAATTTATATGGGAAGCGCAGACTGGATGCCTAGAAACTTGGATCGGCGTGTGGAGATTATGTTCCCAGTAGAAGACGAGAAGCTAATGGATCAGGTACGTCATGTACTGGGAACGCAGCTTGCTGATAATACGAAGGCACATATCCTAAAGCCTGACGGCAAATATGATAAAATAGACAAACGGGGAAAGAAGCTGGTCAATTCCCAGGAACAGTTTTGCCAGGAGGCAAAGGATGCAGTGCCCAAGAAAGTGAATGCTTATCAGGACCGGGTTTTTGTCCCAGCGGAGCCAGTGGAGTGATATTCTTTTATCTCTTCCAGAATATGATAAGGAATGTTGAGATTGCCCTTTCCTGTTCCTAAATGGATTTCAGGCTTGTTGGCGCCATGGAAGTCGGAGCCGCCGCTGATTAAAAGATCAAATTCCTGTGCAAGGGCTTGCATGTTTTTTTCATCTGCAGGCGAATTTTTAGAATAGAGGGCCTCCAATCCCACAAGCCCGGCGTCTTTTAAGCGCCTGGTAAAGTCGCGCAGCCTGTCGTGATTCATATGACATAGGACGGGATGGGCGAAAAATGCAAGGCCCCCGCCCATTTGGATCAGCTTGATCGCTTCAAAGGGCGTAATCTTTTCACGGGGGACATAGCAGCGGCAGTCGTCTCCCAGATACTTGGCGAACACGGTTTTGCGGTCTTTGACAAAGCCGTGTTCCACCAGGTATTTTCCAAAATGCGCTCGTGTAATTACGCTGTCAGGGTTTTCAGCATATAAGGCTTCCATGGTGATGTCAAAGCCCTCTTGCTGAAGCAGACGTATCATTTTTTCATTGCGCTTGTCCCTGCCGTCTACAAATTCCGTTAGCTTTGCCAGAAATTCGGGGTTGCTCTCATCAAAGTAGTAGCCTAAGATATGCACTTCCTGTTCCTGGTAATCGGTGGACAGCTCGACGCCGGGCACCAGTTCCAGCCCCAGTTGTTCGGCGATGGGACGTGCTTTGGCAATACCGCCGATAGTGTCGTGATCTGTTAGGGAAATGGCGGACAATCCGATTTCCTTGGCGTGGCGCATCAATGCTTCCGGGGTCAGGGTGCCGTCTGATTCTGTAGAATGGGTGTGCAGGTCAATCTGCTTGTTTGCTAATTCTGTCATGTGATTTCCTTTCTAAAAATGTTATAAACGTGTACTGATTATATAGTTTAGCAGAAGTGATGTTGTTTGAAAAGGGAAGAGCTTGAAAAATTTTTAGTTCCCTATTTTGGGATTCGGAAAAATTTGAGTTTCCGCATTTTGTATTTTATAGCATTGAAATGAGGCTGTCGCAGGCATATACTCGCTTGTTCAAGAGGTTTGCATTGCTTTGCAATGTAAACAAAATGCACAAAAGTCATCTTGGAAAGCTAGCTTTCCAGAGTGATTTTTGTGCATTCTGTCTTTGCCGCATGAGCGGCAAGACCTTTTGAACAAGCGAGTATATGCCTGCGACAGCCTCAAAAGGCACAAAGATTATCTTGGGAAGCTAGCTTCCCAGAATAATCAAGCAGAAAAAACTTGACATGTGCTTTCAAACGTGATAAAGTAACAGAGTTGTAAGAAGAAAGAAGTAGGGTATCCGCTCTCACCTTAGCACGAATGCGTGTCTATGGTTCATATTCTGTTTACGGCTCGCTTTAGCTGTAAGTACATTTAGAATATAAAGTGGATAGTCTGCCTATCCACTTTTTTTGCAGTATCTGAATGGAGGACAGGAAGATACATACAGTGTTAAATTAATTTTTGGAGGTGTACGACCATTAGCGAGTTAATGATTAATGAACAAATCAAGGATAAGGAAGTTCGTCTGATTGGCCAGGACGGTGAACAGCTTGGCATTATGCCTGTGCGGGAAGCGATGAAGCTTGCGCTGGATGCGGAGCTTGATCTGGTGAAGATTGCCCCGGGGGCGAAGCCGCCAGTGTGCAAGATTATTGATTATGGAAAATACAGATATGAGCTTGTCAGAAAAGAGAAAGAAGCCAAGAAGAAGCAGAAAACTGTTGAGATCAAAGAGATCCGTTTGTCACCGAATATTGAGAGCAATGATCTCAATACCAAAATTAATGCAGCAAAGAAATTTATTTTGAAAGGCAATAAGGTAAAGATTACTTTACGTTTTCGCGGCAGGGAAATGGCGCACATACAGAACAGTAAACATATTCTGGATGACTTTGCCCAGGAGCTGGCAGAGATTGCCACAGTGGAAAAGGCACCGAAATTGGAAGGGCGCAGTATGAGCATTGTGCTGACGGAAAAGAAATAACGGACATTAAGGAGGAATTTAAAATGCCAAAAATGAAAACAAGCAAATCAGCAGCAAAACGTTTTAAAAAGACTGGAACTGGAAAGTTAAAAAGAAATAAAGCTTATAAGAGCCATATCTTGACAAAGAAGTCTGCAAAGAGAAAGAGGAATCTTAGAAAGTCAACGGTCACGGACGCTACAAACGTTAAGAATATGAAGAGGATTTTACCGTATTTGTAAGAACGAGTTAAGGAGGAATAGAAGTTATGGCAAGAATTAAAGGCGGTTTAAATGCGAGAAAGAAGCATAATAGAGTGTTAAAGCTGGCAAAGGGATACAGAGGAGCGCGCAGCAAGCAGTACAGAGTGGCAAAACAGTCTGTCATGAGGGCGTTGGCTACTTCTTATGCAGGCAGAAAGCAGAGAAAGAGACAGTTCCGTCAGCTCTGGATTGCACGTATCAATGCGGCAGCGAGAATGAATGGACTGTCCTACAGCAAGTTTATGCATGGATTGAAGCTGGCAGGGGTGGAAGTGAACCGCAAGATGCTGGCAGAGATGGCAGTAAATGACGCAGAAGGATTTAAAACTCTGGCAGAACTGGCAAAAAGCAAAGTAGCATAGTGTTATTCATACTGTGAAAGTTTTCACTTTTCTGTTCTGTGTGCCTGTCAGGAATACAGAACAGAAATTTACTTTACAGGCACAGCTGCCTGTGATATAATGTTTCCCGGTGGGTTCAGAAAGCCTGCCGTAATTTTGAGAGAGCCCATATTCAGTAACCGGATGACTCCGACCCTTACTTAATATCTCACAGACGGACTTTTTGAATGTTCAGAACCGGAAAGGGCGATAATAATATTTGAGGAGGTTATCATAAGATGATAGCAAAAGAAAAGAAACAAGCAATTATTGCAGAATACGCAAGGACACCTGGCGATACAGGATCACCGGAAGTTCAGGTTGCAATCCTGACAGCAAGGATTAAGGAACTGACAGAGCACTTGAAGGTAAACCCCAAGGACCACCATTCTAGGCGCGGGCTCCTGAAAATGGTAGGCCAAAGGCGCGGGATGCTTGGATACCTGAAAAAGACAGATATTGAGAGATATCGTAACTTAATTGAACGTTTGGGAATCAGGAAATAGTCCCTTTCTCTGGAATAGAGCGGTTTTCCGCTCTATTTCTAATGTTATGGGAAAGGTTTTGCCATAACATACGGAAGCGTTATGGGGAGTAAGGGGATTAAAGGGCATGCTTATGCAGGAACAGCAGGAATAGGTTCCGAGACCACTGAGCTGGATATAAGCCATTGTGTGCAGCTCAGTAGTTTCGGCATCTTCTGCAGGCATAAGCTTTTATGGGCCAAATACCCTGCTGCAGGCAATGGGGCATGAAATCTGCAGCGCAGCGGGAATGAAGTGAAAGGAATGAGTGATTAATATGTACAAACAATTTACGATGGAATTAGCAGGCAGGACACTGCGTGTGGATATTGGGCGGGTTGCAGCCCAGGCAAATGGGGCGGCATTTATGCATTATGGCGATACCGTGGTATTATGTACGGCAACTGCGTCCGATAAGCCAAGGGAAGGGATTGATTTCTTCCCCTTGAGCGTGGAGTATGAGGAGAAGCTTTACTCGGTTGGGAAGATTCCGGGAGGGTTTAACAAGCGTGAGGGCAAGGCGTCGGAAAATGCGATTTTAACGTCCCGCGTCATTGACCGCCCAATGCGCCCGCTGTTCCCCAAGGATTACCGGAACGACGTGACGCTGAATAACCTGGTAATGAGCGTAGACCCAAGCTGCCGCCCGGAATTAGTGGCAATGCTGGGCTCTGCCATCGCCACCAGTATTTCCGATATCCCATTTGCAGGGCCATGCGCTACCACGCAGGTAGGCATGGTAGACGGGGAATTTGTGATTAACCCTTCCCAGGAGCAGTGGAAAAACGGGGATTTGAACCTGACTGTGGCGTCTACCAGCGAAAAAGTCATTATGATTGAAGCAGGCGCCAACGAAATCCCAGAAGATAAGATGCTGGAAGCTATTTACAAAGCCCATGAAATCAACCAGTCCATTATTGCATTTATCAATGAGATGGTGGCGGAAGTTGGAAAAGAGAAGCATGGGTATACAAGCTGCGCAATTCCTGAGGAACTGTTTGCGGCAATTAAGGAAATCGTTCCCCCTGAACAGATGGAGGAAGCGGTTTTTACGGACGAAAAGCAGGTTCGTGAAGAAAATATCCGAAAGATTACCGAAAAATTTGAAGAAGCTTTTGCGGAGAATGAAGAATGGCTCTCTGTGCTTGGGGAAGCTGTTTACCAGTACCAGAAAAAAACAGTCCGCAAAATGATTTTAAAAGACCACAAACGGCCGGACGGGCGCGCCATCGACCAAATCCGCCCCTTGG
>OFGX01001075.1_pt1 | contig 17582 bp, 22 predicted proteins | sample 1521831 | NCBI WGS metagenome assembly OFGX01 (sample SAMEA3504080, study PRJEB24116) | mouse gut metagenome | biome: mouse gut; feature: mouse-associated habitat; material: faeces | place: Denmark | collected 2011 | reverse complement strand
GTGCCTAATTTTGTGGTATGACTATAAAATCTAACCGCACAGGTGGAAATTTTTTCAAGTATTGGTTCTATCTTGTCATGGAAAAGCTTCATTTCCTGTTGTATTTTATTCATTTTACAATTCACCAAATTGTTTCATACTGTTATCTTCCCTTACCAATAACGCATACAAAATTCTATTAAATTATGCTTAACCTCCCTTTTCCTTGCCCGTGCCCTGGACAGCCTTACTTTTTCATAGCAGGTTCTTCTCTATGTAATGCGCCACGCCGTCCATGTCATTGCTCTGCGCCACAATGTCCGCCGCGGCCAGGGCTTCGGCAATGGCGTTGGAGACAGCCACGCCTGTTCCGCAGTTCTTTATGGCCTCGATGTCGTCATAGTCGTCACCGAAATATATGGCTTCCCTGTTGTGGATTCCCGCCGCTTCCAGCATGGCCCGGATGCCGTTCCATTTTGTGGCGGCCGTGCTCATGACCTGTATCAGCTTCCCTTCCGCCACTGTCATATAGGTATCCGGCGTCAGCGCCCTTTCCACTTCCGGCTGTATGGTCTCTCCCTCACGGCTCAGCAATATCTTATAGATGGTGCTTTCCGTGGGCAGCGCCGGAAATCCTTCAAACGCCCTGACGTTCCATTCCGGAATCGGTTTATTGGAGAAAGCCCCTTCCCCTGTCTCCATGGACAGAGCCACATCCGGTATATCCACCACCCTGCGCAATATGGCCTCCGCGCTGCGGGGTGCGATGCCGTTTTCCAGCACTCTGGAGGGAAGGATGATTCTTGCGCCGTTCAAAGTCGTCAATGCGTCAAACCCGACCTGGCTCCGGTATGTCAGAACAGCCCTTTCCGGGCGGGCCGTGGCCGCCATGAGGGGCATCCCCCTGTCATGGCATTTCTTTAAAACAGCGCATGTGTACTCCGATATGGATTTGTCCGTGCGCAGCAAAGTCCTGTCTAAATCTGTGATGATTGCTTTCATGGGTTCTGCATGACCTTTCCAATAATCATTCCTATGCTTGGAGTGTTCAAAACGGATAGTCCAACTTGGATAGGCATAGCTGTATTAGAGCTTTGGTGCCTATATTTTTGCCCTGTCGGTATTTTATCCTTTTTGCATTTTTATAGGCACAGGGAATGAGGTCTACGTTGTCCTGTTTGATACACTCGACGGGAAATGTACGGGCGCTGCCGGAGCACCGCCAGGCATCAAATCCGCAGGACTTTACGGCTACTGCAAAGGGAAAAAATCACTCCTCCCGCATTTCGCCGGTTTCGTCATTCAATAGATATACCCGGCTTTCTTCCTCCATCCTATAGCAAATGACATGATAAAGCGCTCCGTCCCTGACCGTCAGGCCGTCATAAAAGATATAATCTCCCGTCCATGCGTCTGCCTGGCTTTCGTTGTCTGTCCCTTCCTCCCCAATCTTCCCCGTTCCCGGCACGGTATAGTAATAATCCGGCAGTTCCACGCCTTTCAGCAGCTCATATCCTGTCTTCTGCCATGGCGCATAGGGCAGATCCGCCTTTTCCCCATTCCCGGCCATGGCATCCATGAAACGATCCAAAGCCTCCTCGGCGGTCATGTCTGTGTCCGGCTTTTCCTCATATAGGGAATAAGACACGTCATACAGTTCCGTCCTGGGGAATGCCTTGTGAAAAGGATGCGCCGCGTCCGCCAGATTGACCCTCACCATGCGGAAGCCGTCCATGGCAATGGCATAGGCAGACCATGTATCATGCTCCCTGTCTGTCACAGATACGTCATAGCCATCGGCAAAGCGGCTGTCCCCCACGCTGATGCTCTTTGCCTGCTCCAGCTCCCCATTCCGGCAGCGATAAATCTCCGTAGCCGTGGTACCGGTGCTGCTTCCCCAGCTTTGCTTCAGCATCAGGTAGCCGTCTCCCATAAAAATGCCGCGGTAAGGGTCCCCCCGCATCCCGCCGGCATCTGCGCCGCTTAGGTAAGGCACTTCGGCCATCTCCCGCATGGAACCGTCTTTTTGCTGCAGCAGGACATACAGGCGCCGGGTATCCGCATATAGTTCGTCCTGCTCTTGCTCCCCGAATGTCCCGTCTATCACAAAGGCCATATCCCTTCTGCCGTCACCGTCCAAATCCCCTTCCGCATAATCGATGCATGTATATTCCGTGACTTCGGGATGCTCCTTTTCTATCCAGGCTTCTGCGGATTCTGTCTTCTCCTCCGTGGGCTCGCAGCTTTTCCAGGAAAGCAATGGCACCTCCCACAGAGGCTGCAGGTCGGTACAGGGGTTTCCGAACATCGACACGAACATCAGTTCTTGTTTCCCGGCCAGCGGTGACAGATCCGAAATCCTGTTGTCCGAAAGGCCTGCCTGGTTCAGATGTGCCAGGCCGCTGAGGGCGGAGATATCGCTGATTTCGTTTCCGTCCAGAGCAAGGTCGAACAGCTCCGTCAGGCTTTCCAAGGGCGAAATATCCTGTATCCGGTTCTCAGCCAGCCCCAGCCGCTCCAGCTTGGTAAGGCCTGTCAGCGGATTGTTTCCTCGGTATCTTCGCTGTGGATGTCCGCCGCATACCATACGCAGTCCCGAAGTCCTGGATCCTTTATCAGCCGGGCCAGGGTCTGTTCTGCGCTGGGTTCTGAAGAGGTTATCGTGGTTTCGTTTGGTTCCGTATTGTTTATCGTGTCTTTGCCGGGTTCTGTCGTGTCTTCCTCTATTGTCTCCGGCGTAAATGGGATGTCCTCCAGGACTGCCGTCTCCTGCGCATCCCCGTATTCCTGTCCTGTCTCCCGGGCGGGTGACTTGCTGCATCCGGTCAGGAATAAAACGCAGAGCATTGCTGCTATCGTTGGATATGCGTGATTCATGCTATTTTGTCTCTTTCTTTTTTCCGTTTATCCGTCAGACTTCTTGCACTTGTTTCCAGTACATCGGTGCCTTCATTTCCGAGTAATTGATGGTTGATATCCGCGCCAGGGCAAGGCGGAGGAAGGCAGCGGACACAAGGCATCGCCCGCTGACGACAACGTCGAAAAGCATCTGCGGTTCAATTGAATCAGGGAAATGCAATTCGGATATCACAGTGAGCATAGCTTGCTTCGACATCCGGCGTATCCCCTCTCTGTTCAGAGCAGATAGCCGAAAAGTCCAGTTCTTTCCCGGCCAGGTTCGAGAATTCCTCCCCGTCCAGCACCAGCGTCACATTCATGCAGTTCAGGCCTGCAATCTGCTCTGAATAAGCGACCATATTTTCGGTATAGCTGTTGCCCGCAGAATCCTCCAGAACCCACCAGGTCTCCTGAAGCAGCTCCGGGTGCACAAAGGGCATGCTGCAGCCGATACGCAGGCGAACCTGATAATGATTGGCGCGCTCAATCAGGTATATGTCGGAAACGAAAAGGCCGCTTTTGCTTATGATGTCACATTCCAGCCCGGAGACCTTTGTGCTGCTGTCCCATTTCCCCCAGTCCGGATATCTATCCTCTTCTACCTGTCCCACCAGCGCCTGATCAAGGCCATTGTGATGGAACGAATCGTAAGTGTTGAACCCAAACCCGGCAAGCAGAATGACAATCAGAACAGCCGCAACCCATATCCCTTTATGCTTCATACAGAACCCTCCCCGTAAACAGCCTGTATCTAGGCTTCTTTGGTTCCATTATACACATCCTTCCGACAAATTACAATAAAAAAGCCAACGCTCCGTTGAGTTTCGCTTGCTTTTACATCGCTTTTCATATGACCGGCTTGGTGATATCATAATACCATGATGAAAATACAACATGGTATAGATGGCCATTCTGCCGCTCCCCGGCATGGAAAAGGCCATAATCATACCGAACAGCCATTTATGGAGGAGGAAGAAAGAAATGACAAACACCATAGGACAATCCATCAAAAAACTCCGCAAAGAAAGAAACCTGACACAGGAGGAACTGGCGGCGCAGCTGAATGTCAGCGCACAGGCTGTCTCAAAATGGGAAAACGAAACCGGTCTCCCGGACATTTCTCAGGTCATACCGCTGGCAAGCGTTTTCGGCATCAGCACCGATGCCTTATTTGGTCTGGAGGAAACAAATGTTGATGAGGAAGCGCTGAAAATAGTGCAAAAAGCCGATGCGATGCGGAAACACGGTAAGCTCGATACGTATCTCATTGCTTATGACACGATGCTGGAGGGTCTGAAAAAGTATCCTTGTAATATGATATTGCTGCTCAACTGCATGCACTTAGGTCTCATGCTATCTCTCCCGGAAAACGGCTGGATGTACGCTTCCGAACGCTGAAAGCAAGTCTGCTGGAAAAAATCACATCCGAAGAGATACAGGCCCTGCAGGATAATCAGCGCTTTCAGGCTTTGTATGAAAAAATCTGCGGATTATAAGCTAAAAGGCTCTCTGTACTATCCCAATCAAGGCAGAACATCATTGCATGTTCTGCCTTGTTATTTTTATCCCTCCGAATAATGCATTATCAACAAAGCTCTAAAAGTAATGTCACAAAATCTTCGTGTCGGAGTTTTCCAATCCGTTTCTAACTGCTGGCCGCCATATGTACTGAATCCCTTTAACTGATTCTCTGCAATCGGTGCCATACAGATTCCATCTTCGCTAAGTGAATTCTGCAAAATATCCACTTCGAGCTGCAGCTGCTCAAGGTATGGCACAAGTCCACACCGGCAGAGCCATTCCACCCTGTTAAAATAAGTATAGTGGATTCCACTTTCGTCATAGCCGAGCTGATATCCCTCTTTTATACAACCACTTGTCCCAAGCACATATCCCACCCATGAATCACCGCCGACCTGCTTTTCGGGGCGGTCTGTTCTCATCAGCTTCTTAATCAGACGGCTCTGCTCCTCCACTTTCAGATACTGGTCTACCGCTGCAATATACGCAAAACATTAAAATTTTTACAAAAAGCTGTCTTATCCCACTTTTTCAAGGCTTCTGATAATTGAGCCGTTTTCTCTTTTGTAAATAGTCTGGCAGGTCCACAACCCATATCTTTTTCATTAATCGGCTCTCCTCCGAAAACCAAATTACTTAAAATATCGCCTTCTTCGCCACCATATGCACACCCTGTCAAAGTAAAATGAATCGCATGCCAGCTTTTATCAATGTCCAGCAGGTTCTCTTTGTTTTCCTCATAAATGAAATCCATATTCCCTTCCCGAATTTTCCAAATGGCATCCTCGTCTGTCCTGAAATAATAGCATGTCATTCCCATAGCGTTTCTCCCTTCTATACCATCACCTGACATTATATAATCTACTGCTTTTTTTCATTCCCCTCCTATGCCAACCATACCTTTTGGCGGGCTTCACGGATCGCACAGCATTTTTACGATATTCCTTACATCAATCCGCAGTCAGTTTTGTGCCGGAAGCAGGACGGATGCCGTCTCGGCTCCGCAGAAACAGTACAATACCATTGAGTCCTCCCGAACTGCCAAATCTCTCGGCAGCTTAAAATACACATTCCCCTCCATGGTCTCGCCAGCCTCGAGAGTCTCTCCGTACATATCTTCCAAACCCAGGTTGACGACATCCGAAGGACGGTAAATATTTGCCTCTCTGTCTGCAACAATTCCATAGTACCGGTCCTCCGATCCGGGAATGAACGTGGAAGGAAATACCCATACATCCATGCTTCCTGTATTTTTCAGCCGAAGCCGGATTCGGGTCCATACCATCTCCTCATTTGATTCCACATAAAAAGAATTGCTCCCCTGCAGCCGTTCGTAAAGCTCCATTTCCATCAGGGTGACCTCAATTCCTCCCGCCTCTCCCGCCTGATCCTGGGCCACCGCGTTTTCAAAGGCCTCTAATATCTCCGGAAGCCGCTCCAGACGCTCTGCCTCCTCGGCCGCCTGTATTTTTTCCGGTGTGGAAAAGGAAATGCTTTGACCAGTCATGGCCCGCACTGCATAGTAAGCGTTCCCCGGACTTTCATTCTCCACCAGTTCCTCATCACCGCTTAATACTTCATAGGATACCGATGATTCTCTATTACGGAATTCCGGAAAAAATCGAATAGTCATTCCGTTTCCGGAAGCGGTAAAGCTGTTCCCATCCACCTCTGTCACAAGTCCCTGCACCGATAGGATCTGGTAAACCCCGCTTATATTCAATCCAAAATATCCCTCGTTCACCAAGTCATATATGGTTATATCCCCATCCTCCCCTTCTCCCATGGCGCCGGTACAAATCGCCCTGTACCGCTCCATATCCGTCTCCGAGAACATAGCTTCGTCCTTTGGAAGCATACAGCTGTATGAATTATAGATATGGCACAGCCTCAAATCCTCTTTAAACTGCTCAGGATCCAGTTTGGAAGCCATGACGCCAAATTCCTTTTTCACCCGGGCTGTGTAACGCGTTTCAAGCCGGATATGATATCCCGGAAAGTCCTCCTCCGTCTCCCCTTCCGGTTTAATCACTATCAAACATGTACTCCGCAGACTCTCGAAGGCCCTGCTTTCCATACAGTCCGACACCAGTTTTGCGATCTTCTCAGCCATAGAATCCAGGCCGCTGTAATCCTGGTAATAGATAAACATATCATAGCCTTCTTCTCCCTTTTCGTAGGAAAGCCCCATTCGTTCCGCTCCCCCATAAAGCATCTGGGCCGCATAATCGTCATGATATTCATGTTATCCGGTATGGCGATACAGGCTGTTTTCCAATAGGGGATGGATGCCGCGCGGCATGGATTCTCTAAATATTCATGTTTCAGCATATCCGCCACATTTATCCTCTCCCCGGATTTTCCTGTTCTTCCGTTCTTCTAACTCCGCAATTTGGTTCATCAAACAATCTGAAAAAGTCCCTTCAATCGGTGTAGCTTCTCCTGTTGTATAGCAGTCAAGAAGGACTATGTTATTATCCTTGTCAAAACAAAATATTTCATCACCATTCCCTACAATGGACAAGAATGGAATAAAATCAGTAAAGCCATCATTGTGCAGTTCTTTTGTTTTTTCCCGGATATCCAAAAAATCAGGTATTCCATTGGCAATCCCATATACTATAATTCCACGACAGAACGACCAAAATGGGCCTATGTCATACTGTTTCGCTCGCGGCCATATTTCTTCCTGAACCTCCATATAAAGCCCACCTAATGGGGACATAGTAAACTCTCTAAAATCAGCAGGAAGATTTATCCCATACTGATTTTCAAAATTCTTTATATCCTGTTCCGATGGCTCATTTCCCATACAAGCTACAACCTGATAAGCCTGCTTATCATAATTATGGAAATAATCATAAACTTTTTCCAATGCCATAATATACCTCCTACCACTCCCGAGTATTATACTATTGAAGCCCCATAATAAAGATTACCAATGCCATAATCGATATAACAGTCCAGCCAATATACCTTCCCGCAATTTCCAAATCAGACGGCTCTGCATGGTCTACATTGCGAATCTGAAATGCCAGATTCCAACGAAACAGCTCATCTGCAAACAAAATCGAGACTGCATTGAGAACACAGATGAATACCGCTACAAACATTTACCCTTATGTTTCAGTTCGGGATTATTCATAAGTTCCAGTATGGTAGAAGCAGATGGCTCTACGGGATCAATTATATTCCCGTTTTTGTCCCTCTCAATTCCATCACTGCCTACATAGGAGATTGCAACATTATCTAAGGTTCCATCCTCACTGTACAGCCAATAGAAATTCCCTGTATCCAAAACGCCCCCACGGAACAAAATATCCTCTCCCTGACGAAGCTCCACACCCATCATATATTCTGCCATTTCTTCATTCTTAGGAATAGCTGTAGCATCTTCTTTTATCGTGTAAGGCTCATAAATTTTTTTGCCATACTGAAATACAACGCTTTTATCCTCCGACACCGTAAAATGTGCCTGTTTCCCTTGTATTTTACCAGAATACACCGTATTGCCATTTTCCTGACTTGGGACAAGAATCGTGCCCTTATATTGAAATCCCACTCGTGAGATTGTCACAGGATAAAGCACTGCGAACACAAGCATCATTGCAGTCATGAGAAGCAGCAGACCCTTTTGATAGTAATTCAGACATTTGATTCTTTCCATAGAAATCTCCCCATTCTACAAATCCCGATTGCTCCTCTGATATTTCAAATTGTTCCATAATCTTTAAACCTGCCATTTTCATACTTGAAACTCCATTTACAGATTTATCATGCCAAAATATCCATCAGCTCCCGCCAATCATGAATACGCAGATATTCAAAATCGGGATTATCCCTGTCATTTTGATCAGACAGAAAATGAGTTTCATATTTTGTCCTGCCTTCATATAAAACAGGAAACATTCCAACACTATTTGCTCCGTAAATGTCGTCTTCCATACTGTCGCCGCAGTACCACACCTTATCTGCCGTTAATCCCGATTTCTGCAGCGCTATTTCGTACATGATGCTGTGTGGCTTTCTGAATATGTAATCACTTGATGCCAGCACAAATTCAAATCTGTTTCCCGGGAGCAGACGGTCAAACTGCTCCTTTAGAGCAGCACCGGAGAAACAATTGTTGCTTATCACTCCTGTCCTTATTCCTTTTGCATTAAGGTAGTCGAGCATAATATCCGCATAGGGCATAACTGCACCCTGAGAGATTCCATTCATAATGATTATCTCGGCCTCTTCCAATGATATAGACAGGGAAATATCCATAGAATCCAAAAACAGCCTTAAAAAGTTATGCTCATGGATTTCAAGATACTTTCCTCTTTCTGCCTTGATTTTCGCAAACAGCTCCAAATTAATCCTGTCATATTCTTCAAAAGAAATATTGCGTGGATTCCTGTTTATATATGGATAAATCGCTTTATTTCCATTAGAAGTATTATAATTCGGCTGGCAGATTAATGTACGCCCATAATCAAAAATAATCATTTCCGGCTTTTTCATATGTGATCCTCTTTTCTAAAACTCTTTTCACACCAAAATTTTAGCTGTCAGACACTTCCTAAACCTCTGAAAAATCAGCACTTACTTGTGACATGGCTCTCCATACAATGCTGGATTGCCCTTATCGTGATATGGATGATTGGCAAATCTTGCGAAAGCTCTGATTATACTCTCTCAATCACACAGCTATGTTCTTTCTTTTTCGCATCATAGCTGATTCCGACTATTATTACCTCGCCGTCGTAGTCCCTCAAAACTGCGGGATAATGCCTTTCCTTAATCTGCCTGATTGCGGAGCAATTATTCGCTCCCTCAGAAGTCTTATTCCATTTCAGCTCTACGACCAAAGCCGGAAGCATTGATTTCCGTTTCGGAAGATACACAACATCCGCAATCCCCCTGCCTGACGGAAGCTCCTCCACTTTCAGATACTGGTCCACTGCTGCAATATACGCAAACTTGATTAGGAATTGTCGGAAAATAACTGATGCAACTTGTTTAGAAGAAAGCCCGGAAATACAAGGAAAACGGCTATCAACTCGCATCAGTTATTTGTAGACAATTCCTTACGTACCGCAGCGCCTGCTCATCATTATAATAAGTCGGCGCATACTGTGTGTCACGTATCTCTTCTATTGCATTTGCCACCGCAGTCCCATTGCCAGCGATGGTATCCTCCAGAAGCTTCTGAGAGCGGCCAATCAGTTCCATCCATTTTCGGTTCACATTCCTGCCTTTAATGATTTTCCTGAACTCAGCCCTCACTTCCTCATTGGGGATATGTGCCGTCCGCTCTTCCCCATTCCAGGTAAGATATCCCAAGTGTATCAGCAGCGTCAGCACATCGTCACGGCTTTTGAATGATTCAAAGTCATTCTCAAAGCACTCCGTGTCAACCTCTATCTCTTCCCCGGAAATCAGCCGGGAGATGATTTCCTGCATCCCTTCAAAATCCATGTTGATATATGTCATCAAGGACTCCGCCGTTGAAGTCTTCTGCCAGTAAGAATCGAACTTCCTCTTCCTTATGGCCAGCATGACGGAGTAGGGATTGTAAATTGCACCAATATCCGGAAAATCATATCCGTCATACCATCTACGTGCATCTTCAAAGCTCACTCCGTGCTCTTCACACAACCTCTTTACTTCGGCTTCTGTAAAACCGGTAAACGCGGCGAACCCGTCCGGGTCAAGAATCGGATATTCTATAAAATCTGAGATTGCCGATTGGGATCCGTCCTTCTTGATTGGCAGAATCCCTGTCAGCAAGGCAGCCGCCACAGCTTTCGGCGTGAAGCTGCTGTTCTTGAACCACCCTCTGAGGAAATTCAGGTACTTCCTCTGTACAGCCGCATCCTGCTTCGCTTCACGGATCATCGCGTCCCACTCATCAATAATAAATACAAACTTTCTCCCTGATTTTTCCACATAGCCAATCATGGCATCTTTCAGGCTTTTCCCCTCCAGCTCCGGATAGCTTTCCGCCAGTTCCTTATAAACCGCGTCAGCAATCATATTGGGCACTTTTGAAAACGGTAAATCCATTTCTGCCGCATCTGAAATGAACCCGGTAATATCAAGATTGATCACATGATACTGATTCAAATGCGTCAGGTATCCTTGCGTCCGAGCGATCTCCTTATCATCAAAGAGTGCATGGGAATCACAGGAGCAGTCATAGTACGCACACAGCATCTTTGCCGCATAGGATTTGCCAAAACGTCTGGGTCTGCTGATGCAGGTCAGCTTCTCCATTGTCCCCACAGTCCTGTTGATCAACGCAATCAAACCGGTTTTATCCACATATTCCGACTGTAGGATTTCCTGGAATCCTTTATTTCCGGGGTCTAAATATATTCCCATTGAAACCGCCCTCCTCTCCAACGTCCCCAGCTTATGACGGAGTTCCTGTCCCTCCGCATTTTCCTGAAACTCTTTTCACTCCACGAAACCAGTTTGTTCACGCTCCCTCAAAATGTGCCACACATCATTACCGCCAAAGCCACATTTACGATATAGCCTTTCCGGATGATTGGTATCATTACATTTTCCTGATACCGTCACAAATCTCGCTGCTTTCCTCATTCTCCACAACAGTTCCAATACAAGATAGCTCCCCAGGCCGCATCTGCGATAATCCTTTGATACCTGAATCCATTCCAGCACGCCCTCGCCGATTTCTCGATCCAGTTCAGCAATACCAGTCGCTACAATCCTTCCCCTACCGTCTTCTTTGACGGCCAACCACAGTTCTGGGCTATACTGTTCCCTGAGCATATTGCACTGCATATCAGGCATCGTTATGCCGATGTTTTCATAACAACTGTTGATATGCTCCACAAACTCAGATACAGAGGCTTCCTGGAGAGAATAGCCTCTTGGCAAGGACACCGGCTCCACTTCCAGCATAGGATGCTGCATCCGAAAGTATGGTTCATCATTATATCGCTTCAGCAGCTCTGTATCGAACTCGCTGTCATGTACGATTTTCATGTTATCCGGTACGGAAATACAGGCTGTTTTCCAATAAGGGATAGATGCCGCACGGCATGGATTCTCTAAATATTGTTCCCTTGTCAACGTATTCACAAACCTCTCCCTTACTTATGGTACGGCTCCCCATAGCAGTCTGCAATACCTTTCCGTGCACGCCAAACGGATACGTATGAGCCCAAACCATAGATTTCCACTCAGAGCGTTTCAGCCTTACGTTCCTGATACTCATCTTTTGTCAGCCGCCAATGATACTGCAGTTTGCCTTTATGTGGCTGCGGGATTTCTTCTGTAAATACCAGTTGGAACCCATTCTTTTCCCATACACGCCTGGAACGAACATTGTAATCTTCACAAAAACAATGTAAGACATCAACATGCTCACATTCAAAAGCATACTTTACCAGCATGCCAATGAAAAGAGTTCCGATTCCATGTCCCCAATAGGATTTTTCGCCAATTAACATATCTATTCTTCTAACATCAGCATCGGCAGCATACATTTTTTTGACATTGGGCAAATTCATTTTTTGTAACCAGCATTCGCCTATCACCTGGTCATTCACTTTAAGCGCAAAGCAAAGATTGTTTTGCGATATCCCTCCGTAAATTTGATTGTACGGCTTTAAGAAACAGAGAACCTTTCTTACAGCATTTTACTATTGAAGCCCCATAATAAAGATTACCAATGCCACAATCAATATAGCAGTCCAGCCAATATACCTTCCCGCAATCTCCAAATCAGACGGCTCTGCATGGTCTGCATTGCGAATCCGAAACGCCAGATCCCAGCGAAACAACTCATCCGCATACAAAACAGAAACTGTATTGAAAGCGCAGATGAATACCGCTGCAAACCATGCAAACCATTTGCCCTTATGTATCAGTTCGGGATTATTCATCAGTTCCAGAATGGTAGAAACAGACGGCTCTACGGAATTGACTACATTTCCGTCATTATCCCTCTCAATTCCATCACTGCCTACATAGGAGATTCCAACATTATCCAAGGTCCCGTCCTCACTGTACAGACAATAGAAATTCCCTGTATCCAAAACGCCCCCGCGGAACAAAATATCCTCTCCCCGGCGAAGCTCCACACCCGTCATATGTTGTGCCATTTCTTCATTCTCAGGAATCGCTGCCGCATCTTCTTTTATCGTATAAGGCCCATAGATTTTATCGCCATGCTGAAATACGACGCTTTTATCCTCCGACACCGTAAAATGTGCCTGTTTCCCCTGGATTTTGCCGGAATACACCGTATCGCCATTTTCCTGACTTGGAACCAGGACTGTGCCCTTATATTCAAATCCCACTCGTGAGATTGTCACAGGATAAAGCACTGTGAACACAAGTATCATAATCGCCATGAGAAACAGCAGACACTTCTGATAATAATTCAGATACTTAATTCTTTCCATAAGAGTCTCCCCATTCTTCAACCCCCGGCTGATTCTCTGACTATTCCCTTGCCATTCCACACTTGCTTTCTTTAAAACCAATACCATCCATGCCGGGAGCACTAATCTTCTAAAATTTATCTTACACGAAGCTCCTACGGATTGCAATAAGCGCCAATAAAATAGTCAAATAGTCATATAAGCTTCACTTCTTTTCCCCCCTAAAAAACTGGTCAATCTCCTCCTTTATCAAATCCGGCTTAAGCACCTTGGACAGGTAACCGTCCGGCTTAAATTCAAGCACCTTTGTCACGCTCTCCCTGTCCACCCTGTCGGTCAGGAAAACAACCGGAATATCTGCAAATTCAGGCTCTGAACGAATCATCTCCAGTACCTGATCACCCTTGCAGACAGTATTGAGGATGTGCCGCCATTTATACCCCATTTACAGTTTTACCATGCCAAAATATCCATTAACTCCCGCCAATCGTGAATGAGCAGATATTCGAAATCCGGAGTATCCCTATCGTTATAATCAGGCAGATAATGGAGGGCATCCTCTGTTCTACCTTCATATAAGACAGGAAACATTCCAACACCATTAGCTCCGAAAATGTCCTGTTCCATACTGTCGCCGCAGTACCACACTTTATCTGCCGTTAGTCCCGATTTCTGCAGTGCTATCTCGTACATCATGCTGTGTGGCTTTCTGAATACGTAATCACTTGATGCTAACACAAATTCAAATCTGTTTCCCGGAAGCAGACGGCCAAACTGCTCCTTTAAGGCAGCACCGGAAAAACAATTGTTGCTTATCACCCCTGTCCTTATTCCTTTTGCATTAAGGTAATCAAGCATAATATCCGCATAGGACATAACTGCACCTTGAGATATTCCATTCATAATTATTATCTCAGCTTCTTCCAGCGAAACAGACAGAGAAATATCCATATACTCTAAAAACAGCCTTAAAAAATTATGCTCATGGATTTCAAGATACTTTCCTCTTTCTTTTTTGATTTTCTCAAACAGTTCTATATTACTCCTGTCAAATTCTTCAAAAGAAATATTGCGTGGATTCCTGTCTATATATGGATAAATTGCTTTATTTCCATTAGAAGCATTATAATTCGGCTGGTAAATTAATGTACGCCCATAATCAAAGATGATCATTTCCGGCTTTTCCATACAAAATCTTCCTTTCAAAATTCCCTTTTATATCAAAATTTTAGCTTTCAGGCACTTCCTGAACCTCTGCAAAATTTCGCCCTCACTTGTGATATGGTTCTCCATGCATAATCCGGAACCCCCTGTAAATCTGCTCCACCAGTATCACCCGCATGAGTTGATGGGGAAAGGTCATGTCCGAAAAGCTTAAGGCCATGTCCGCCCGCCTGCGCAGGGACTCATGCAGGCCCAGGGAGCCGCCGATGACGAACACGATATGGCTGGTTCCCCTTACCGTCAGCCCCTCCATCCACCGGGCGAAGCCCTCCGATGTCAGGCGCTTCCCTTCTATCTCCAAGGTGCAGACAAAGGCGTCCTCCCGGATTTTCTCCAGGAGACGCCTTGCCTCTTTTTCCTTAATCTGCTCCTCCAAGGCCTCGCTGGCCCCATCGGGCGTTTTTTCATCCGCTACCTCCAGGAATTCCAGCTTACAGTATCTGCTCAACCGTTTTTCATATTCCGAAATAGCGTCTTTATAGAACTTTTCCTTTATCTTGCCCACACATGCGATGCTGATTTTCAAGCTTACCCCCATAACAAATCCGGATTTTCAAACGCCCCGCCCCAGGCGCTTCAGGCTGCGCATTACAGCCTTGGAGAGCAGGCTACTCCTGCCCAAACAATCGGAAATACTGCCGCTCTCCAGGCTCCTTGTTGTCGTATGTCACGCCCAGGTACAGGTTCTCCGCCTCATATTCCCCCGGTATCAGCCAGGCCACGACCATCTCTTTGCTCTCCCCCTTGGGAAGCTCATAGTGGTAATAATCCGACTTGCCCACGGAGGAGGAAGATGCGGAGAAATAAGTCGGCATGGAGGTTAAAATGCTCACTTTCCCGGTAGCCGGATCCGCATATGCAATCATGAATGTACCGATATGTAGATCATCTCCCTCTTCCACATTTACATTCCGTATAGTCAGGTTACATGTCAGGATACCCGCCTCGTCAATCCTGTACATCATGGGATCCCCTGACAGATCGTAATTCTCCGTCTCCTCCACCATCAAAGCCCTGTCCAACTGCGCCTCCTCCGGGGAAGCGGACAGCTTCGCGTCCTGAAGGGTAAGCTCCAGCCCCTGCTCCAGGGTGTGTTCGTCAACGAAATAGAGAACCTCCAAAGTATCTCCCGCTTTCAGGAGCTTATCCGACAGCACTACCTCCGTCTGCTCCTCGCCGCTTTCACCGGCCAAAGCTTCCTTTAGGGCCAGCTCATCCTCCGCGCTTTTCTCCGAGGAAGGATTCCCCGCTTCCGGCATGCCGCGCCCGGCCTCCGGCTGTCCTCCTGCCCCGGACGCACCGCTTTCCGGCTCCGCCTGCCCGCTGTCCTCCATGATTTGCACCATATCGATTCCCTGCCCGTCGCTCTCCTTGCCGCAGGAGGCAAACATCATGCAGGCCGCCAGAACCGTCATTGCCAAAATTTTCTTTTTCATAAGATAACCTCGCTTTCTCCTGACTATGCCGGGGCACTCGGCTCACGGGCCGAACGCGTCCTGAATCGATGCCCAAGCTTGACCGCTCGTGCGCATAACCGCTCTTTCCCACGCCCGCCGGCACTGTCATATCTTTCGAGATTATCCTATCGCTCCTGTGTATCCTTGTCTTTTCCTGTTTGTATCGATATGGTATCTTTTTATTCCGCCCAAATCGGTGCAGCTTTCCGAAGACCGCCGTGTCTTCTACGCCGATTCGTCCTTCTTCTCATAAATCATGTCATATACGGAATCATCGATGAATTTCTCCAGAAAACATTGATCCAGGTTCACGAACTGATAGTTCAGTTTTGCCTTGATACATTCGAAACGTTTGAAATACAGGGCCTCCTCCGATTCGGTGCCGTCCACGCCGATTTCGCTGTCCAGCTCCTGGGCGCGCAGGTTCTCCCGGCACCATGCCAGCATGGCGTCCCGGAGGGAATTTTCGGATTCTGCCTTTTTGGCGAAAAGCTTTGCGTTGTTCATGGATACGATGCCCGCCACGATAAAGAGGATGAACACAGCGGCCATCACGCCGTAGAACAGATAAGGATTGCTGAAATGCAGCGGAATCATGCCCATGATGCCCAGGACGATGACTATGAGCCCTACGCTTCCCATGATCAATAATATCCACGCGGAGGAACGGTTCTCATTGGCCCGCTCCCTGCTGTCCTGATAGAGCGCTCCGGCACTCTGGAACCCGGCAGACCGCTTCGGCTGGCCGGCATCCGTCTCCGGTTCATGGGGGGCGGCATCCCCATGCTCCCCGTCCTGCTCCTGGGGCAGACCGGCAGACATCCCGGCTTCTCCCGTTTCCCCGGCAGCCGTGTCCGCTTCTCTCTGCATGGCAAAGTCAGGCGCTTCCTCACAGGCGGCGGCCTCCAGGGATTCCGCCTCCGCAGCCGGCCCCTCTGCCTCCCGCGCCGTGAGGCCTCCCGGCTTTCCGGCAGCCAGGCGCGCGGCCTGCTGCATGGCAAGCTCCAGACGCTCCGCCTGTTCCGCGGCAGCGCGCTCTTCCTCCATTTTCAAAAACTGCCCCTCGTCCACCAGTGCGCCGCCGCAATCGGCGCACACCGTGAATCCTTCCCTATACTCGCTTTTGCATTTCGGACACCAAGGCATATTTGTCTACCTTCTTTCCTCATCTGAATCGCCAGCCGCCGGACGCAAGCTCCGCACGGCATTCGACATACAATGGGTCGGGACGGCAGACTATCCGTCCCTTCCACTGCATGCGGAAATCAATGTAACATGAAATATATACTACAGACCGCCAGGATTTACAGTGGTGTCGCCGGGAAAGTACTTGGCTGGCGGTCTGCAGTCGGGTTACACTGCAAATTTATACTGCTTAACGATTTCACTTGCCGTGAAACCAGACTGCATAACGCTGACTGGTTCATTCGCATGATTACATTAGGCAGCATTCAGCGTTATGCAGTATAACCGATGCGCAGTATAACTTGCTGTAGATGAAATTATGTCAAAGATATTTCATTTCAAAGTTCGTAATCCATGCAGGCCCTGTTGCAGGTGACGCTTCCCACATACTTTCCGGCCTCCACATGGGCCGGGTGGTTCTGATATGCTGACAGGGCCTCCACGGTCTCAAAGGTGGAAATCAGGGCGATGTCGCGATTGCTGGACGCCAACTGGTTCGGCACCACCTGGATTTCCACCGCTCCGGGAACCAGTTCTTTAATCGGCTCCAATAGAGCCTTCATCTTCGCCCCTGCTTCTGCCCTCTCTGCTTCGGAAAGCTCCTCCAAAAAATTCCAGAATACAATGTGTCTTACCATCAATCATCCCTCCTACTTGCCGCTCAGATATTCGTCTATCCCCTTAGCTGCCGCCTTCCCGGCACCCATAGCCAGTATTACCGTAGCCGCGCCTGTGACGGCGTCTCCGCCGGCGTAGACGCCCTCCTTGGTGGTCTGGCCGTTGGACTCCTCCGCCACGATGCACTTCCATTTATTGGTCTCCAACCCTTCCGTTGTGGAAGAAATCAGGGGATTCGGGGATGTCCCCAGGGACATGATGACGGTATCCAGTTCCATGGTAAACTCGGAATCCGGAA
>OFGX01001071.1_pt1 | contig 17672 bp, 23 predicted proteins | sample 1521831 | NCBI WGS metagenome assembly OFGX01 (sample SAMEA3504080, study PRJEB24116) | mouse gut metagenome | biome: mouse gut; feature: mouse-associated habitat; material: faeces | place: Denmark | collected 2011 | reverse complement strand
CAGGCCCAAAAAGAGCCATTTCTTCAGCTTCAGCTTTTTCCGGGGCCGCTTCGGGGCCGCGGGGACGGGGGCCGCCGGGGCCCCCGTTTTTTATTGCTCTATTTGAAATTATAGCGATTAAGCCGATTTTCTGAATTGTTATTCGATGTCATTGCAACTAATTCTATGATTTTGCAAATAAGAGTGTGTACAAAAGTGTGTACTTTTTGAAATCAAAAAAGCAGGACTATACTGCCCTGCCTTTTTGATTTTCTTTTCCCAAAGAATATTTCAATCCAACCCATGTCATGGGACAAAATAAATATACCACAAAAATTCTTAATTGTCTACTCAATTATCCCAATATCTGTCTAAGCCTCTCGACATATCCTGGCGTTGGTTCGGCTACGCCATTTTCCCAGCGGGAAATCATAGCCTGGGTGGCTCCAATCTGGTCTGCAAGCTCAGACTGGGTCAACCCTCTTTGCTTCCTGCGCTCTGCAATATCAAATTTCAGCGGCGTCCCAGATTTGCCACGATAATAAGCAAGATGCCAAACTCCTTGCAATTCGCTGGAAATAACCGGTTCTGGATGCTTATCTGGTATTTCTGTTACACCGGATAATATTTCCGCTAGTATGTCATCCATTTCATTTGTGATTTTTCTATCTGCTCTCATCTTCTGAACAAGAGAAGAGAACCCATAAAACGGCCGCATAGATGCCAACCCTACTTCTTGCGGAGATATCTCACGGAAATTTGATAAGTACCCATATGCCCATCCCAGACACATAACATCATTTTGGGTCATTGTTTCTCTAGCCTCCTTATACAAAAAATTTATGGAGAAATAATCTCTAACTCATTATTTCAACCCACACCAAATTGGTGACAATAATTATTATACCTTAAAATATATCTTTGTCAAGATATATTTTTAAAAATTTTACGCTAAAATTATCGTAAAAAGTATTGACATTACGCTAATATTAGCGTATAATATAAATGTAATCAAGAGAGGCCCACAACACAGGAGGAAACGACATGAAAAAGTACAATCTCTCCAACATCATGAAGAACGCCTGGAACCTGTACCGCAAAGCTCAGAAGTGGGTCAACAAACTGTCTTTCTCCGAGTGCCTGCGCCGCGCCTGGAGCGATGCCAAACAGGCTATTCGGAAAGCCGCTGAAAATGTCCAAGCTGGGCTCCGCCGGATGCACTACGGCGAGTACAAGACCAGCTACAGCAACTGTGAGACGGTCCCCGGCAGCTACGACAAGGCCACCAAGACCATCGAGGTCTACACTAAGCGTCTCCGCAGCACCTACGGTACCCACAGCGCCCACAGCACCAGCGGCCTGTGCCCCTATTGCCACACTTACTGCTACGGTGACTGCCAGATGGCCCGCGCCGCCCGGTAAAAATAAAATATCCCGCCGCCCAGGGATAAGGGCAGAAAGGATAAAATGACTAAGAAAGAGTTTGTTGATGATTACATGGATACCATCTACGACTTGTACCGGCAGTATGATGTGGAGAACTTAGGAATCCAGGAGCCAATTAAAAAGGCTGTTGACAGCATCATTGACGAGCTTGCAAATGGTACGCTGATGGGCTCGGATTTTTTTAATCAAGTACCTTCCTCTGACCCGAAAGTTGCCATGAAAGAAATAGAGAACAAAATCATCTGTGATTCCGTCTCTGCATTTTACAAAAAGATGGATCGCAATTCGGCAGTTACCATCCTAAACGGCGCTGTCACTCTCAAGCGTTCGGTTGGAATGCTTTGGACGGAGGTTAAAATCCCAATCGTTGGAGGGATACAAAAAGATATTATGGTCTTTATGTCGGACTGGAACTCTGCCCATCCAGATGAAACGCCCATAAAGTATGATTATCCGGAAGACCCCATTTGGTGGTAAAAAGAAAGGTGGTTTTTGTCATGGTAGTGACTTGTTATCGTGCCTATTGTTGCGATGAAGAAGGGCGCCCTTGTGGTGTGGCATCTGATAGTTGGTCTCTTTTCCCTCCTAAAGATGATAATGTATACGAGACGGTCCGAGTTGTTCTTCCTGAGGGCTATACTCTCTCCTCTAACACATACGGCGAGCCTATGGTCTTCGACGAGAAGGAATGCGGCTGCGAACTCTGCGTACCCACCCCGCAAAGCCATGTTGTTTTGGCGATCAGCTCTACACGGGCGAAGGCTCTAAGGTTTGCCGAAGAGGGCGAGGAACATACCCCGTTGCAGGAAGCCCGCATTGCCGCAGGCCTTACCCAGCAGCAGCTTGCAGATGCTACCGGAGTAAATATCCGACAGATTCAGCGCTTGGAGCTTGGCGAATCACAGGCCGGAAATGTTACGGCTAAAAACATCCTTGCAATTGCCAGGGCCGTTGGGGTTGAGCCGGAAACTCTCATCTGCAATAGCGACTAAAGCAGCAAGAGATTGCTCATTGAAAAATACGGGTTGCAATCTCCTCCAACTAAATAGCAGAAAGCCGGGGTTTTATCCCCGGCTTTCTTAAAGTCTCTGGATTTTTCGCATAACGCTCTCATATACCTTTAGATTGACTACTCGTAAGGTGTCCATGAGCTCGTCCATGACATGCCAGGCGGCGGCAGGGCTTATCCCGGCAACTGCCCGAAGGAAATCGCTTTCGCCGTATAAATCCAGTTCTTCCTCCGGTGCGGAGGCTGCGGAATACCCATCTCTGTGCAGCATAGTCCCGCTACCTTGCATATTCTCCCGACAGGTGTAAAGCGCCGCCAGGAGGATATAGTTGGACTTGGAGCTTTCATCTTGCTCCAGTTCGGAGATCGCCCACTCTATCTCCTTGATATTCGGTGTAGGCATGGGCGATTACCTCCTTTTAGGCGCTTTCCAGCTGACGCATCCAGCGCTTGATGTTTTCCCGGTCCTGCTCATTGGCAGTTTCCATCGCCATCTCCAGGTGTTCCATCATTTCTGAGCGGCCATCTTCCCGGCTATAGCGGCCACGGCTATCCCGGCGGGAGCTGTATCCATCCCCCTGCCCGCCACGCCCGTCCCGGCTGTAGTGGCCGCGCACGTAGTGCTTGCCTCGATTGGCATAGCTGGCACCCCGGCCATAGTCCATACCCTCATCGTAGTAGCCGCCCTCGCTGTACCTTGCTTCTTCCATCAGACAAATTTCGCTGATGTTTTTGAGGGCGCCGGAAAGCATCTTGAGCTTTTCCAGGTCGCTGACGGACAGGCTGGATTTCCGCTCAAACTCCTCCATCTCCTTGTGGAGGGTGTCTTTCAGTTTGTCGTACATGTGATATTTCCTCCTATTAGGTTGTCGGTGCCGGCGGCGCCGCAGGGGCCGTGCCGTTGATGCTGGTTAGGTTGTTTGTTGGGCAGGGGCACACGTTGCCCAGAAGCCGGAAGGACCCGCCAGTGGCGCTGGTAGCAACCCTGGTGGAATACCTGGTCCGAGTACGGATACCGCAGGCGGTAACCGGAGCACAGCAGCGATTGGTCAGCGGGTACTGCTCTGTGCCGGTTCCAATGGTAATAACCACCGGGGCGTTGATAGTGGCAGTGGCGGGGATGGCCTGGGCTACCACAATGCAGTATCGCTCACCATTGTTGTAGGCCCCGGCGGGCAGATTGATAACCAGGTTTCCACCCGCAAAGGTCACCGCCTGGCTAATAACCAGCCTGGGGCAAAGTTTGCAGCTATTCTTGCAAGACATAGTTCAGAGTACCTCCTAAGTTCAAGGGGCGGCGGACATACAGCCCACCGCCCCGAAATAATCACCCGTTATTCCGGGGAAGTTGCATTATTGCGTTCAAATGTTGCAACTGTAGTTGCAATTAAGAAGCAATATAATGCAAGTTAGCAGCCGCAGCCCTGGTTGCAGCCGCAACCGTTACCGCCCCAACCGGAAAACTGCCCGCAGCAGTTGGTGGGGAAGTTGACAGGGGTGGGAGGCTGTACAATGTAGGCAGCGGTGGGACACTCAGAACCAGTCCGGCGAAGAATTTCCGCGCGGCTGGCGTCGATCATCGCACCGATGGCGGCGTTCTGCTGGGCCTGGGAGGCAGACAGCTGGAGCGCCTGAATCTGGGCAGCCTGTGCGGCAATGCGCTCATCCTTAGCCTCGATCCGCTGGGCAGTGAGGGCATCCAGGACAGCTCTTGTATTGGCGTTCTGGTTCTCGATCAGGTCACGGGTGTTGGACTGCATCAGGTTACGGGTAGCGCAGTCCTCCTGGGCAATGGTGAACTTGACGCCATCGATGGAGCGCTGGGTCTCGCAGCAGCAGTCCTTCTGCTGATAGCCGAGGTTACACAGCTGCTGCATCAGAGCGGCCTGCTGGTTGGCACGGGACAACTCCGCCTGATAGGCGGACTGCATCACCGCAGTGCTTACCCCATTGATGGCATTGCTCTGGGCGTAAAATCCATCACACAGGCCCTGGGTCACGCCGTCCAGCTTGCCGATGATAGTCTGGGTGTCCAGGCTACGCTGGAGGATAGACTCAGCAGGATACGCACCGCCACCAAAGCCGCCAAACCCACCAAAGCCACCCATGCCACCCCAGCCAAACATCCCAAAGATGAGGAACAGGATGATCCAAGCGCCCCAATCTCCGCCCCAGCCGCCACCGTTGTTGTAACCGGCATTGCCAGTAGGTGTTACGTTCATGACGGCAGGAACGCCGCCATCATTACCAAGAGACATAGTTCTTTCTCCTTTTCTTTTTTATCGCAAAGTCTGGCCAGACTATTTGCCAACATTAAAACCCGAACATAGACCGCAGCCCGCTAAATCGTCCTTCAATTTGCTTTGCCATCTGCTGCACCTGATTAAGCTGCTGCTGGTTAAGCCTACCGGAGGAAAGCATCTGCTGGATCATCTCGTTGGGGTCCTTGCCCTGGTTTTGCTGCACAAATTGCTGGAAAGCCTGCATCATGCCGCCGGGACCTCCCTGCGGACCTCGTACGGGGTTCATTGCCTGAAAGATAGGATTACTCATTACCTGCTTCCTCCTTTGTTTTAGGTGCCTTTCCGGGGCGCTGGAGGCGTTTTGTCAGTATCTCCTCCAACTCCTCGCGTGTGACGTATGGGGTAAGGTCGATTTGAGGGAGCGGAGTTGATTTTTGCGCCGGTGCACCACCCCGCTCGGTGTAGTCAAAAATACGCAAGGGCTGCGGAATACCGCTGGCATCGACGCTTTTGAGGTAGAAGACGCTACCCTCACTGTCCATCAAAAGAACGGTGTTTCCTGGGGCTACCAAGTAGCTTTTTGCCCCCGCCTCTCCTTGGACCCAAATGGGGCCGCCGGCGGATTCTGGCTGCGGAACTGGCGCCTGCATCTGGGGCGCTGGTTGCTGCATCAAATGGGGCTGCATCTGCTGCTGACGTAGCTGGGCCAGTTGGTCAGGCATGGGCTGGGCGTAGTATGTAGGTGCGGGTTGGTAAGGATACGGGTAATTTGGGTAGGCCATCGCTGTCACTCCTTGCTCCAAAAATATGTGGGTATCTCTCCCCCGCTGTCCCAACTGTCAAACCATTGTCCGTCCTGGACGCAGAGGACATGTCGCCCCGGCATCGACAAAATGTAGGTCCCGCTTGGATGGTCTGCTGCAAAGTCGGCTATTGTGTAACAGTCCGGGCAGGTATCCGGCAGAAGGTATCGGCGGAATCCGTGGTTTCGGAGGTATGGGCCCCAGACGCTATCTGCATTGGGCATATCGCCCAGGCAAAAGCCCTGAAGAGACAAACCTATGTAAGTATCCTCCCAGCTCTGTCCCAGGGCTTTGGAGATAGCTCTGACGGTGCAGTCCCCAACGCTTTTACCGGCAGGATTGGGGTTATACGGTGAGTAACCACTCATCACGTTCCTCCATCCGACGCTCACAACTTTTCTCCCGGCGGCGAATAAATTCGGGGAGTTCATCCCGCTCTCGCCGGAGAGCGTGGCAGATAGTAATGGCATCCTCCAGAGGCATTCCAGTTGCCATAAGTCGAAACTCTTCGGTCATCGTGATACCTCCAAAAATGGGAGGCAGAAAAGAGCGTTTTTCTTCTTGCGCTGTCTCTTCTACCTCCTTCTTATGCGTTTATTGTAAAACAAAAATGACCCCCGAAAGGGTCATTAAATGGTCAATATTTGGAAAGGAAAAGATATAAAACGTTTACTTTCGTAATGTTTTGTGCTATAATTTATAAGAAAGGTGGGGTACGGTGAATATTTCAATAGAAAAAGAGCAGGAAAAAATCAAAAAAGAAATTAAAAATTGCAAATATTTTATTATATTTTGCATGTGTGGCTTAGCTTTTGCAAGCGGAAATTTTATCTTTGGAGTAATTGAAGGTAATTTGTTTTCTATTATTGTAAGCCCTGTTTCCGCTATAGTAATGGCGTGGGGTATCATGCAAACCGCAGAAAGAATATCTCTCTATAGAGTAATGTATAATGATTATGAGAATATGAAATACAATATATAAAATAAAGGGAGCCCCGGAAAATCCGGGGCTCCCTGATTTACGCATGATTGATAGCATCCGCTATCTTGGAATATGCTCTCCGCCGTCTCCGCTTGATAACCTCCGGCGTGGTATGGTGCTTATTTGCCGCCTGGATATAAGAAAGGCCACGAATGTCACACTCGATGATAAAAATCTCCTCATCCTCCTGCAGCTGGAAGGACTGGATATAGTCCACCGCACGCTGGGGTGCCATCGTCTGCAACAGGGCCCGGATGGCCCGGTGCTGGTCGTTCATACGGCCTCACCGGCCTTTCGGGCGGCGGGGCCGGTTTGAGGGTTTGCGGGGCTTTCTTGGTCGCCTTGCTCCTGTCCTTATGGTTTGCCGCTGTCGGCCCATGTATCAGTCACCCGTTCGTGGCCTCGGTATACGCCTGAGATTGGTGCTGCTGGACATAGTCCTGTTCTTGGGTTACAGTCACCGGTGTCATGTAGGCAAACCAGATTAGCGCACCGACAATGGCAGCCCACAAAATGTTAGTAACAAGTAGAGCAATGATCCACGGCTTTGTCAGCTTTTGGGTCGCCTCTACCATGTCACCAAAACTTTTGATTTTCTCTTCATCGTTCATTCGAGCCACGCTCCTTTCTTTAAAATTTTACCCGATTACCGGTGCAAATGCAAGTAGTCACCCCAACGCCGCTTTTGCTGCAATGATTTTTGCAGTCAAAGCGGCTTTTTCAGTCTCCAGTGTGGCCTTCTCCCGCTCTAGGGTCTCTACTGCCTGGCGAAGGGCGGCGCAGTCTTCCCCGCCCCCCTGGTGGGAGCCAAAGCCGTTAAGGCCCGCCGCCTGAATGATGGCTGGGTAGTCCTTGTAGGCGATGTTGAGGTCCACCTTGCCGATAACACCTTGGGCCTCTCCAGAGCCACTGTACTGCCACATACCGTACTTCCCCGGCCAGCCCACCTTGCCGGTGTAGTCGGCAATCCACAGGTCGTAGGAAGCCAAGCTCTCCATATCCAAATAGCCCTGGGCAAAGTTGGTGTAGGTATAAAGCATAGCGTAATAGCCCCGCTCCTGGAGCCGCTCCAAAAAGGCGGCGCAGATGGCGGTATTGGCCTTGCGGCCTGTGGAGAGATACTGGCTGTCTTCAAAGTCGTAAGCCACGGGATAGGGAATCTGGTACTTGTCCAGCAGGTCTGCCAGGCGGTCCGCAGACTTCACCGCAGCCGCAGGGGTTTTGTCGTAGGCGTAGAGGTACACACCCCAGGGGATGCCCTCATCTTGGACACCGGAGACATTCTCCAAAAACCGCTGGTCAATGTTCATTCCACCCTCGTACCAGCTCCATCCCGCCCGAAGGATGGCAAAGTCAGCGCAGACCTCGTTCCACCGGATAAGGCCCTGGTGGGCCGAAACGTCAATGCCCTGTCGGTTTCCTCCCATCGGTCAGTCCTCCTTGATTTCCGGCAGGCCCGCCACGCTGGTCAGCAGGGACAACACCCCGGCCAGAGCCGCAGCGGACAGCACCATTTTCCAGTCCACGGCCCCCATGACCGCGGCGGTACCGATTGTAGCAACGGCAGTCTGGGCTACCGTTTTGATTGCGCGGACAGCCGCCGCACGGAACCATTTCTTTGCGTACTCGTTCATTTGTTTGTCTCCTTTCTTATTTCAGGCCCAACCGGACCAGGATATATGTAACCAGGGCGGTGACCACCACGGCAATAACGGTGTCCCGCACCTTGTCCCAGGACTTGGCAGGCTTTTCTTGCTCCCCCTCTTTCCAGGCGAGGAGCTTGTCCAGCTTTTCGTCCATACTTTCCAGCTTCTGATTTATTCGGGATTCCGAGCGCTCCAGGCTGTTGAGCCGGTCGAAGATTTCACCATGGGTTTCATGAGATTTTCCGGCGTAATCTTCAAATCGCTTTTCTAGAGCCTCTACTTTGACCATTGCCGGGCAGCCGCTTGGGTCGGTGCATTTTTCGGGCATGGGGTGCACCTCCTTATCTTTATAAATCTGCACTAAGTGTTATTTTGAGTGATGCGATACAGCAAAATTCTCCATCTGTGTAATTTTGTAAAGGTGTCTGTAATGCAAGTGTCAGTCCTATATTTCCATCTTTTTCTACATTTCCATCACCATTTACGGTTGCAATTTCAATAGCAATATTTTGGTCATAGTAGCCGTTGGGATGATGTATCCAGTCTACAATCTCTATCGCTTCTATGACAGGCTTGTTTAGCCTCATCGCAATGGGGAGTTTAAGTGGCACAATAAGGGCACATTGCCCATTTATATTGACTGGCATACAAAAAACACGAGATATCATTGTTTTCAGGAAATACCGCTGGCACTTAAGCAGTTCCAGCGCGGGGTCTGGCGGCGGGTCATTGAGGACCCACTGGTCACCGATTTTTCGGGCTAGGGTTTGTTCGGCACCCTCTTCCAGTTTACAATATGGTTTTGGTAATTTGCTATCTACGGAAAGTTTATCGGGTCGGAGTTCGACATGTTGTATACCGTTTTCTATTGGATAAATGAGCAATTGCCCAATATCTACATCCAAAATCGAAAGAGTATTTCGGTTATAAGATGTAAGCGTATACAAGTTATTGCCAAGCAACATTGAAAATGTTGCAATATTACCTCCTATTCGTTCTGCTTCGATTGTCTGATACAGTTTTCGGGAATCGCCTGCATGTTCCAGTACAGTAATCTCCTCCGTCTCCATATCATACGAAATTCTGTTTAAACGCCATCTATCTGGCCCAAATATGTAGTTGCCAGAGTAGATTTTCTGGTCTCTTTGGTTAATCGTGAAATATGGGTTATCTAACAAATTCCGATTACTCCGCACAATCTCAAACGGCAGGCAATCCGCTACCCGCAGAACCCGCCCCTCAAGAACATCCACAGCGTCCGCACCAGTGACGGTGGTCCGTCCATCAAAGGCGGTGATGTCCACTTTGCGGTTGTAGGCGATAGGCTGGGCCAGCTCGTAGTAGATTGTGACAGGGGTTCCTGCGATGGCCTGGGCGGTAAGCCAGGATTTGAAATTGTCTACGCCGCCACTGCCACCATCATACTGTATAACAAGATTGTTATATATATTTGCAACAAAATATCCAGGCGTTGTCAACACAAGTTCCGTATTTGAATAAACAAAATGTGTACATAGTTGAGGGACGTATGGATTTATTCCTTTAAATTCAAGATAATATTGCGATTGTTCGGCTTTCCAGTTTTCCGTCCCATCCAGCACCAGCTTTCCCACCCGCTGCACAAAGTCCCCCCGCACTCCGTCATATGTATCCCTTACGCCATCTGGCAGGCTGTACCCGGTAAAACCAAAGTCCACGCTCCGGGTCTGTCCATCCGGGCTGATGGCTGTGGCTGCAAAAGAAACCCCTGTGATGGTGGCAGGGTTGTTCGAGCTGGGAGTTCCGGTCACTGTGCTCTTCCCCTCCCAGCTGGGTGCTAAAACGTCTGTCGCGCGGGTGGGAATTGTGGCCTCCCCAACATAGTGCCTTGGAGACATCAGGGCCATATCTCCATCACTATTTCCTGCCACAAGGCGGCGGATGCCGTCTGCGTCTGTTACATAGACTGCCATTACAATCCCTCCTTTTTAGTCCAGGTGGGGTTCCACGGTATGGAGATGATTGCCCAAATCTGCAACCATCTATCTATATTGGTTGTACTATCCATGTCTATAGCCAAAGGGGCAAAAATGCCATCATCCAGCATTCCAATCCCTAAAGCTATTCTGCCCTTGATATTGTAATTGGATACTGGCGTAAATGTGCGAGGCTTTTCGGAGACAGCTAAAACAAATCCGCACAAGATGCCGTTTTTAACCTCAATGCTGTGATTATAAATTTCCCAGCCATCACCAAATGATATGGTAACATCGTCAATGTTGATAAGCCCATCCGTTCGCCCAGCAACCTCATCAACCGCCCCCTGCACCGTCTCCGCCTGCAAGCCGCTGCCGGTATTGTCGTAGGTGACATCCCCGGCGGGGATAGCTTCTGGCATCTTGGCATAGACCACATCCACCTTGGCCCGTATTTGCGGGACAACGACATAGTAGGGCGGCATGTTGTTATGGGGATGAGAATTCCCTGTTGAGAGCGTGGCGGAGGTAACATCTCCGTTCTGCTGGAGTGTATTGACAGGTCCCCAAATGCCGGAAGCTGTTCCAGGACTATTTACGGGATAATGATGATAATGGTCCGGCATCTCATTTATCAGTAGTGTGTGGTTTTCTTCGCCACCAATGGAATTTGGTATATGTCTATCATCAGCACCCAGCAAAAACCGTCCCCGCAGGTCTGGGACAATATACTGCATCGCCTCGTTTCGCCGCCACCCGGCCTTGGCAGCATACTCCGCCAGTTCCGGCCACTGCTGGGCGTCGATAGCCCCGCCGTCTGCCCAGACGTGATTGGGTCGCAGGATACTGTCCGCGAAGCAGACGATTTCCCCCACGTACCCGGCCACGTTGGGACCGAGGGGAGCGCTGCCAGCCTCCTCATCCTCCGTAAGCTCCAGCTTCCAGGGGCCAGGGCCCCAATCCTCCGGGACGGTGATTTCCGCCCCATCCGCCATAGTTACGTTGCCATCACCCCCCTGGGAGGGCTGATTTGCCGCCAGGTACAGGGTGCCGCCGTAGACCTCCGCCTGGACAGGGCGGCCAGCCAGCCAGGCCCCGGTTTGGACGGCCGCATCACTGGCCTGGTACTTGACCGCGACCGCCTCTCCGGCGATGGTTACAGCGTCCCCAGCGGTGTAGTCATGGGTGGGGACCATGACGATGGTGTACTGCGCCCCGGTGTCCTGTTTGGCGCTCTGCTTGGTGATGGCATGGGTGCCGTCCTCGTAGATGCAGTTGCAGGGCACCAGGAGCTTCCCGGCAAGGTCGGCCCAGGCGGGGTATTCGGAGAGGTCTGTCTTGTCCCCGCTGTCCGTCCAGGCCTCTGTATCGCTGTCCCAGGTCCATATGGTGTCGGTGGTGCCCACAATAGCCCACCAGCCGTTTTGACCGGCGGGATACGCTGCTTGGAGAGATTCCGAGTCTGCATACCAGCCCTTTGCTCCAACGGCCATTTGCGCGGCCTGTTCTGCGCTTTCTGCTGCGGCCGCAGCGCTGGCTGCCGCCTGGAGAGCCGCCGCCTGGGCGCTCTCGCTGTTTTCCGCCGCAGTGGTGGCGGCGGAGGATGCTGTCTCTGCGCTCTCTGCTGCGGCGGACTGGCTGACCTCGGCCTCCCTGGCGCTTTCCTCTGCGGACTTCGCTGCCGCAAGCGCCTGTGCAGAGAGCTCCTGAAGCGTTTTATATTCATCGGTGCTTTCAATCTCCCCAGGCGGAATCATGGAGGGAGCACAAACAACCATAAACGTTGCTGTTTTAAGCACATTTTCCGCCTGTACCACTTCCATTTCTGCCATCATCTCCCCTGGATGTGTCAGCATTTGCTGGGTGAGGATGGCAAAAACCGTATTGCCAGTACCGAACAGCGCAGGGTTGTAAACGTGGTGGCCGTCCAATTTCTCCATGCGAATATTCACGGAATACCCTGCCGGCAGAATATAGGGGACGCCGTTATTGTACAGGTCCACCGCCACTACCCGCATATTGTTGTCATACTGTTTGGCGTATACTCTGGGCGGCACGCCGGAATAAGCAAAATCAATTTTGATGCGCTGCTCAATTTGGTAGTTTTCCATCGGTGTCCTCCTTTAATTTGCCGCTATCGCCAGGACTGTCCACCTCTCCCCATTTCTGTCCGTTATGGTTTCGGGAGAAAAATCGAGACCGTCTACTCGAAGTGTTTCGGTGTTTATAGTCGAAGTTTCAATGGAATTTGCTTCAAACTCTCCATTCACACGAAACCACTCACGCACCTGCAAGTTATTTACCATCACAAAGTCAGACTTTAGATAATCTAAATTGAGATTATCCGTTCTTACATCTGACGTGATTTTTCCTCCTTGTCCCGAATTAAGATTGATACTTACCTTCGTTGTGCCTCCTTCTTTTAATTCAAGACCAGATTCGGATAATATCAAAACGCCATTTCCTACTTTTTGTTTGATGTATATTTTGCCATCGTCCAAGTCCATTTCTGTTATTCCATTTACGCTGACTATTCTTCCACTTTTTATCCGTTCTGCATTTAAACTTCCGGTGTTAATACTGGAAGCGTCAATATTGATGATTTTTGCAAGTGCCGCATCTAAAACACCTGTTTTTATCAGGCTGGCATTCAAACTTCCAGTGTTAATATTGGAAGCGTCAAGGTTAATCACTTTCGCCAACGCCGCATTCAATGTTCCCGCCGTGATAAAATCCGCCACAATGGACCCATCTTGGGTCATCGCCAGGCCATAGGGCCCGTTGTACCCATGGGAGGAGTACCCCAGTCCCGCCTTGTTCCATCTCCACACCTTGACGGCGGTCTTGATATCCGGGGTATCCATGATGAGGATTTCATCCGGCTCCTTGCTGCCGGTGGAGGAATGAAGGACCACGTATCCGCCCTTGTTGCCGGTAATCTGTCCGGTGGCAGAATCCACCGCCTGCTGTACAAAGGTTTTGTCCGGAGCCTGTTCAATTTTCTGCTGCTGGGCGGCGATGGTGTCCGCAATATTGGTTCTGGCGTCCCCCAGCTCCACCGATTTGTAGCGGTCCAGCAAGGCATCGTAGACTGTCCGGACACATTTAGCGGTTGCAGATACTCCCAGGGACGGAAACTCCACATTCACAGTATCGCAAAGCTCCACCCGCTCCAGCAGCCCGATATCCTTATACTCCTCGGTCTGCTCCAGGGGGACAAAACTTACCGTCAAGCTCACCTTTGGCACCCCAATATGGTTGGCTTTTATGTAGGCCTCCGCCCGGACCCGGAGCTGGTCCTCGGTAGGTGGTTCCTGAAATTCGGATGAGAGGTCCAGGGTCATAATCCGGGTAAAGTCGTAGTTTCCGGGGGCCAGCAGTATTTTTTCCGGGAGCTGCACCAGCGCCCCCTCCATGCTGCTCCAGTAGGGGTATACCCCCGTGTACACCCCGGCGATGTTCTCGTCCTGGGTGAGGTCGGTGAGGTTCTTTCCGTACCGGATGGACGCTCCCCGGTTCTGTCCCCTTTGGTTGTACAGGCGGACGGTGTAACGGTCGAATTTGTACTCTCCGCCGTAAACGTCTAAAACGCTGCCTTCTCGCCCTCCCAGAAGGGACCGGAGGGCCACCGGGGCAGTAATCCCCATAGTGCCTGCGGTGTCCTTATCGGTCCAAAAGGAAAATGGGGTGGGGATGGCGGAAGAGCTTTTTAGCTTTTCCATGGCGTCCGGAGCCGATTCCGCAGCAAAGGGCGATGCCGGCACCCCCGCCAGGTCATAGCTGATGTGCTCGCCGTAGATCGTCACCAAACCGCCCATCGGCTTGGTGGTGCGGTACACCCGGAATGGCTGCGGGTCATCCACCGGGTTAGGCTTTGCCAGGATGATGCACCGGGGGGCGATTTCCTTATAGTGGATGCCGGAAACAGGATAGGTCATCTCCAGCTCAAAGGCCCCGTTTCGCTCCTCTATGATCACGCAGGAGGCGGCATCGGTGAGGACGCCCAGGCCGTTGGAGCCAAAGGCGGTCTCCTGGGAGGGGTATAAAACAGGCTTCATTTTTGCGCTCCTTTCACAGTGTCCACCAGTGGGGGGTAATCTCCACCGATTCCACCCCGCCGCTCCACGCAATTTCGTTCTCCCCTGGAGCTAAACGGGGAAACTCCGCCGCCTGGATGGCGGTATTTTTATTTTCTGTCCCCCGATATGCGTTTTGTGTCCGGCTGTCCAGCATGATGTGGCCGTCCAGTTCCAATATCTTCACTGGGTAGGCGCCAATCTGCACCGTTCCGGGGCCGCTGCCGGTTATTTTAACGAGAGGCTCGGATGCAAACATATAAGGGTTGCGGAGCCTGCCAGGGGCCTTGTAGAGAACGGGCCATTCGCCAAGCCTGGAAAAGCGCTGGGGCTTGCAGTCGAAGGTCAGCTCAAAGGGGGCCAAAACCCGCATCCGAATCTCTGTTTTGGGACCGGTGCTTATCCGAGCCAGGCGGTAGAAGTCCGGTTCATCGGATACAGACAGCCGGTGGTATCCGGGGGCGGCCAGGCACCACCCCACAATGGTGGAAAGCGCCAGGTCGACCCGCTCCTGGGCAAGGGCGAAGCAGCGGGCAGAACCGGAGATATTGGCGTAGGAACCATCGAAGAAATGGATGTCCCCATTGCGCCCCGGAACCGACAAGGTATCCACCTTTGCCTGAGGGGAGGAAAAGCTCACCGGCCCCTGGAGCCGCAGCCCCACATCCTCGCAGCAGATATCATCCAGCCAAAAAAGATCATGCTGGCGCAAACGCATTCCCCCTTTGTGTCATAAACTGAAGCTCCTGGGCTATCGCCCTGGCGAGGCTTTGCTCGCTGCTGTATTGTGCCCCGTTTATGGCAATATGGATGTCGCCATAGGTCGTACCGGAACGCAGAGAGGCAAATTCGCCACCGATTTGGCCGTTTGCTGTAATGCTTGCAGAAAATGGCGCAGACATATCCATCTGCATCTGGCTGGTGAGGCTGCCCAGGGCGTCCTCCACCCGCCAGGTGTTGGAGCGGATGCCGCTTGCCAGGCCCTTCATAAAGTCCGGCATCCAGGTCTCGTAATCCCGCAGAGGTCCCTCGTCCGGGCGGGAGAAGTGGAGGTTCGAGCGTATCCCCTTGCCCACGTTTTTTACGGCGTCCACCATGGAGCTTGCTTTTGACTTAATTCCATCCACAAAACCGGAGATCATATCTTTGCCCCAGTTTAATGCTTGACTGGGCAAACTTTTAATCCAATCAACAGCAACACTAATACCATTTATAATTGTGGTTTTAATGTTTCCAACCGTGGTAGTAATAGACCTCCACATATTCTCAAAGGCGGTAATTAGACCGCGGATTCCATTTGGGACTGTCATTGTAAAGAATCCGACAATAGCGTTTACCACTCCGGAAATAGTTGTTTTTACCGTATTCCAAACTTCATTTACTTTGTTTCGGAAATCCTCGTTTGTAGTGTACAGTGTAACAAAAGCACCAATCAAAAGGCCAATAAGGGTTATCACAATTCCAATAGGATTTGCGCTTAAAACTGCGTTTAGCGCAGCCTGCGCCTTTGTCATCGCTCCTTGTGCTAATGCCGCTAAACTCATTTTTCCAGTAAGAAGTGCAACGACTGTTTCCCCAATCGTCATGGTTCCATTGAGTGCAGCTTGTACAAGATTTGCATTTCCAATTTCTAAGGAAAGCAAAGATATAGCGACCTTGGCATTTTGTAATCCCTGTACTGCTCCTTGAATAGCCATTCCGGCCTTAAATGCAATAAACGCATTGGTAGCTGTGGCAATAACTGGAGAAAGGTCTTTGAACCACTGAATTGCTTTCTCTACACCGCCAGACTGTATAAAATCATTCGCAGCAGTTACAAGCCCAGTAGCGAATTGCGTTGCATCTCTAAGAGAGGGTGAAAGTTTGTCGGATATAGATATTTGCAACCCTTCTAACGCAGACCTAAAAATGGTAAGGTCTCCGGAAAGGTTGTTTGTCATCATCCCTGCCATATCGGCAGCAGCTCCGTCTGCGTTTTCTATGGCGGATGTCAGTTTTTCAACATCTCCAGGGGCGGCATTCATCATTGCCAGCCAGCCAGACATAGCTTCCTGACCGGCTATGGTAGTAGCGTAGTTGACCTGTTGTTCTTCCGAGAGGCCCTGCCAAGCTCCTCTTGCGTCCATCAGTACATCGACAAATTCCCTGGTGCTGCCGTCCGCGTTGTAAAACTCTACCCCCAATTCTTGTGTGAGGGTCCCCAACGCGCCCAGGCTTTTGGAACTTGCTCCGGCATCGGTAGAAAGGCGGGTAAAGATAGAGCGTAAAGCAGTACCGGCCTGAGAGGCTTTTACGCCTGCATTAGCCATTAAGCCAATAGCCAGGGCCGTGTCATCGGCAGAATATCCTAACGCACCCGCTAGAGGGGCTACATATTTAAAGGTCTCGCCCATCATGCCGACGTTGGTATTGGCGTTGCTAGAAGCTACCGCTAGAATATCAGCAAAATGTCCACTGTCGGATGCAGATAGTCCAAAAGCCGTCAAAGCATCTGTCACAATGTCCGAAGTTGTAGCTAAGTCCTCACCGGAAGCAGCCGCCAAGTGCATAATGCCTTCTATACCGCCCAGCATATCTTCCGTTTTCCATCCCGCCATAGCCATGTAGTTCATGGCGTCTGCGGCTTCAGTAGCGCTGAATTTGGTGGAAGAACCCATTTCTAGGGCCTTGTCTCGGAGGCGTTCCAGGTCACCAGAAGCAGCCCCGCTGATTGCCCCCACTTTGGACATTCCAGCATCAAAAGACATTCCGGCATCAATGGAAGATTTGGCAAAAAGCCCTACAGCCGTTGTGGCTGCGCCTAGAGCGACCGCCCCCGCCTTTGCAGCAGTGGCAAGACCTGCCTTTAGTTTGCCCCCAAAGCTGTGGGTTTTTCCGCTGGCTTCTTCTAGTCCACGATCGTACTCACTGGTGTCCAGCGAAATTTTTGCAAACAGGGAGAAAACATCCACGTGACTACCTCCTTATGTGAAAATGGCCACGATGGGCCCTCCCGCTTCGCCGCTTAGAGGCGGGAACACTATTATTTTTCACCCCGCAGCAGGGAAAGCATATGCTCTGTTACTTCCTCCGGGGTGCGGGTGTCCTCCAGAGGTTCTGGTTTGTTCAGGTCCGCCCAACGGCGGGACATGACCATGCCACACTTCCCACCCGAAACAAATTCGGCGGAGGCTGCTGTGTTCTCCGTAATGGCCTTGAAAGCGTCGGTAATGTATATCTGGAAAGACTGCTGCTCGATGTTTCTGCGGAGGGCGGCAGGGAGCGCCGCAAGGATGGCCCCTACTCGGAGGCGGGGGAGGGCGCAGAGGGCGCAGAGGGTATGCTCTGGTCCTGCTGCGCGGACGATTTGAAAAAAGTGAGAAGGTCCTCGTCTCGAAACAGTTCGGAAACTTGGCGCATGGTCTCCATTAGCGGTTGAGCGGCAATCTCCTTTGTGGTTTTGCCGTTGACCACAGACAAGATGCCATACACATCGGGCCGGTGGGTTTTCAGCAGCAGCGGGACCGCCTCTGTCATGCGGTTCGCAAGCAGCA
>OFGX01001070.1_pt1 | contig 17673 bp, 16 predicted proteins | sample 1521831 | NCBI WGS metagenome assembly OFGX01 (sample SAMEA3504080, study PRJEB24116) | mouse gut metagenome | biome: mouse gut; feature: mouse-associated habitat; material: faeces | place: Denmark | collected 2011 | reverse complement strand
GCGTCATGCAGGAAATACGGCAGATGATCTTCCGCTTTCTGCAATGGTTAAGCACAAGAAAAAGGAGCGCGATCAGGATAAAAAGAGATAAAAGTGTATACATAGGCGTGATTCTTTCGTTTTTCTTATAGTATATGTGGGGGAGGGGGAAGTGGTGTGGAGGTGCCGGGGGTAATGCTAATTCGATAATTTTTATAATTTATTATTCAAAAAATAACGATTTTGTAGTAAAAAGAGAAAATAAAAACGACGATTTTTGTATATTTTTCTACTACCAGAGGGCAGATGACAGCATTCTGAGCCTGATTGCCGAGCTAAAAGACTCCAAAACAGTCCTTGCTGCATATCACACAAACGACCCCAACGCCGGGATGGCAAACAGCCGGGATCTGAGCAAGTTCAAGCTGTTCCTGGCGGATACGGGGCTGTTTACGACGCTGGCCTTTAAGGATAAGGATTTTACGGAGAATGTGATCTATGAGAAGCTGCTGAATGATAAACTGTCGTCAAATCTGGGATATACGAAGGATCTGAGAAAAGATGGGGATATCGTGTGTATGCCGGTTTATATGGCGATGTTTTTGTGAGGAAGCGGTGCGAATAATAATATGTATGATCAGGGTGTAAAAATTACCAGAAGCCGGGAAAGCCCGCAGAATATCGTTTTTTTATCGTAAATGGGGAAAAAACCATGGTTTATTCCCCATTATTTGTCATATCTAAATATCAAAAAAATCTGTGATAATTTGTTAAAAAATCTTTCAATTTGCTGGAAAACAGCAAAAATCAAACACGATTTTCCGCAAATCATCGAAAATTATATTAGCACATCGAAAATATTTTTTCAAGACCTTTTGGGGAATAAACCATGGTTTCTTCCCCACCTGAAAGCATTGGAAACGCCGAATCTACGGGCTGTTCCAATGTCGGCAACGCGCCGGAAGGGCAGGGAAAAACGGGGATAAATCGTTGCTCATGATCTGACTGGCTACAAATTGCAGCATATCCAATCCAATGAAAAGTTGTTAAGAGAGGGAATGGATATACGTAACCGCAGCTACATCGGTCGAATGCCTTGTGACAAGAGGAAAAGCACCATGAAGGGTAACGATATATTTTCCAAAAGTACCTGTGGACAAAGGAGCTGGTAGAGATGTGGTATGTGATACAGACGAAAACAGGCCAGGAAGAGCCCATGCGGCAGCGGGTGGAGAAAATGCTTCCGGTGGATTCCTATGAGGACTGCAAGATTCTGTATTATATAAAAAAGAAAAAATATCTGGGCCAGTGGCATGAGGAGCGAGAGCGCCTCCTGCCGGGATATATGTTTCTCATAACAAACGACCCGCAACCTGTTTCAAAAGCTTTGGGCCGTATGACAGAATTTACCAGGCTTCTCGGAACCGGCAGCAGCTTCTGCCCGATCCGTCCGGAAGAGGAGGAGCTTCTGATTCGGCTGACCAACGGGAAGGATGAGATTGGAATGTCCTATGGAGTTATCGAGAAAGGAAATCTGAAAGTTAGATCCGGGGTCTTGACCGGGATGGAATCCAGGATCAAGAAGATTGACAGGCATAAGCGCAAAGGGTTTCTCAGTATGCGGATTGATGATCAGGAGAAGCTGGTAGGCGTGGGCCTGGAAATCACGGAGAAGAGCTGATATGTGGTATGTCATACAGGTCTATACCGGCAAGGAACTGGAGATCGCCCAGCAGTGCCGCGACAGGGTGGCGGACGAGGAGGAGGATGTGTTCGTTCCGTTGGCGGAACGGTGGACAAAGATCCGCGGGGAGAGAACGCTGATCACATCGAGGCTGTTCCCAGGATATGTGTTTATTGAGACGAATAGGATTGAGGACTTTTATAAGCGCCTGAATCGGATCTATGCGATGACGAAGGTGCTCAGAACTGGAGATGAGATGACGCCGATCCAGAAGGAAGAGGAAGAGTATCTCAGGAAGCTGGGCGGGGAAGAGCATGTGGTGAAGTACTCGGAAGGGTATATCGAAGGGGATAAGCTGGTGGTGACTTCGGGGCCGCTGAAGGATTTTGAAGGGAATGTGAAGAAGGTTCTGCGGCATAAGCGGTTGGTGGTGGTGGAAGTGCCGCTGCTGGGACGTACGGTGGAAGTTACGGTAGGGATGGGAGTTGTGGAGAGAAGGTAAAAATAAAGAAAAGTATTGCCTAAAAAGGTAGAAAGAAAATATTTATATAGAAGAAATGGTTTTTGTTGATTAAACTTAAGAAGTTGCTAAGAACATTTGACGCTTCGCGCGCTGTGTGAAAGGTAATGGACATAATGTATAAGATTCAGAATTTTGGTTGATTCTGAAATGGCGGAGCATACCCAAAAACTATTTAATATTTAGTACGGGGATCTTTATTTTGAAAAAATTAAAACATAATACTATAATAATATTTATTTGCTGAAACATATACGGCTAGTTTTAGTGAAAAAACATATTGAGGATTCTAATATTTGCAGAGATAATACTTGTTTTAGTACCGGAAAATTCTCTGAAAATATGTATTTAATCGATAAGAGTGAAAGAATGTGACTTATATACCTACGATACTGTATTTCATGTTGTGGGTATCGCTCATTCTAATGCGGGGAAAGCCGATGAGACAATAAAAAAACATCATACTGTTAATACGGATTTTAAGATAGAAACTGCTACCAAGGTAAAAGAAGCCAGGGTTAAGCAGTTTATTTTTATGTCATAGATGATTGTTGATTGGAGTAGTGTCAGCTACGGAAAAAGTAGATTGAAGGACATACAATTCCACCACCGTCAAATTTTTACAGTGATAGTAAGTAGAAGGCTGATAAAGGAATTTGAGGGTAAGTCTGTGAGTACCCTAATATCAGAGTGTCGAGAAATCTTATGATTTGCGGTTATAAAAGCAGAGGAAATGATTCAATATTGCCAAAGCTAATAAAATCATTATCAATTTCCAGATGTTGATAATGAGTGATCTATCTTTATATAGAAATATTTGTAAGCTTCTTTACTTATTGATACTTTTGGGAGAAGGGGGAACATATTTTATGCAGAATACATGTAGATCAATACTGCAAATGATATTTAGAAAATTGGAATATCAGTCAAAAAATCTACTTAACATAACGAGGTGTTTAAAATAAGAAATCATGGATTGTTGTTGATGTTTTGCCCGCTGCATAAAAGGTGGTGGAGAATATAATGTTATACTGCCAGAATTTGAAAAAATCTAGAATAACAAAGTTTGTCTAAAAATGTGATATAGAGATATCCATTAGTAACGACTTTTGGTATTAAACAAGGAGTAATGATGAAGAAAACAACTAAAAAATTTTTATTTATTTCAGTAGCTTTTGTTGTCCTGTATATTGAAATGAAAGTTATAGCCAGGGGAAAGAGTGAAGATAATACAATAGATGATGATAATATATATCTTTCTACAGATGAAAAAGAGAAAAGCATATATGAAAACATAATAAAACCAGCATTAGATCAGATGTTTTCTTTTGGAGGATTGATTGCTCTATCTCCATTGTATCTACTTATCTCTCTTGCTGTATACTTGGACGATCCGGGAACAGTTTTTTTTACACAGAAAAGAGTAGGGAAGAATGGACATTTCTTTATGCTTCATAAATATCGTAGTATGAAGATGGAAACGCCACATGATATTCCTACGCATCTATTAACCGAGCCAGATCAATACATTACTCGTGTGGGAAAAATTTTACGGAGGACCTCACTTGATGAACTCCCTCAAATTTGGGATATTTTTCGTGGGAAAATGAGTGTTATTGGACCTAGGCCGGCACTTTGGAATCAGGAAGATCTTATAGAAGAGAGAAATAAATATGGAGCTAATGAAATAGTTCCCGGTCTAACCGGCCTTGCACAGATAAAGGGGAGGGACAAACTTTTTATTTCTGATAAAGCAAAAATTGATGGAGAGTATACGGCTAATCTTCATAAGGGCGGAATGACAGCATTAAGACAAGATGTTACCTGCCTTCTTAGAACAATAGTAAGCGTTTGGCAACATGATGGAATCATAGAAGGAGGAACAGGGGCAATAGACTCAAAGGATGATTTCTCAAAATCTATAATTACTGATATGGAACAAGATCAGTTGAACGTTAAGGGGGGTGAGAATATAAGGAAAACTAGTGAAAGACTTGTTAGAGAAAAAAAAGAAACTAAATCACATATTCTTATAATATCTCAATATTTTTATCCGGAAACTTTTCGTATTAATGATATGGCAGTAGAATGGGTGAAGAGAGGGCATAGAGTAACAGTTCTTACGGGAATTCCAAATTACCCTATAGGAAAGTTTTATAGAGGTTATGATTATATACATCGTAGAAGTGAAACATGGAATGGAATTCAAATTATCCGTATACCGCTTATACCGAGGGGAAGTTCATCTTTTGGATTGATTGTAAATTATTTTTCATTTGTAGTAAGTGGATGGCTATGGAAAATGACTGCGGATATTCATGCGGATATAGTATTTACTTATGGAGTCTCACCTATGACTCAGGCCCTAATAGGATGCTGGTATAGCGGTAAGTACCATATTCCTCATTTTCTTTATGTCCAAGACTTATGGCCTGAAAACGTAGAAACAGTTACAGGAATACATAACAAGACGATTATTAAACCTATTGATAGTATGGTTGCTTATATATATGAACATTCAAGTCAGATTTTTGCAACGAGTCGTTCTTTTGTACAAAGGATTATAAAACGTGGGGTGGACAAAAATAAAGTTCACTACTGGCCTCAATACGCAGAAGACTTTTATCGACCATTAGATAGAGAAACAGTAAGAATGGAGGCAAAAAAAGAGAGTTTAGTTCATCTTATTCCGGAAGACGATACGTTTAATATTATATTCACAGGAAATATTGGAACGGCACAGGGGTTAGATATTCTTCCTAAAGTGGCAGAAAGTTTAAAAGACTCATATAGAAATATACGATTTATTATTGTAGGTGAGGGACGTTATCAAAACAAACTTGAAGCTGAAATTAAGATACGAAGAGTCGAAGCTAGTTTTATTATAATCCCACGCCAGCCAGCTGAAATAATTCCTTGTTTGCTTTCTTGCTGTGATGCGGCCTTTTTGTCTTTTAATAAGAGTAGATTATGGGAGATGACGATACCAGCAAAACTTCAGTCTTATATGGCTTGTGGAATGCCGATAATTGCTGCAGCGCAAGGGGAGACAAAAACTGTGATTGATGAGGCAGGCTGTGGTATCTGTTGTAAGAATGGCGATGTAGAGGCGTTGGCAGAAGCAATACAGGAACTCCAGTCTGCTGATTTAAAGCAAATGGGACAAAACAGCAGAATGTATGCCGAAAAACACTATAAAAAGTCTGTTATTATGGATGAGATGGAAGAATTTTTGAACTGAGAAAAAGTTATATTGAAGAATAATAAGAAATTTATGTGTGAGTATTGAGAACACTGTGATAAAAGTAAAAAAAGAGATTATAGAGGTTGACAGGAGATGATGTGTTGATTGAAACGATAGGAAATATAAAAAATGTGCCGAATAGTATAAATACACTGCGATGTCTGGCCGCCTTCGAAGTTATGTGGGGACATATGGTTTTTCATTTAGATATTGATATCCCCGTTTGGGGGGGGGCAGATGGATGAAATTATAAGTACTATACTATATTTTTTTATGGGAGTCCCTATGTTCTTTTTTCTTAGTGGCTATTTGATTTGGTTTTCAGTAAAAAGAACCGAAAATTTAAAGGAGTACTGTAAAAAAAGGGTATTTCGTATATATCCAGAACTTTGGATAGGGATAATCATTGAGATTTTTACAATTATATTTTTTTATAAAGAAAAGATACAATGGATAAGGCTTGGTTTTTTTATGCTAACACAAGGTACAATTTTACAATTTTGGACACCAGAATTCCTTAGAGAATATGGCTGTGGAACACCAAACGGTTCACTATGGACAATATGTGTAATTATACAGTTTTATATAGTTATTTGGATGATAAAAAAATTCTTATATAGGAAAAAAGGAATCTTCTGGATAATATCGACAATTGTACTTATGATAGTTGGTGCGTGTACTGGCTTTGTTGAAAAAATCGTTCCTGATATTTGGTATAAACTTTATTGCCAGACTATTATACAATATTTGTGGATCTTCTGGCTTGGAATTGCAGTATCAGAGAATATTGAAAAGTTGTTACCAATATTAAAAAAGTATTGGTGGATATCTATTCCTATTTATATAATATGGAATATTTTTAGAATTGATGTGTACTCAAAAAGGTATCCAATTTTTATGGTGACGGTATCGTGCATTGGATGCTTAGGAGGCGCATACGCACTTCCAAGACTGGATATAAAAGAGGATATATCTTATGCAATGTTTATTTATCATATGATATTTGTCAATATTATGATAGCTATTGGCTGGAAAGGATTTAATGGACTGCTAGTAGTTATCGGAATGACAATACTATTTTCGTACCTATCCACTATCTTAATCGGAAAAAGATCTTGGAATAAAGGATTATGAATAGTTATAAAAAGAATTTAAGCTGAGGCATAATAATGAGTGACAAAATAAGCGTATGTTTGGTTGCACCTGTTCCACCTCCATATGGAGGGATTGCAAATTGGTACAATTTAGTAACACATTATGTGGAAAACAACAGAATTAATATAAAATTTCTTACAGTGAATATAGCACCAACAAAAAGAACTACGGAAGGAAGATCATTGTTTGAAAGAGTAGTTGTTAGTGGCATTGAAATGTTGCGCAAAAAAAAAGAGCTAAAAGAGGTGATTAAAAAAAGGCCGCAGGTAGTACATTTTACAACAAGTGGGCAATTGGCAATTGTTAGGGATATATTACTTTTACAATTGGTGAAAAAAAATAAAATTCCTACCATTTATCATATTAGATTTGGAAGAACAGCAGAAATTGCTGCTAAAAACACAATAGAGTGGAAATTGCTGAAAAAGGCAATTGAACTATCAAGTATAACCATAGCTATTGATAAAACAACAGAGAAGGTATTAAGAGATAGATATTCTGCTGCGAAAGTAAAATATATACCGAATCCATTTGATGAGAAGGACATAGAAGACGTTTTTCAAAGAAAACAGAGGGAAAACACAAATAGTAAAATTGTTTTCTTGGGCTGGGTAATAAAAACAAAAGGCATAGAAGAACTCCTTGAAGCTTGGGAGAAAATTAAAGTTAAGCATAAGTTATGCTCACTTTGGATTATTGGTCCTGCGTCTAAGTCATATGTTGATGAATTAAAAAACAGATATTCATGTGAAAGAGTGTATTTTATAGGAGAATTAGACCATAAAGCGGCGCTTGAACAAGTAGCTAATTCCGAAATATTTATTCTGCCGAGCTATACAGAAGGCTTTCCAAATTCTATACTTGAGGCTATGGCATTAAAAATACCTGTCATTGCAACGAAAGTTGGAGCAATTCCTGATATGTTAAGCGGAGAATGTGGACTTCTCATAGACCCTAAATCCTCAGAACAAATATCATATGCTATAAATTTTTTGTTGGAAAATACAAATTATAGGCAGTTTTGTACCGAAAATGCTTATAAAAAAATAATTAACGAATATACAATCCAGATTATATTGAATGAATATAAAGAACTTTGGCAAAGTACCAAAGCTACATGAAAGAGAGGAAGACAATGAAACTCTATAATCAGCTTGTTGATAAGGAAGTGAAACTATCTCTGATAGGACTTGGCTATGTGGGGATGCCTATTGCGGTAGCTTTTGCAAAGAAAATTAATGTGATAGGTTTCGATTTGAATGAGAAAAAAATCGAAATATATAATAATGGCATTGATCCTACTCATGAAGTCGGTGACGAAACAATTCAAAAAACCACTGTGGAATTCACGGCAGATGAAACGAGATTACGTGAAGCGAAGTTTCATATTGTTGCTGTTCCGACTCCTGTAAAGGAAGACCATACACCAGATTTAACGCCTATTGAAAATGCAAGCGATATCCTTGGTCGAAATCTGACTAAGGGCTCGATAGTTGTATTTGAATCGACAGTATATCCTGGGGTAACAGAGGATATTTGTGTACCGATTCTTGAAAAAGTATCCGGGTTGAAATGTGGTGTGGATTTCAAAATAGGTTATTCGCCAGAGCGCATTAATCCCGGTGATAAAGTGCATAGACTCGAAACTATCAAAAAAATAGTTTCCGGCATGGATAAAGAGACATTGGATTGTGTTGCAAAAGTGTATGAGTTGGTTGTTGGGGCCGGTGTTCACAGAGCAGAATCTATTAAGGTCGCTGAAGCTGCAAAGGTTATAGAAAACAGTCAGCGTGACATCAATATTGCATTTATGAATGAGCTTTCTACGATTTTTAATAAGATGGGTATTGATACAAAATCTGTTCTGGAAGCAGCTGGCACAAAGTGGAATTTTCTTAAGTTTTATCCTGGCCTTGTAGGTGGACACTGCATCGGTGTTGATCCGTATTATCTTACATATAAAGCTGAAATGATGGGATATCATAGCCAAATCATTTTGTCTGGACGCCGGATTAATGATGATATGGGGAAGTATGTAGCAGTGAACTGTGTTAAGAATTTAATTGCTGCTGATAAAACAGTTAGAGGTGCAAAAGTTGCAATTCTGGGATTTACTTTTAAGGAAAACTGTCCGGATACTAGAAATACAAAGATTATTGATATTGTACATGAACTCAAGGAATATGGTATTACTCCTACGATTTCTGATCCGGAAGCTGATGCTGATGAAGCAAAGCGTCTCTATGGTATTGAGTTCGTCGATATAAGTACAGTAAAAAATATGGATGCAGTTATACTTGCTGTTGCGCACACTGAATTCAGCAATTTCAAAATGTCGGAAATGAATGATTTTTTTGGTGAGGGTAGGAAAGTTCTTCTTGACATCAAGGGACTTCTGAATCGCAGAGAGTACGAAATGGCAGGTTACATTTACTGGAGATTGTAATAACTATGGAAAGGTAGATTCCCGCATTGAGATTTTGGAGGATAAGAAATGGGCTATCAAAATGTGATTTTTCCTAAAGACAGCATATTTTTGGTTACCGGTGGAGCAGGATTTATTGGTTCTAACCTTTGCGAAGCAATTTTGAAGTTGGGCTACAAGGTTCGCTGTTTGGATGATTTATCTACGGGGAAACAGGCAAATATTGATATATTCTTGGGACATTCAAATTACGAATTTATTAAAGGGGATATAAAGGACTTCGATACCTGTATGAAAGCTTGTTATAGTGTTGACTATGTTCTGAATCAAGCAGCATGGGGGTCTGTTCCAAGATCTATTGAAGAACCAATATTCTACTGTGCTAATAATATTCTGGGTACGCTGAATATGATGGAAGCGGCAAGGAAAAGTGGAGTAAAGAAATTTGTATATGCATCCTCATCTTCTGTCTATGGCGATGAACCGAATCTACCTAAAAAAGAAGGACAAGAAGGAAATCTACTGTCACCTTATGCGGTGAGTAAAATGTGTGATGAAGAATGGGGAAAACAGTACAACAGACATTATAATCTCGATACCTATGGTTTACGGTATTTTAATGTTTTCGGTCGACGTCAAGATCCAGATGGCGCATATGCAGCAGTTATTCCGAAGTTTATCCGTCAGCTTCTTCGTGGTGAAGTACCTACCATCAATGGTGATGGACAGCAAAGTAGAGACTTTACATATATTGAAAATGTTGTTGAAGCAAATCTGAAAGCATGTATTGCACCGTCGGAGGTGGCAGGTCAGGTATTCAATATTGCTTATGGTGGAAGAGAATATCTCATTGATATCTACCATAGTCTTACTAAAGCTCTTAGTGTGGATATTGAACCAAATTTCGGTCCGGATCGCGCCGGTGATATTAAACACAGCAATGCAGATATCAGCAAAGCAAAAACACTACTGGACTATGATCCAGATTGGAGTTTTGAATTGGGTATCAAAGCTGCTATTGAATGGTATAAGGAAAATATATTCTGACAGAGGGGTTTGGATGTATAAAGTAAAAAAGGTTATATTTTATATTGACCATATATGTTATGGTGGCGCGCAAAGAGCAATGTCAACCTTAATCAGTTCTTTTTCTGATTTGGGAATAGATACAGTGTTAGTAAATGATGTTATTAAAAAAAGAGAGAAAGAATATTATCTTCCAGACAATACGAAACGTTATTATTTGTCTGATAAAAAAACTACTAAACTATTACGTAATTTTTCCCGTATACATGAATTGAGAATTATAATAATAAAGGAAAAACCAGATATTGTTGTATCATTTATGAAAGGACCAAATTATAGGTTGCTTGCGTCATCATTATTTCTAAATGTAAAAAAAATTATATCTGTTAGGAGCGATCCATATATAGAGAACGGCAAAGGAATTTATAGAATTATATCAAATGTTATATTTTTGCTGGCTAGTGGATATGTATTTCAAACGAATGAAGCATTACAATATTTTTATCCCATAATAAAGAAAAAAGCAGTTGTAATTCCCAATCCTGTTTCTCCTATTTTTTATCAAGTAAAAAGACAGGAAGAAAGAAACGGAATTATTTCATTTGGAAGATTAATTGAGTGTAAAAATCAAAAATTATTAATTGACGCATATTGTTTGATTGCAAATGAATTTCCATTAGATGATTTATACATTTTTGGAGAAGGCCCTTTACAGGCTGAGTTAAAAAAGCAAATTGCTGATTTGAATATGGAAAAAAGAGTTCATCTTATGGGATATAGCCAACATATAGAAAATGAATTATCAAAGGTAAAATTATTTGTATTATCTTCAAACTATGAGGGGATGCCTAATGCATTAATGGAAGCTATGGCAGTTGGGATAGCTTCTATTTCAACAGACTGTCCATCTGGTGGACCTAAAGATATTATTGTTCAGAATAGAAATGGAATATTGGTTGAATGCGATGATATAAAGCAGCTTAGTAAAGCAATTAAAAATATGCTAAGGGATAATAGATATATATTATTCGGCAATGAAGCAAAAATGTCAGCCGAAAACTTTAAAAGTAATAATATATCAAAATTATGGTTAGAGTATTTTGATAAAATTAAGCAATCATAATTTCGAAGAGGTATATTAAATGAGATTAATATTTATCTTACTGGTAGTAGTAGTACTTGGATATGTAATATTTAAAAATCGTACATTTGATTTTTTCAGCATAGCTGTAATATCTTCTTTCTTATATTTCTATCCAGGCTTATACGGTAAAGTATTTTATTATTATACATCTATTTCAATGGATGGGTATGATATTAGTACAATGGTATATCTGTGTTTATCGATTTATTTGATATTATTAATTTTTTTTATGTGGATCAATGACCACAATTATATTAAATTTAATAATAAAATTATTGCTGGAGTATATAATGATGAGTTTTCTCGTTTTTATGAACGCAGTGAAGATGTAGTTGTTTTTATTTTAGAAGTGATTGGAATAATATGTTCCATCTATACTTTGTATAGATATAGGGGATTTTGGAATAACTTTGATAAAGTAGCATTACTAGAAGGGGCTAATAGAATTACAGAATATTTTAAATATATTTCATTATTCACATTTGTTTATGCGTTTGTTTCAGATGGAAAATTAAAAACAATAATTCGCCTAATTAGCATATACCTAATGATGGTTACATTTCTTCTTGGCCATCGTTCTTTTTTTGCGATTGGACTTATAACAATATGTGCATATTACTTTAGTAGAGCTGGAAAAAAGAGATTCTTTGAAGTGATAAGTGATCATAAAAAAATGTTTATAATAATTGTGGTTGCTGCATTATTTTTTCTGTTCGTAAAAAATGTATTTATGTTTATTATGAATGGACGATTTGATCTGATAAAGCAACGCTTAACAGACATTGATTACTATATCAATTCTCTGACTCGTACAGAAGCCAATATAATTATGTATAATGTCCAAAATGTGATAGAAAGTAAACTACAATATTCATTTGTTGACAGTCTTAAGGAATTTGTTTACTTGATTCCTTTCTTAGGGAAGAATCTTAGAGAAAATACAAGTTTGGTATCTTTTTCGGATGTACTTAATATGCATTTTAACGTTAGGTTTGATGAAGGGATTGGGCTAGGAAGTACTTATATCGGGGAAATATATGCGCATGGTGGAATAGTATTTGTGCTTATTGAAATTTGTATTTTATTCTTCTTTATATCAGTGATGAACAGATTAAGTAAATCGGTAAAGCATGGACTTGATTATACTATTGTTGGAATTACTTTGACATATTTTACTTTTTATATTCATAGAAATTCTTTGATAAATCTATTAACTATGGTTCGGTCGTATCTATACCTTTGGATAGTACTAAAATTACTTAAAACATTCTTGTATCGAAAAGTTGAAAATAGGTACTTGGTGGAATATAATGAAAAAATTAAACTTGAGCAAAATTAACATGGAATTATATTCTAATATTATAATTCCTTTACTTTATCAAATTTTAACTTTGATTTCTGGCTTCATTATTCCCAGGCTGATTTTGAGAAGCTATGGATCTTCTGTTAATGGATTGTGTAATTCAATTGCTCAATTTTTAGGGATTATGAACTATGCTGAATTAGGAGTATATGCTGTTGCTCAGTCAGCATTATATGCTCCTTTGGCACGAAAAGACCAACTCGAAGTGAATAAGATTATAGCATCAGGCATTAGATTCTATAGAAAAATTTCTGCAATAATCTTCTTTTATCTCACTACAGTTGTTATATTCTATCCTATTTTATTTAACAAACAATATAAATTTTTGTATACAGCTTCATTGATTATTATAATTGGAATAGGAGCATATATTCAGAATTATATTGGAGCATTTGATAAGATATTACTGATTTCAGACCAAAAAAGTTATATAGTGTACATTATACAAATAATTATTTTGATAATAAATACTGTTTTAAGTTGTCTTGCGATTATTTTGGGTAGAACAATACAAGAAGTTAAACTTATTACTGTATTTGTATATTGCATTAAACCAATAATTATACGAGAGATTGTAAATCATTGTTACAAAATCAACAGAAAAGAGCAATATGATACAGAGCCAATTTCACAAAAGTGGAATGGACTAGCACAACATGCATCAGCAATAATTCTTGAATCAACAGATAATATTGTTCTTACTTGTTTTTCGACTTTATCGACGGTATCAATTTATTCAGTGTATTACCTTGTAGTCCATGGGATTAATATTTTAATTAATGTTGTTCTAAATAGCAGTATACAACCGAAGCTTGGAAGAATATGGAATTCAGGATCAAAGTATCAAATTATTAGTAGATTCGAAAAATATGAATTTGTAATACATTTTATTGTTACTGTTTTATACTCCTGTACATCTGCATTAATCGTTTCCTTCGTAAAAGTTTACACTAGTGGAATTAAAGACGCTAATTATGAACAACCTTTATTTGCAACTTTGATTTGTACAGCAAATTTATTTTATGGGTTACGACTTCCGTATCATTCAATGGTTAAAGCTACTTCAAAATATAAAGAAACTCAGAATAGCTATATTATATGTGCATTTATTAATATAACTATATCTTGTATCCTTGTTGCAAAATTTGGTCTGGTGGGTGTTGTAATAGGTACCTTTATAGCAATGTCTATTCAGACTTTTTGGCTGGCTTTTTTTTGTAACTATAAACTTTTAGGTACAAATATTTTTCGATTTCTAAAAATGATAGTATGTGATTTGATTATTTTCTTAACCTCATCATTATTAGGATATTTTGTGAAGTTTGAACCGAACAATTATGTACAGTGGTTTATTGGAGGTGTAGTATATAGTGTATGTATTTTAATTTTTTCCATTTTAATGAATCTTATTTTTAATAGATACGATATTAAAAAAATGAATTTTTGTCGATCTAATATACCTATTTAATCAGTATACGGTTCTTTACATTCGATAAAAGTAAGTGACAAAGAGGAGGAAGAAATTGATGAACGAATTTAAGGGTTCCACATTGCTAATTACAGGCGGCACAGGGTCTTTTGGCCATACGGTTCTCAAGCATTTTTTATATTCAGATATAAAGGAAATACGGATATTTAGTCGAGATGAAAAAAAACAGGATGATATGAGACATGAACTACAAGCTAATCATCCGGACGTTGCAAAAAAAGTGAAATTTTATATAGGTAATGTCAGAAATATACAATCAGTTTATGACGCAGTAATAGGAGCTGATTATATTTTTCATGCAGCAGCGTTAAAACAGGTCCCATCCTGTGAGTTTTTTCCAATGGAAGCAGTACAGACAAATGTAGAAGGAACAAATAATGTTCTGCATGCAGCTATTGATGCTGGGGTTAAACGAGTCGTATGCCTTAGCACTGATAAGGCGGCTTATCCGATCAATGCTATGGGGACAAGTAAGGCAATGATGGAGCATGTAGTAAGAGCAAATGCAAGAGTGGCTATGGAACGGGGAAATACCGTTATCTGCTGTACAAGATATGGGAATGTGATGTGCAGCAGAGGTTCGGTAATTCCTCTTTTTATTGATCAAATTAAAGCGGGACAGCCTGTTACGGTGACAAATCCAGAGATGACGAGATATTTAATGAATCTTGATGAAGCTGTTGGCTTAGTAAAATTTGCTTTCAAACATGCTAATCCGGGAGATCTTTTTATTCAAAAGTCAGATGCAAGTACAATACGTATATTGGCGGAGGCAGTACAAAAATTATTTGGTAATACAGGAATGAGGATAATTGGAACTCGGCATGGTGAAAAATTATACGAGACGCTTATGACAAAAGAGGAAAGATTAAGGGCCGAGGATATGGGGCAATATTTTAGAGTTTTTGCAGATAATAGAGATTTAAACTATGACAAATATTTTATTAATGGGCAGGTAACGACGGAAGCAGAGGAATCCTATACTTCTCATAGTACGAGGCTGCTTGATGTAGAAAGTACAGTTCAGAAAATTTTAACTACTGATTACGTGCAGAATCGTCTTGCAATGATGGCAGTTGTAAAATAGAGGAGGCATTTTGATTTGAAGATATTGGTGACGGGATGTAAAGGGTTTGTAGGTAAAAATCTCGTGGAAAATTTAAAGAATATCCGTGATGGTAAGAATCAAACGAGACCTAATTTGAATATTACAGATATTTATGAGTATGATGCAGATAGTAGTTTAGATGAACTTATCACGGCTTGTAAAAAGGCGGATTTCGTATTTAATCTTGCAGGAATTAATCGTCCAAAGCATACATCAGAGTTTATGAACGGTAATTTTGGATTTACGGGTCTACTGCTTGATAAATTAAAAGAGTACCATAATGCTTGCCCTATCATGCTTTCTAGTTCATCGCAAGCAAGCCTTATAGGACGCTTTGCTAACTCTGAATATGGAAAAAGCAAACTGGCAAGCGAGAAATTATTGTTTCGTTATTCATCAGAAATGGGAGTAAAGGTTTATATCTATCGTTTCCCAAATCTGTTTGGAAAGTGGTGTAGACCTAATTACAATTCAGCAGTTGCGACGTTTTGTAATGCAGTCGCAAATGATGAACCATTTACTGTTAATGACCGCTCTACAGAATTGGAGCTTCTCTACATTGATGATTTGATTTCAGAGTTGCTTGATCTGCTAGAAGGGAGGGAGCATCGATGTGAATATAATGGATTAGAAACTATACCAGCTTCAAAAGGAAGCTATTGTTATGTTCCAACAACATATCAAAGATCACTTGGTGAAATTATTGATCTACTTCTCTCTTTTAAGTCTATGCCGGAAACTTTGATAATGCCGGAGATACCAAAGGATTCTTTTGAGAAGAAACTGTACTCTACATTTTTGTCATATTTACCAGAGAGAAAGATGACGTATGAACTCAAGTCAAATATTGATGTGCGGGGAAATTTTACAGAACTGATGCGTTCAGTTAATGGTGGACAGTTTAGTGTTAATATTGCTAATCCAGGCATTACACGAGGGCAGCATTGGCATAACAGCAAGTGGGAAATTTTTATTGTAGTTTCTGGCTATGGACTAATACAGGAACGGAGGATTGGCATAAATCCAGAAACAGGAAAAGAGTACCCTGTCCATAACTTTGTGGTAAATGGTAATGAAATGAAAGCGATTTATATACTTCCGGGATACACACACAATATCATAAACTTAAGCCCTACAGAAAAACTTGTAACAGTGATGTGGGCAAATGAGCAGTTTGATGAGAAATATCCGGATACATTTTATGAGCATGTGGAGAGAGGATGAGAAGTATGATAAAAAATACAACAGATTTATCAACAGTATCTTGGCAAAATAATGGAAAGCTTAAATTACTGATTATTGTGGGGACGAGGCCTGAGATTATTCGTCTGGCAGCAACGGTTAATAAATGTCGTACTTATTTTGATACGGTGTTAGCTCATACAGGACAGAATTATGATTATAATCTAAATGATATTTTTTTCAAGGATCTGCAGATTGCGCCACCAGATGTATACTTAAATACTGTAGGAGAGGATTTGGGAGCTACAATTGGGAATATCATTGACAGATCATTTAAACTAATGTCGTTCCTTCAGCCGGATGCTCTATTGATTCTTGGAGATACAAATAGTTGCTTAAGCGCTATTCCGGCAAAGCGACTTCATATTCCAATTTTTCATATAGAAGCAGGAAATCGCTGTAAAGATGAATGTCTTCCAGAGGAGACGAACAGACGTATTGTTGATGTGATTTCGGATGTGAATTTGGCCTATTCGGAACACGCAAGAAGATGGCTTAAAGATTCTGGCTTACCTCCAGAAAGGACGTATGTCATTGGAAGCCCTATCAGAGAAGTATTAAATATGTATTTGAAAAAAATTATTTCTTCTGATATTCATAATCGTCTTACTAAGAAGTTTGGTATAGATATTATGAAGGGGCAGTATATATTGCTTTCCGCACACCGTGAAGAGAACATTGATGAAGAGAAGAACTTTATAAGTCTATTTTCGGCTGTCAATGCGATGGCAAAAAAGTATGATAAGGCAATTCTTTACTCCTGCCATCCGAGAAGTCGGAAACGGTTGGAGAGTAGCGGATTCATTTTTGACAGAAGAGTACTATCCCATGAACCTCTTGGTTTTTTTGATTATAACTGTTTGCAGATGAATAGCTATTGCTGTGTGAGCGATAGCGGAACATTACCGGAGGAATCAAATTATTTCAACTCAGTAGGTTATCCATTTCCCGCTGTGTGTATACGCACAAGCACAGAGCGGCCAGAAGCGTTGGACAAGGGGTGCTTTATACTTTCTGGAATAGAAACAATGGGCCTGCTTCAATCTGTTGATTTGGCAGTCTCAATGAATAGATCCAGTGATTTTGCATCACCGGTATTGGACTATGCTGATGTAAACGTGAGTGGTAAAGTTGTGAAAATTATTCAGTCTTATACTGGAATTATTGATAAGCTTGTTTGGAGGAAAGGAAATATTTAAAGATTGAGTAGCAGGAATACAGATGACGAATCAATAATTTACTCAAACTTCGCACATAGATTTTAGCTATGCACCTTGAAAATTCAATATCTGGC
>OFGX01001069.1_pt1 | contig 17675 bp, 12 predicted proteins | sample 1521831 | NCBI WGS metagenome assembly OFGX01 (sample SAMEA3504080, study PRJEB24116) | mouse gut metagenome | biome: mouse gut; feature: mouse-associated habitat; material: faeces | place: Denmark | collected 2011 | reverse complement strand
TCTGGGCTTTCTCCTAAACAAGTTGCATCAGTTATTTTCCGACAATTCCTAAATATTATCATGGGCACTTTTATAGGCGTTTTCATTGGTTCAGGGTTATATAAGTACTGGCATTTTCAAAAATATCCAGATTTATATGCTATGCAATCTGCTCCATGGTATACCAGCATTTTGATAAATGGATTATTAACGCTTGTATTATTGGCGGTTTGCATGATAGTAAAAGTCATTCTTATAGAAAAGATAGGACGGATTCAAAAAATAGCTTTGATTTTAGGAATTGTTTTTCTGACTTTAACATTTATAGGTGGTTGTTATGTGCTTGATAATCATGGACAAGTAAATGCCGGATATGCAGTTGTGCCTGGGATTTGGGCTATAATATGTTTCGGATATTATCGAAGAGGAAAATAATATTCCCCCAATTTTCCGGATAAGCAGTGGGAGCACTTTTCCGAAAAGGGAGTTTGAAAATTGTCCACTGATAACCTTTTGACCCAACATCTTTTATATGGAAGCTTTATATGGAAGCAAATCATACCCAAAAGGAGTGTCTGCCGTGATTAATATACAGAACTATGTCCGGGCCGGGAGCCTGGAAGAAGCGTACCGGCTGAACCAGAACAGGCAGAACCGCGTTCTCGGCGGCATGCTGTGGCTGAAGACGGGGAAGGGGAATGTGCACACTGCCATTGACCTTTGCGGGCTGGGACTTGACACCATTGAGGAGACCGAAGAGCAGTTCTCCATCGGAGCCATGGTGCCCCTGCGCCGGATAGAGCTCCATGAGGGGCTGAACGCCTATACCAAAGGGGCGGTGGCCGCCGCTGTCAGGGACATCGTGGGCGTCCAGTTCCGCAACCTGGCCACCGTAGGGGGCAGCATCTGGGGAAGGTTCGGCTTCTCGGATGTGCTGACGGTGTTCCTTGCCATGGAGACAGAGGTGGAGCTGTACCAGGGGGGCATCATGCCGCTGGAGCGGTTCGCCGCCATGAACTATGACAGGGACATCCTGGTGCGTCTCATCGTGAAGAAGACCCCCGGGGAATTCGTCTACAGGGCCATGCGGAACCAGCGGACGGATCTCCCTGTGATTGCCTGTGCCCTGTCCAGGACAGGAGAAGAATACAAGGCTGTAGTCGGGGCGCGGCCCGCCAGAGCCATGGTTGTCCGGGACCAGCGGGGGCTGCTTTCCGGGGGCCTGACAGAGGACTGTATCAGGACCTTTGCCGGGTATGTGGCGGAGACTGTGCCCACCGGAAGCAACACCCGGGGAAGCGCCGCCTACCGCACCCATCTGATCAGGGTGCTCACGGAGCGGAACCTTTTGGAACTGGGAGGGATGGGATGATGGAGATCAGGATAAGGCTGAACGGTAAAAACGTGGAGGATCATATAGAAGCCGACCTGTTGCTGATTGATTTTCTGCGCAGACACGGCTGCCGCAGCGTAAAGCGGGGGTGCGAGACCTCCAACTGCGGCCTGTGCACGGTGCTCATGGACGGCAGCCCCGTCCTTTCCTGTTCCGTGCTGGCGGCCCGGGCGGACGGCTGTCAGGTGCAGACCCTGGAGGGGCTCCAGGAGGAAGCGGAGCAGTTCGTGGGGTTCATAGCCGACCAGGGGGCCGACCAGTGCGGCTTCTGCAACCCGGGATTCGTGATGAACACCATTGCGCTGCTGCGGGAGAATCCTGACCCCACGGACGACGAAATCCGGGCTTACCTGGCCGGAAATCTGTGCCGCTGCTCCGGCTATGACGGACAGCTCCGGGGAATCCGGAATTACCTGGACAGCCGCAGAGGTTCAAATGATTCGATTGCCTGAAATAATTTCAAAAACTATTACAAAATAGGAAATTATGCAGTAATCAATATGAATAAGGAATTGTCTTCCGACAGTTCCTAATAGTTTCCAGTTCCAGAGAAAGAAGATACATATGTGGATATCCCCAAGGTCAAGAATCAACAATATAGGAAACTTTTAATGACGGAATACCGAATTAACAGAAAACTACAGGATAAGGAATTGTCTACAAATAACTGCTGCAAGTTTATGGCAATTTTTATTGTATTTCCGTGCTTTTGCCTGAAGCAATTGCAGCAGTTATTTTCCGACAATTCCTAAGATAAAGAATAATGCGGCAGAGGTTTATAAACATAAAATAAAGAATGGCAATGCGACAGCGCTGGCAAAAAGATGTAATGACTTTATGGTATTAGAAGAAAAGTGTAAACAGTTCAAACCGTAATATCGTACAGCATAATACGGTTTCAAAATGATAAGAGATGGAAATGAGGATTCCTATGGAACAGAAAGAATACAGATCTGTCAATAAATCAGTCTGCAAGAAAGACGCCATGCAGCTGCTGCTGGGGAAATCCGTCTATACGGACGACATCACGCCGGACGGCGCACTTGTAGTAAAACTGCTGCGCAGTCCCCACGCCAACGCCATAGTCCGGGACATCAATACCGCAATCGCGAAAAAAGTGCCAGGAATCGTAGACATCTATACCTGGGAGGATGTGCCCTCCACCAGGTTCGCCATTGCCGGGCAGACCTATCCGGAGCCCTCCCCCTATGACCGCCTGATCATCGACCGCCATGTGCGCTTCGTGGGCGACGTGGTGGCCATTATAGCGGCGGAGACGGAAAAAGCGGCTGATAAAGCCATGAAGCTGATCAAGACGGACTATGAAGTGCTGGAGCCGGTGCTGGATTTCCGCACCGCCAAGGACAACCCCATCCTGGTGCACCCCGAGGAGGACTGGTACCCGCCCTGTGAAGTGGGCGGCGCCAACAGGCGGAATCTGGTTGCCAGCGGCACCGACTCCCAGGGGGATGTGGACGCTGCGCTGGAAGCCTGCGAGATAAAGATTGACCGCACCTTCCACACAAAGGCCTTCAACCAGGCCATGATGGAGACTTTCCGCACCTATACAGGCCTTGACCGCTATGGAAGGCTCCATGTGGTGTCCTCTACCCAGATTGTCTTCCACTGCCGTCGTATCCTCTCCAGGGCCCTGGGCATCCCCAAGAGCCGGATCCGTGTGGAAAAGCCCCGGATCGGCGGCGGGTTCGGCGCCAAACAGACGGCGGTCTGCGAAGTCTACCCGGCCTTCGTCACCCTGAAGACCGGAAGGGCGGCCAAGCTGATCTACACCCGGGAAGAAGCCCAGATTGCCGGTTCGCCCCGGCATGAGATGGAGATTCGGGTGCGCCTGGGAGCCGACAGGGACGGCCGGATCCGCGCTTTGGACTTATATACCCTGTCCAATACCGGCGCTTACGGGGAGCATGGCCCCACCACGGTAGGGCTGTCCGGGCATAAGTCCATCCCCCTGTACACAGGCGGCCTGGAAGCCTGGCGGTTCGGCTATGATGTGGTCTACACTAACACCTGTGCGGCGGGCGCCTACCGGGGCTACGGCGCTACCCAGGGAATCTTCGCCCTGGAGTCCGCGGTCAACGAGCTGGCGGAACGGCTGGGGATGGATCCTACGGCGCTCCGGGACCGGAACATGGTCAGAGAGGGCATGGTCATGCCCGCCTATTACAACGAGACCGCCAATGCCTGTGCCCTTGACCGCTGCATGGAACACTGCAGGAAAATGTTCCGCTGGGAAGAAAAGTATCCTGTCCGGGATATGGGAGGCGGCAAAGTCCGCGCGGCCGGCGTAGCCATGGCCATGCAGGGCTCCGGCATCTCCCATGTGGACGTGGGCTCCGCCACTGTCCGGCTGGACGAGGACGGCCACTACAACCTCCTCATCGGCGCGGCGGACATGGGCACCGGCTGTGATACGATCCTGGCCCAGATGGTGGCCGAGTGCATGGAATGCGATGTGGAAGACGTTGCGGTCTTCGGGGCGGACACCGACGCTTCCCCCTATGACTCCGGCTCCTACGCCTCCTCCACTACCTATATCACCGGAAAAGCCGTGGAAAAAGCCTGTGGGGATCTGAAGAAAAAAATCTGCGCTATTGCCGCGGAACTGATGGAGTGCCAGGGGGAGGAGGTGGTCTTCGAGGGCACGAAAGTCCGCCGCATCCACACGGAGCAGACCGTCAGCCTGGCGGATGTGGCCTACCGGACACAGGCCTTCAGCACCCGTTCCGCGGAAGCCACCGCCACCCATTCCTCCCCGGTGTCCCCGCCCCCTTACATGGTGGGCATGGTGGAGATTGAGCTGGATAAGCTGACCGGCCAGGTCGCCATATTAGATTACATGGCTGTAGTGGACTGCGGCATTCCCATCAACCCCGCCCTGGCCAGAATCCAGACGGAAGGGGGCATCGTACAGGGAATCGGGCACACGCTCCTGGAAAATGTGCGCTACGACTGTCGGGGCTGTCCCGTGGAATCCTCCTTTCTACAGTACAGGCTGCCCACCCGCCTGGACATGGGGAGACTGAAGGTGGAATTTGAACACAGCTATGAGCCCACCGGCCCTTTCGGGGCGAAGTCCATCGGCGAGATCGTCATCAACACCCCCGCCCCGGCCATCGCCCACGCCATCTACCGGGCCACGGGAGTCTGGCACAGGGAGCTGCCGATTACACCGGAGCAGATTGCCATGTCGGCTATGGAAACGGAATAAAGCGGAGCCGGCCCTCCTTGACGGCAATGGAACAGATTGCTATGTCGGCTATGGAAAAAGGAATAAAGCGGAGCCAGCCCTCCCTGATGGCGATGGAGCAGACCGCCATGGGGCTGCGGAAAGCTGAGCAAAGAGGAGCCAGCCCTTCCTGACGGCGATGGAGAGGATTGCTATGTCGGCTATGGAAGACTGAGTCCAGCCGACCAGCCGGATGGAGCCGCCATCTATGCCAGGAGAAAGAAAATCAGGAGCGAAACCAGCTTGCTTATATTTTCATGAAAGTCCTCTTGCCGGACATTGACGCTCTAAGGTCGATATGGTAAACTTTCATCATGACAGAGGATTTTAGTTGGCAGAATCAGGAATGGAAGGAGGGATGCCGGAGATGAGAAAACGGTTTAACGTGACTGGGCTGTGCGTTCCGAGGAAGCACTATATGGTCAATCTGGAGGATCGGCTGGCCCAGGCGAAGGAAATGGTGGAAGAGGGCGCTTATTTCACCATCCATCGGGCCAGGCAGTATGGGAAGACTACGCTGCTCTATGGGCTGGAAGAATATTTGAAGACGGATTATCTGGTGGTAAGCATCGATTTTCAGAAATTTGGTACTGCGACATATGAAAGTGAAAACAGTTTCGCCCTTTCGTTTGCAGACTGCTTCCTGAACGAACTTGATAGAAACGAGGAGTCAGATATCGCGGAATTAAGTCAGGAGATGGAAACCTTGCGGAATATATGCCGAAGCAGGGACGGTTCTTACGCTTTCTATGAACTGTTTGCGAAGCTGAATCGTATCTGTAGGCTTTCTGTCAGACCGGTAGTCCTGATGATAGACGAGGTGGACAGCGCTTCTAATAATCAGGTATTCCTTGATTTTCTGGCGCAGCTGCGAAATTATTATCTGGAACGCGAGGCCAGGGGGACTTTTACTTTTCAATCGGTCATCCTGGCGGGGCTTTATGACATAAAAAGCTTAAAGGCGAAAATCAGGCCGGAGGATGCGCGGAAAACGAATAGTCCATGGAACATAGCGGCGAACTTCAAGGTAGATATGAGCTTTTCCGCGGCGGACATTGCGGGGATGCTGGAGGAGTATGAGGGCGATGCCCATACGGGAATGGACATTGCCGGGATGGCGGATCTGCTGCGCTCCTATACCTCCGGCTACCCCTTTCTGGTATCGTGCCTGTGCAAGCTGATGGATGAAGAAATCGCCGGAAGTGAAAGCTTTCCCACAAAGGAAGCCGCCTGGACGAAGGACGGTTTCCTGGCAGCGGTGCGGATGCTTCTCATGGAAGAGAACACGCTGTTTGAATCCATGGACAATAAGCTGATCGACTATCCCGAGCTGAAGCAGATGCTGAAAGGGCTTCTGCTTCTGGGGAAGCCCATTGAGAACATTCCCGGCAACGAGAGCATGCGGATGGCGGTGATGTTCGGCTTCGTTGCTGTCCGAAACGGTTTCCTGCATGTGTCCAACCGGATATTTGAGACCAGGCTCTATAACGGTTTTTTGGCCGAAGAGAGCCTAAATAGCGATATGCCGCAGATCGCGCTGGCAGAAAGGAATCAGTTCATCAGGGATGGCCGGCTGGACGTGGAGCTGCTGCTCCGGAAGTTCGTGGACCATTACACGGAGCTTTTTGGCGATTATGGGGAGAAATTCCTGGAGGAGGACGGGAGGCGGCTTTTCCTGCTCTATGTGCGCCCCGTCATAAACGGAAAGGGCAATTATTACATCGAATCCAGAACCAGGAACCATCGGCGCACGGATGTGATCATCGACTTCCAGGGGAGACAGACGGTGATTGAACTGAAAATCTGGCGAGGAAATGAATACCACTTAAGAGGGGAAGAGCAGCTGTCCGAGTATCTGGAGTATTATCGGCTGGAAAAGGGGTACATGGTGAGCTTCAACTTCAACAAAAAGAAGCAGGTGGGAGTCCATGAGGTTGCCGTAGGGGACAAAATTTTGGTGGAGGCGGTCGTTTAACCTACGGCCGCCTGTCGCGCCCTTTTAGCTTTTCGGGAGCGTCTTTGTGAGAATGAAGGAATAGGAAACCGTAATTACAAACACCATCAGCTGAAAGACGAGACACTTCTCTATGGTCAGCCCTGCCTCATTCGCGAAGCCGCTTGTGACGTTGATCGCGGAGTGGGTGATGATGCAGGGCAGCAGGCTTTCGCTGCGATGAAAGAGGATTGCGAACAAAAAGCCGATTGCGATCGCTGCCGTGACATGAATGAGATTTTCCGCTATTTCACGGCGCTGGCAGAATAGGGGATGCCAATCATTTCATTCAGCGGGTTTGCCAGGGACTGTAGGACGCAGTAGATCACGATTCAGACGATTGCAAAGGTCATTTCGTTTTTTCATATAGCTTCTTCATTTCGATGCTCCTTTGGAGGATTTTTCCTCCTCCTGTATGGCTAATATCGCGCCTGTGTAAACCCGCTCCAGGTGCGTTGTTATCAGGCTTTCATCATATTCCAAGGAGTTGTTGACCAGGATGCTGGCATAGCCGTGGACGAACAGGGCAAGCGTCAGGAAGACCTTCTTTGTCTGTTCCATATTCAGCCCCATGGCTCCCTGCATGGCCGAAAGAACGGGAGTAAGCTCCTTGGAGTTTATCATTTCCAGCAGGCTTTTTTCCACAGCAAAACCCGATTGAAAAAGGAAGCGGAACAGATACGGCTCTTCCACGGCAAACCGAATATAATTCAGCCCGATGCTCAACAGGATATCGTCCTGTGTCATATGCATCAGATATTCCGTATGATACCGGTCTGCCTCTGCATAGGCGGCCGTTTTCAATTCCTCGATTGTTGCGAAATGGTACATGACAGGCTGCGTGGAACAGTTCAGCTTCTTTGCCACAGTCCTTGCATTGATATTTTCCACTCCGGCTTCACGGGCAGTCTCAAAGGCGGCATCGATGACCATGTCTTTTATGCATTGAAGGGGCTTGCAGGGGACTATGTGACCAGCTATGGGATCATGACGAATTTCCAGGAGGAGGGGGACGATTTCTATATCGCGGCGAAGCTTCGGGAGTGGGAGAGGGAGCATTTGGAGCAGAAGCCTGGAAATGCCGAGGATGCCGCTCGGTTCGAGAACATCGCCATTCCCGCCCACACCTATGTGGTATGCGAGACGGAGCGGTGCAAGTATCCCACCAGGATATTCCCGCAGCTGCGAAAGAGGATCGTGGAGGAATGGCTTCCGTCCTCCGGGTACGTGCTGGCGGAGGCACCGGAGGTTTCGGTGCCCCACTGGTTCCGGAATCCGGACAGCGAGAAGCGGTATATGGAGCTCTGGCTTCCTGTGTCCCAGGGGAAGGGATGATGCTTTGAGGGGGAAACCAGCAAAACCAGTGAAATCAGATGGCTCATCCATATTGACGGGAGAAGGAATTTTCAGTATAATATTTATGACAGAAGGAAGATTTCTGTAAATTCCAGACGGTATCATGATGAGGAGGTACGTGTATGCAGGAAGTAATCAAAATCTATTCCCAGGCCCACCCGAATATCCAGTTGAAAGCAATCCCGGGACATTTTGTAACCCCTAATTCCCATGTCAATTATTTTCTGGACATGACAACTTTGAAATCCAGGCTCAGTGAGGCGTCCATGGTCGCGAGAGAACTGGGAAGACAGGTTATGGTATCGACAGTGGTGGACACGATTGTCTGCATAGACGGCTGTGAGATCATAGGCGCGTTTCTGGCGGAGGAACTGACAAGGGCGGGAATCTATTCCAGAAACGCCCACAAGACGATTTACATCATAACGCCGGAGTATTCCACATCGGGACAGATGATGTTCCGGGACAATTATCTGCCCATGGTGAAGGATAAGAACGTGCTCCTCCTTCTGGCCAGCGCCACCACGGGGAAGACGGTGTCGAAGGCCATACATACCCTCACCTATTACGGCGCTTCCATCAGCGGCATCTGCGCGGTGTTCAGCGCCGCCAACAGCATCGTGGGCATTCCGGTGAATTCCCTGTTCACCACGGCGGACATTCCGGACTATATGACATACAGCTCCGAGAAATGTGCCATGTGCAAGGAGAACAAGCCCATTGACGCTTTTGCGAACGCGTTCGGATATTCTAGGATCAGCTGACGCTGTCCCGAGCGTTTCACCCATGCAGCGGACAGGGGCGCCCCCCGCGGCTTTCGGCCCGGGAGGACGCCCCTGTCTGTTTTCTCTGCATTTTCTTACAGCAGACCTGTTGACCAGCTTTGCACCCAGGGTAATATTCGATTGTCATTGACAGGCGCAGTTAAGTCGGGTATCCTTAAGAAGAGAAAGCCGGCCCCTTTTGGCGGAGGCGCCGAAGGGGCGCCGGCTGAGAAAGAGAGGAGACTTGCAATGGCATACATCAGGAGCAAGACAGAAGAGCTGACCGGCTACCAGGCCAGCGGGACGTTCCGCCCTTCCGTGGATCTGGGCTGCGACTTTGTGATGGTGTACGGTATCGACGATACCATGCCCGAGCGCATCAGGCAGTACAGGGAGAAGGGCTATGTCATCCATCTGATGACGGGCATCGCCTGGGGAGAGTACCAGGACTATCTGGACGGCAAATGGGACGGGAGAAAGCATTGGGACGAGGGACAGGTGGAGAGGAACGGAGCCGGTGTGAACCATGGCGTCACGGTTCCCTACATGGTCCCCACAGTGGCGTTTTCGGACTATCTGACCCAGCGGCTGAAGATTGCGGTGGACGCGGGGGTGGAAGCGATTCATATGGAGGAGCCGGAATTCTGGGACAGGAGCGGCTATTCCGAGGGCTTCAAACGGGAATATGAAATCTATTATAAAGAGCCCTGGAGGCCCCAGCACGAGGACCTGGACGTCCGATACAGATCCGCGAAGCTGAAGGCACATCTGTATTGCCGGGCCATCGACAGAGTCAGCGCCGCCCTGAAAGAGTACGCCAAAGTGAAGTACGGAAAGGATTTAAGGTTCTATGTCCCCACCCACAGTCTGCTGAACTACACCCAGTGGAAGATCATGAGCCCGGAGGCGGCATTGATTGGGATATCATCGGTGGACGGCTATATCGCCCAGATTTGGACGGGCACCAGCAGAGAGGCCAATGTCTACGACGGAATCTATAAAGAACGCACGTTCGAGACTGCCTATCTGGAGTACGGCGTGATGCAGGAGCTGGTGAAGGGCACAGGCCGCCGGATGTGGTTCCTGAACGACCCCATAGAGGATCTGGCGGGGTATACCTGGGAGAATTACCGCTATAATTATGTGAAGACAGCCACGGCATCATTGCTGCACCCTTATATCTGGCATTACGAGATCTGCCCCTGGCCCCATCGGGTGTTTGAGGAGAAATATCCCAAGCTGCAGCCCCGGATTGCGGAGAAAATCGAGGACGGCGTGGAAATCGAGGAATCGAAGATGATTCCCCAGGACTACGCCACGCTGCTGTCCGGCATGTTCCAGCTGTTCGGGGATATGGAACAGGCGGATTTTTCCTTTGAGGGCGTAGATGCCAATATCGGTATCTTCATGTCGGACAGCGGGCTGTTCCAGCGCACCTTCCCGGACGGCATCGTGACCGGGGAGTCCATAGAGGGGCGGCTGCGGCGGGCCATGCACAAAAATTCCGGCAACGCGGTGGACGAGGGCGAAGCGAAGGCCCTGATGGAGGAAATCCAGGCCGATGAGTCCAAGATGAAGGATTTCGTGCAGAGCGCCGCCTTCCCCCAGTTCTTCGGGCTCTCCATGCCGCTTCTGAAATACGGCCTTCCGGTGAAGCCGGTGCAGCTGGACAATGTGCGGCGGTTCGCGGGTTACCTGGACGACAGTTGCTTCCTGATATTGAGCTACGAGTACATCAAGCCGGAGGCCCCGGATGTGAACGCTTCCCTGGTCTCCTGGGTGAGGACGGGCGGAACCTTGCTGTACATGGGAGACGGCAGCGATCCTTTCCACGGCATCGCTTCCTGGTGGAGACAGTCCGGCTATGAGAACCCGGCACAGCATCTGTTCGAACTGGCGGACATGGAGCGGAACCCGGGGGACGGCTGCTATCCGGTGGGGAAGGGGAAAATCTATGTCTGGAACGTGCTGCCCGCCAGGATCTGCCTGAGCGGGGAACTGGCCCGGGAGTATCGGGAACTGGTCAGAGGGGCGCTGAGGGCGTGCGAAATAGACTGGCAGTATAGGAACGACCTGACGCTCCACAGGGGGCCTTATATCATCTCTGCGGTGATGGATGAGAGCGTGAATGAGGAGCCGAAGCGTTTCGAGGGCCTGTTTGCCGATATGCTGGAAAATGATTATCGGATTATCGGATATAAGGAGATCGGGCCTGATGAGAACACGATCCTGTTCGACTTTTCGAAGATTGCCGGGGAGGAGTTCCGGGTGATCGGCACTTCCGCCCGGGTGGAGAAGGCTGAGCCTTCGGAGAGCGGCATCCGGTTCCGGCTGAAGACCGCGGACAACATCAGGGCGTTCCTGAGAGTGCGTCTGCCCCGTCCGGTAAGCCGGGTTTCCGGGACGGACGAGGACGGGAATCCGGTGTCCGTATCCATGGAATGGGAGGAAAGGACCCGCACGCTGCTGGTGTCCTATGACAGCCATGCGAAGGCGGTGGAAGTGACGGCACAGTGGGTCTGAGGTGCGGGGAAATCGACTTTTCGGCTATTGAAAACGCATAGCGAATGTGTCATGGGTGCCACCATCGTGGCACCCATTCACGAAAGTTCCGATTCGGCTTCCTGTTCCCGGCATGGCCATACAACAGTAAAAAAACGGATGAATGAGCAGCGATAAACGGGTATTTTGGGAGCAAACCCATAAATCAGGGGCAAGAGCTTAGGAACCGTTTTGCCTAAATCGGGGAAACCGGCAAGGTTCTGGAAGCGAAGGCAATTTCCCGCTCCACGCAGTCCAGGACGTCCTCGGTGCTGCCCCGGAGCTTCTGCTTCAGGATGCCCAGCTTGTGCAGGCGCTGGCCGGAGAGAATCTTCTGGCGGTTCAGCAGTTCCGAGTACATGGGGTTCTGCTCCAGCGTCTCGTCCGAGGAAGCGGGGAAGGGACAGTACAGGAACAGGATTCTGCGGGCCACCTTGTTCAGCCGGGCGGAGCCGTTGCTCTCATAGAAGATCCAGGTGATATAGTCCCGGACGAACATCTCCCGGAAGCTGTTCTTGGCCCGGATCAGGCTGTTCTGGAGCTTTTCCTTTGTGTCCTTGCTCAGCTCGGTGTTTTTCTTATAAAATTGCATGTAGTCGAAGTACTCGCTGGTAAGGGAGGGCTCCGACACATCGTTCCAGCGGCCGCTCTGGATCCGCTTGCACATCTCCCAGCGGAATTCGCCGGTCATGCGCACGATGGCGGTGTCCAGGTTCTCCATGTAGAACACCGGCAGAATCATGCGGCTGGGGCTGTTGCGCTTCCGGCCCTCAATCTCCTGCCACAGGGACTCCCTGATTCCGGCATTGGGCATCAGGATGATGTCCGGCAGATATTCCACATGGACAGGCTCCCGGTTCATGGCCTGTGCCTGTGCGTAATCCGTGGTCTCCCGATAGAAGGCGGAGAAATCGATTCCCTTGAGCATGGTCAGGGCGCTGCTGACCTTGTCCGGGGTGACGAAGGAGGAACGCAGGTCCTTCAGCATATTGTCCGCGGTGAACAGAGGGCAGAAGGTGGTTATCCGGCCAAAGGTCACCTTGTTGGCGCTGGGGAACAGGTTCTGCAGCTCGTAGCGCACCTTCTCCAGGCGATTGTTCTCCAGGGCCGTGATCTCGGCGGGAGTCAGGTTGCCCTTGCGCTTCTGCTGATGGATGAAGTCATCGTAATCCTCGTCCAGTTCGCTCCGGCTGGGGTTCTTCTCCCCGTTGTAGATGGCCATCAGCCAGTCGTAGAACGTATAGACGCCGGCCTGTCCGGGAGGGTTCATATAGCATGCCAGCCGGTAAAGGACGACACTATTGTCTTCACCCGCCAGCGCACTGTCCACATAGCCGAAATAGAGGAACATCCGCACGGGCACAGGCAGATCGGGCACGGAAAGGGAGCGCTCGAACACCTCGGAGTACAGGAGATAGAATTCATCCGTGAGCTTTCTGCGGAGACGGGCGCAATCATCGTTGGAGGAGTTTTTGTCCGCAGTCGCCCGGTAGAGGGCCACATGCTCCCGGAAGGAGGCCTCCTTGTCCTGGCTGAGCCCCGCGAAATCCAGGATTGTCTCCAGGGAATCGGCCAGCTGCTGAAGGATTTCCTCATCGGAGCCGTCCCTGGTGCCCTGGGACACGTCTGGGTTGGCAAGGGCGTCCGTTTTCCGGCGGAAGGCTTCCACCCGGGAGGCGGCCTGTGCTTCCTGGGGGATGGGATATTCGTCAGGCAGGCGCAGCATCTGCCCGATGCTTTCGCTCAGCTCGCCGGAGTCCGCCCCGGTCTGGCAGAGACGGTAGTAGAGCTTGGTCATGGCATCGAACAGGTCGTTCCCGGTGGGGGCGAAATAGCGGTTCAGAATCTGGGAACGGTACTGGTACTGGGCGTCCAGCACCCGGTATGTCTTGTGGAGGTCCAGGGAGCCTTTTCGGAGCATCCCCAGGGACAGGCCCGGCTCCAGCAGCAGGATGTCGGAATCCGCGCCCCCATAGACGCGCTGCAGAGAGGAATAGTATTTGTTCAGCCACTCATCGGGGGATTCGTCCAGGCGGGACTGAATCTCCTCCATGTCAGCCGGAAGACGGGACTGGATTTGGTGCTGGGCGCACAGCTGTTCGTACAGCGCAATGTCCGCATGCAGCCGCTGGTAGAGTTCCACGCTGTTCACTTCCGACACGGAAGCCTGCTCCATCATGGCGTTGTACTGGCGGAACAGGGACAGGAGGAACAGCCTGGCGATACTGGGGCGTTTCTGGAGCAGATTGTCCAGGGCGTCCATGCCTGTCAGCGGGTAGGGCATGAGGATGGTGTCCTCCAGGGCGGTGTAGCCCAGGAAATGAATCTCCGAGCAGATTTCGCAGATGCCGGCCACATCCCCTACGCCGATTTGGTAAGAGCCCCCGGGGCACTGGACTTCCACATGTCCCTGGGAGATCAGGTACAATGTGGTCATGGGCTGTTCGCTGCTGCGGATGATTTTTGATTTTTCGATGGTGATTCCTGCCATATTCTTTTTCCTTCCGGCCAGGGGTGTTTCCTGGCGCATACTGTTTTAGAAAACATTATAGCACGGAAAAAGGAAAAAGAAAACCGGCAATTGGAATTCGGATTCGGCAAATGCTGAAGGTAGGATAGTAGGGGGGAGAAAAGCAGAATGGTAGAATAGTAGAATAGCAGAAAAGCAGAACGGAAGAAAAGCAGAACGGAAGAAAAGCAGAACGGAAGAAAAGCAGAATGGCAGAACAGCAGAATAGTAGAATAGCAGAAAAGCAGAATAGTAGTATAGCAGTATAGTAGAATAGTAGGAAAGTGGGAAGCGACCAAGCAGAAAGGAGAATGAGGAAGCGATGGAATTGGAAAGGAAACAGTCAAACGACAGCAAATGGTGGAAAAGCGCCGTGATTTATCAGATCTATCCCCGCAGCTTCGCGGACAGCAACGGGGACGGCATAGGAGACCTGAAGGGGATCATCTCGAAGCTGGACTATCTGGAGACTTTGGGGATAGACGCAGTCTGGCTCTCCCCGGTGTGCAGATCCCCACAGGACGACAATGGTTACGACATCTCTGACTATCAGGACATCGACCCCATGTTCGGCACGCTGGAGGACATGGAGGAACTGATTGAAGAGGCGGGGAAGCGCCGTATCCGCATCATCATGGATCTGGTGCTGAACCATTCCTCCGACGAGCATTTCTGGTTTCTGGAGGCGAAGAAGAGCCGGGAGAATCCCTATCACGACTATTATGTCTGGCGGGACGGCACAGAGGGTGCGCCGCCCAACGACATGCGGGCATGTTTTGGCGGTTCGGCCTGGGAGTGGGTTCCCGAAGTGCAGCAGTATTATTTCCACCAGTTTTCCGTAAAGCAGCCTGACCTGAATTGGGAGGATCCGAAATTGCGACAGGAAATCTACGATATGATAAATTGGTGGATCGGGAAAGGTGTGGGAGGATTCCGGCTGGATGTGATCGACCAGATTGCCAAGGAGCCTGACAGGAAAATCACCAACAACGGCCCCAGGCTCCATGAATTTCTGCGGGAGCTGAGCAGAGAGACCTTTCAGAAGGCCGACCTGGTCACCGTGGGGGAGGCCTGGGGGGCCGACACGGAGCTGGCCAAACTGTACAGCAATCCAGACGGCAGCGAGCTGTCCATGGTGTTCCAGTTTGAGCATATCTGCCTGGATCAGATGCCGGGGAAGGAGAAGTGGGATCTGGCGCCCCTGCCTTTCCTGAAGCTGAAGGAAGTCTTCGGCCGCTGGCAGACGCAGCTCCACGGGAAGGGCTGGAACAGCCTGTTCTGGAACAACCACGATCTGCCCAGGATTGTCTCCCGCTGGGGGAACGATGGGGAATACCGGGTGGAGTCGGCGAAGATGCTGGCCATCCTTCTTCACGGGATGCAGGGGACGCCCTATATCTACCAGGGCGAGGAGCTGGGCATGACCAATGTGCGGTACGAGATAGGAGAGTACCGGGACATCGAGACCCTGAACCTGTATCAGGAGCGCCTGGAAAAAGGGTACGAAAAGGAAGAAATCATGCGCTCCATCCATGCCAAGAGCCGGGACAACGCCAGGACTCCCATGCAGTGGAATGACGGGGAGAATGCCGGGTTTACGGCGGGAGAGCCCTGGATCAGGACGAATCCCAACTACAGGGAAATCAACGCGGCGAAGCAGACGGAGGATGAGGATTCCGTTTTCAGGTGCTATCAGGAGCTGATTCGTTTCCGCAAGGAGTATCCGGTGTTCGCGGAGGGAGAGTTCCGGATGCTGCTGGAGACGGATGAGGACATTTTTGCCTACACAAGGACGGACGGGGATTCTCAGCTGCTGGTCATCTGCAATTTCCATGACAGGACAGTGAAGTGCCCGCTGGAGACGCCGGAGCCGGACGGAAAGCTGCTGATCGGCAATTACAGGGACAGGGCCGGGGGTCCGGACGGAACCCTGCTTCTGCGCCCTTACGAGGCCAGGATGTATCTGACGGCAGCTCCGAAAGCATAGAGACAGCGCCGGGAGGATCACTCCGGCCAGTCCTGAATCAGACCGGCTATCTCGTCAAGGTCGATCTGCAGCTGGCCATCGTAAATGGCGAGCCCCGCCGTGCCCCTCAGAGGATAGATGCAGGGCAGGTCGTCGTGGATGAAGTCATAGGCGAGGAGCATCTGCTTCTCCGGATCCAGAATCCAGTACTCCCTGACGCCGGCGTCGCTGTATTTCTGCAGCTTCTTGGTGCAGTCCTTTCTCCGGGTGGTCTTGGACAGGATTTCCAGGATAAAGTCAGGCGCGCCCATGATTCCCCAGCGCTTGATTTTATCCTTGCCGCATAAGATGATCAAGTCCGGCTGTACCATGGTTCTGTCGTCGCAGTCCAGGCGGACGTCTATCGGGGAGAGCAGAGGGATGCAGTCGCCGCCCTTTTGCCGGAGAAAGGACTTTATGGCAAAAAGCATTTCGCTGGCGATTCGCTGGTGGACGAACCCGGGCGCTTCCAGGACATAGATGGTGCCGTCTATCAGCTCCACCCGCTGCTCTTTGGGCCAGGAATAGTAATCCGCCAGGGTATATGTGCCCTGGCGCTTCTCCTGTTCTCCGTAATATGCCGTCTCTTGGACGCAGTTCGGAAGGCTTTCCTCATCGCTCTGGCCCAGGGGATAGGTGACGGGGACATGGCTGTCCTCTGTCTGGGGAGGGCTGCCCGGCTCCGGCCCGCACAGCGCCTTCTCTATGGCCTGTCTGGTGGCGTAGCGCGGGTTGGCGGTCTCTCCGGTGAAGATTTTCTGCAATGTCCCCAGCGGAACCTGGCTGTATTCGGACAGCTGTGCCAGTGTGTATCCTTTTTCTGCTTTCAACCGTTTCATCTCTTCCAGCGTCATGGAAATCTCCTTTTGGTAGCTTAACGGTAACTTTACGGTGCCTTAAACGGATGCTTTTCGGATATTTTAACACGGAACAATCCAAAAGTCAACCGAATTTCAACCTTTTCCTCTTTTGATTCTATCATTTTGATTCCTATCATTTTGATTCCTATCATTTCTATCCGCCGGCATCAGACCCGCAGAGCGCAGACCTTTACAGGACTTCCCACGCCAGGAGAGATGACCTGACTTTAGAATAATCCTACGATTCGTAGAGATATTTTACCTCTGAAGTTATTGTATAGAGAGCACCGGGCCGGTAGAATCTATTCATGTAAACAGCTCCTGTTTCGGGGAAGCATCCGGGACAACCTTGCCTGGGGACAGGCTGGACACCTGAATTGACAATGGAGGGATCCGGCGGCCAGCGCAAGAGCCTGTTCCTGGCCGGGCCCTGGTGATCGTGATCAGCCATGACCAGGCCGCTTTAGAGGAAGGCGGACAGTTCCTAAGTCTATCCATAGGAAAACCATGGAAAAATCGGCTGAAATGATTGACAAACTCCTTGATATCCCGTATATTGATTTCATTGTGTAAATATTCAAAAAAAGTCGCATTCTGGAAGAATTACGGGATGCGCCGCTCATTTTGGCGCTGCGCGGCGCCGCCACAAAGGAGATGCATCATTGAAGAATACGATTATTTCCTTAAAAGACATCAACGTCTCCTATGACGGGGAGCAGGTCCTGGGGGGATTCCATCTGGAGATTCATGAGGGGGAGTTCGTCACTTTGCTGGGCCCTTCCGGGTGCGGCAAGACCACTGTGCTTCGCACCATTGCCGGTTTCATCAGGCCGGACGGGGGCGATGTGTTCTTTTATGACAAAAATATCACGGACCTCCCTCCGCACAGGCGGGAAGTCAACACGATTTTCCAGAAATACGCCCTGTTCCCCCATCTGAACGTCTACGAGAACATCGCTTTCGGCATGCGCCTGAAGGGCCGGGGGGAGAAAGAGATCAAGCAGACCGTCCACGAGATGCTGGCCATG
>OFGX01001068.1_pt1 | contig 17679 bp, 13 predicted proteins | sample 1521831 | NCBI WGS metagenome assembly OFGX01 (sample SAMEA3504080, study PRJEB24116) | mouse gut metagenome | biome: mouse gut; feature: mouse-associated habitat; material: faeces | place: Denmark | collected 2011 | reverse complement strand
TCTTTATATAAGAAGGCAGGGCTGGTTATGGTGGCGGATGTGGCAGAGGGAAGAGTGGAGGAAGTGAAACAGAAGCTTCCGGAAGTAATCGGCATTTGTTCCGGAACGGAAAACCTGAAAAACAGGGTGATGGAATTGACAGGAGGAAAAGGTGCGGATGTCGTAATTGTTGCGTGTTCTGTGGGAAAAGCGCAGGAGGAGGGGATGGATTTGCTTGCACGAAGAGGGAGAATTTCTCTGTTCGGAGGGCTTCCCGGAGAAACAAAGGGATTTATAGACAGCAATCTGATCCATTATAAAGAGCTGTCTGTATACGGAGTACATGCCTCCACGCCAAAACAGAACAAAAAAGCAATGGAATACATCCGGGACGGGATTGTTGATGCAGAAAATTTCATCAGTGCTAAGTATCCGCTCAAAGAGATCGAACAAGCTTTTGCGGATGCAGAAAAAGGGCAGATGATGAAAGTGGTGATTACGATGAGTCAGGAGGGAGAGGTTTGAAAGCTGTTAGAATGTATGCACCGGGAGATTTACGCGTAGAAGAAGTGAAGGACCCAGAGATCGAGGAAGACGAGGTATTGGTGAAAGTGATGGCGGTAGGCGTCTGCGGTTCTGATATCCCAAGGGCAAATAAATATGGCGCACATGTATCTCCGATTATACTCGGACATGAATTTGGCGGGATCATTGTAAAGGCAGGAAAAGCTGTAAAAAGGTTTCAGGAGGGGGATCATGTTACCGCGCCGCCCCTGATTCCCTGCATGGAATGCCACTGGTGCAGGAAAGGTCTGTATTCACTGTGTGATCATTATGACTATTATGGGTCAAGAAGAGACGGGGCAATGGCACAGTATATTGCCGTAAAAGAAAGCAATTTGCTCAAGGTAAAGAAAAGCGTGAAGTTTGAGGATGTGGCAACGGCTGATCCCTGTGCCAACGCGCTGCACGCAATGTATAAGGCCGGATTCCAGAAAGGGGATACGGTGTGTATCAATGGGGCGGGAGCGATCGGGCTGTTTGCGGTCCAGTATGCAAAGATCAAAGGCGCGGGCCAGATCGTAGTCATTGATATCTGGGATGAAAAACTGAAAATGGCGAAGGAAGCAGGCGCTGATTTTATCATTAATTCTAAAAAGGAAGACCCGGTTGAAAAAATACATGCTTTGACACAAGGGGTTGGCCTTGATATTGTGATTGATTTTTCCGGTTCGCCGGCGGCTCAGAAACAATGTATCTGGTATGCGGCGAAACAGGGGCGCATCATTTTTTTGGGAATCTCACATCAGGGACTGAACTGGTCGGAAAAAGAAGTGGATTATATCATGCGCGGGGAGCTTACCATCACAGGATCCTGGAATTCTTTTACAAAACCGTTTCCGGGAAAAGACTGGACCGAGTCGATAGAGTTATTTGAAAAATATGGGATGACCTCCAGGAATATAATCAGCCACAGGCTCAAATTGGAAGAGGTTCCGGATATTTTTGTTAAAATCGCGGAAGGAAACTATTTATTCAGTAAGATCATGATTTACCCGAATGGGATTGGGATGGAAGGATAGAGGAGAGTAAAAAGAATGAAAGCAGAGGCAATATGGAACAGCATAGACCATACACAATTGAAACCAGATGCAGGCTGGAAGGAAATCGACCAATTATGCCGGGAGGCTGTAAAATATGGAGCGGCGTCCGTATGTATCCCGCCATGCTATATTGAACGGGTGAAGGAGGAATTTGGAACACAGATCCAAATCTGTACAGTGATTGGATTTCCGCTGGGATATGCCACGAAAGAGACAAAGGTTTTTGAAGCGGCTGATGCAATGAATAAGGGCGCGGCAGAAATTGATATGGTGATTAATATATCGGATGTCAAAAATAAGGAATTTGACAGGGTTCAGGAAGAGATCTATGCGGTCAGGAAGGCTGTCAGCGGGTGTGTTCTCAAGGTGATTATTGAGACCTGCTATCTTTCGGAGGAGGAAAAGAAAGAGCTGTGCCGGATTATTACTGAAACAGGGGCGGATTTTATCAAAACCTCCACAGGGTTCGGAACAGCCGGGGCCACGATGGATGATATCCGCCTTTTCAAAAAACACATTGGAGAGCATGTCAGGATCAAAGCGGCAGGAGGAATCAAAACAAGAGAGGCGCTGGAGGGGTATCTGGCGGAGGGGTGTTCCAGGATTGGAACAAGCTCTGCAGTTGCTTTGTTAGAGAGGTGAGAGGATTGGGAAAAGCATTATTGATGGCAGTTGACCTGGGCACGAGTTTTATTAAGAGCGGCCTGTACGATATATCGGGACAGTGTATCGCAGAAGCAATGGAGCCAGTTCGGGATGAAAGGCCAGGGCCGGGGATATTTATCCAGAAGGGGGAAGATTTATTTGCATCGGTCCTTGCCTGTATGAAGCAGGCGTGCGCCCAGGCAGAGAATACAGGGGGTACGGTTGAAGCGATTGCGTTTACAGGCCAGATGTCAGGATTTATGGGAGTAGATAAAAACTGGAATGATATTACCACATGGTCCTGTTCGCTTGATTCCAGATATATGCCGTATGCCAAACAGCAAATGGAACTCCATAAAGAGGAATTTTTGAAAACCGGAGGGACCAATTTTCCGCAGATGGCGCCGAAATACGTCTGGTTTAAAGAAGAATTTCCGGAGGAATCAAAAAAGATTGAAAAATATCTGATGATCAGCGGCTATGTGATCGGAAAATTAGGAAAACTGGACATAGACCAGGCTGTAATGGATACTTCCTATGCGTCATGGACCGGGCTGGCGGATATGAATAAAGGCGTCTGGTCGGAAAAAATCTGCGGTTCGATCGGTCTGGAAGATAAATATCTTCCGCGTATGGTTTCGTCAGACTATATCTGCGGCAGTTTGTCAGAGGAATATGCAAAACTGACTGGATTAAAATCAGGTATTCCGCTGGTGGCTGGGGCAGGGGATAAAGTGGCAGGCTGTCTTGGGGCAGCGATAGTAGAACCCGGAGATTCTATATTTGAAGCTTCCTCCTACGGGGAGATAAGCTGCTGTGTGGAGGAATCCCGGCCGGATATGGAAGACCGGAGCCTGGACGTCCTGCCCGCCGCAATCCCCGGACTGTATTATGCGACACATTTCGCCGCGGGTTCCGGCATCACCCTGGACTGGGCCGTCAACACGTTTGTGAGAGGCCAAGAGGAAAATTTGAAAGACGCGTTTATCAGGGCGGATCATATGGCGGCGGAAGTGACTCCGGGATGCAGCGGCATGATGGCGGTGGGGCTGCTTGGAGGGAGTTCCATGCCTTTGGATGGAAACCTGAAAGGGGTTTTTATGGGATTCGACTGGAGCCACGGCACGGGCCATTTCTACCGTTCTTTGCTGGAGAGCTTTTCCTATGATTTTTCGCTGGCATTAGACCGTGTCAGAATTTTATATCCGGAATATAAGTGGGATCGTATGAAAATGACAGGAGGAGGGGCTAAATCAAAATTGTGGCCCCAGATCTGCGCAGACATTACAGGGATCACCCATACAACGCTGGACAGAAATGACGTATCCATGTGGGGAGCATCGATTCTGGCCGGACATGCGGTCGGCATATTCCCGGACATGAAAGAAACGGCAAAACAGTTTGTGAACGACAGAAGAGATTTTGAAGCAAAATACGATATGGATGAGGTGTATGAGAAACAGAAGCAGATATACAGAGAGTATACGGAAATCATGGGAGGTTTCTGTGAAAAGCTTTCGGCTTCATGTGTGTGATCTGCGGTTTTGTAAAAAGAGGGAGTTTATATAATATGAAGCAGATGAATTTAAACGAAAATTGGAATCTTTGCAGCGCGCCTCTTTTTTGGGATATCACCTTTGCGGACGAGGTGAGAAAAAAAGAAGGTGAATGGATGAAATGCCGGCTGCCGGCGGATGTCCGCATGCCCCTGATGGAAAACGGGCTGATTCGTGACCCTGTAAAAGCGGATTATTGCTTTGAATCTGAGTGGGTTGAACAGAAATCCTGGTGGTTTCTTAAAACCTTTGAATGCAGTGAAGCGGATCTGGATGCAGAGGTCATCGAACTGGTATTGGAACGGCTGGATACGGATGCTGCCGTTTTCATAAACGGGCATCTTCTCGGATGCCAGAAAAGTGTACATTATCCGTTTGTGAAGGAGATCAAAGAGTATATCCGGCCGGGAAGGAATGAACTCATTGTCCGGGTGACAACGGGACTGGAACATGTGGACGATCAGCAGTTGTCACAGATTAACTGGGCGGTATGCCGGGAGCAGGATAACGGGGGAAAGGACAGAAGTGATTACCGGAGAGCTTTTGTAAGAAGGCCCCAATACACCGTTGGCTGGGATTGGGGGCCGAGGGTTGTCACATGCGGGATAACCGGGGACGTATACATCCGCTGTATGAGTAAAGCGGCCATCCGGCAGATGCATGTGTATACTTCGGATATTCGGGAAGGCCAGGCAGCCCTTTCGGCTTCTGTGTGTATAGAAAATCTGGATATGCTGTCTACCCGGGATTGCAGTATATCTGTCTCTGCCTGCAGAGGGGAAAAACAGGTGGCATCAGAATACAGGGACTGCCTGCTGACCTCCGGGGATAATTATTTTGACTTTGAGCTGAAAATTGAGAACCCGGAATTGTGGTGGCCAAACGGCTGTGGCGGACAGCCTCTGTATCAGGTGGTCTGCTCGATTGAGTGCGAAGGAGTCAGGGATGAGCATCGGCTCAAAGCCGTCGGTATTCGAAAACTGACGCTTGATACTGCGCGCCTGGACGATGAAAACAGAAAATTCCAGATTGTTGTAAACGGAGTTCCCATCTTCTGCAAAGGCGGTGACTGGATTCCCAACGATTCTGTTTATGCCAGGGTCACAGATGAAAAAGTAGAGTATCTCCTAAAGGAGGCAGCAGGCGCTAATTTTAATATGCTGCGCATCTGGGGAGGTGGCCTGTATGAAAGCGACCGGTTCTATGAGTCCTGCGCGGAGAAAGGAATATTGGTATGGCAGGATTTTATGTTTGCCTGCTCTGCTTATCCGGATCATCTGGAATCCTTTCAGGAACTGGTGAGAAAGGAACTGGACTACCAGACAAAACGGCTTGGGAATTATGCGTGTATTGCACTGTTCTGCGGAAGCAATGAGAACCACTGGCTTTTTAATAAATATGACAATCCAAGATGGAATGTAGAATTCAGACACGAAAGGGCACTGGGACTGTATATAACCAACCATATGACAAAGGAAATCATACGCCATAATTGTCCGGAGATTCCATATTGGAACAGTTCTCCTTATGGGGGGCGGCTTCCGAATGACGATACGGCGGGAGATGTTCACCGCTGGCATAACGGCTATATGAGCCAGAACATGGAAGAACGCATTGAACCGAGGCTTTATGACCAGGTGGAATCCAAATTTGTCAGCGAATATGGCTGTATTGGGCCTTGCTGCCTGGAATCGACCAGAGAATATATGGGCGGCCATGCTCTCGAAAGATCGGGAAAAATATGGGAAATGCACTGTAACGTATTCGAGAGAAATACGGTTTTGGCAGGAATTGAGAAGCATTATCTGGATCATGTACAGAATCTGCCTATGGAAGAATATCTTCTTTACGGCGGAATGGTACAGGGGCATATCCTGGGATATTCATTAGAAGCTATGCGCTTTAAAGAGAAATGCTATGGGGCATTGTTCTGGATGTACAATGATACCTGGGGTGAAAATGGATGGACGATTATTGACTATTACCTGAGGAAAAAGATTTCCTACTACTTTGTGAAAAGAGCGCTGTCCCATGTGAAATTCATCATTCGCTTAGAAGAGGGGAATGTGATTTTGATGGGGTGCAATGACACTCTGGAGGAAGTCACCGTGACGGGAGAATGGGGATATGTCTCATTTGACGGAGCATGTAAAAAAACCGCCCCCCTGACGGTAACGATCCCGCCGGCGACAAGGCTGTGCTGTAAAAAGGAGAAGCTTGCCGGAGAAGATTATAAAGCAGGGATCATGATGTATCTGCCTGGACAAAGCTGCGCAGAAGGCGCATATCTGCAGTTAGAGGATATGAAGCAGCTCAGATTTTCCCAAAATAGGGTGGAAATTCTCTCAGAGAATCAGAAACAGGATCAAACCTGTATTCAGATGACCTGCTCCGGCTTTGCGCATGGTGTATATGTTGCCGGAGATATGGAATGTTCTGATAATTATTTTGATATCCTGCCTGGTGAGATAAAAACAGTTTATGTAAAAAATCCAGAAGGCAGGAAGCTGGAAGTGAGACAGATTTTATAACGGAGGAACTAGATGGATCATACAAAAAAGCTGCAGGAGATTTTTCCCATCGGGACAAAATATTCTGCTTACAGGGACAGGACAGACAGGCATTGGGAAAAGGATTTTTCCAACATGAAAGCCTGCGGTATGGATACGGTCAGGGTTCATGCTACATGGGGAACCATTGAGCCGGATGAAAACAGATTTGATTTTACATATTATGACCGCATTGCGGAGGCTGCCGTACGCCACGGCCTGAAAGTGATTTTTACGTTATATCTGGTCTGCACGCCGGAATGGGTGTTCGAAAAACATCCGGACAGCAGGTATGTCTCGGCGGGAGGGACTGTATGGACGCCACATCAGCAGTCGGATGCATCCACCGGAGGCTGGCCGGGCCTGTGTCTGGACAGCGAACCCCACAGGGAGACAATCCGGAATTTTTTGAAAGCGTTTACGGAGCACTATAAAGGCAACGAGGATATCATTGCGTTTGATATTTTTCATGAACCGACAGAAGAACCCTCCCAGCAATATTATCAGAATGATTGGAAAGAACTGGTCTACTGCTATTGCGAGTACTCAAAAGAAAAGTTCCGCCGTTGGCTGAAAGAGAAATATGGGAATCTGGAGCGGCTGAATGAGGTGTGGACAAGACAGTATCAGAATTGGGAGCAGGTACAGCCGCCGAGATCCGTAGGCATGTATACGGACTGGCTGGATTGGAAATACTTCCGCGCCGCTGCCCAGGCAGATGCCATGAGATTCCTCAGTGATACAATCAAGTCTTATGACGAGGACCGCTGTACGGTTGTACATACGGCCATATACGAGACTGGCCATCCGGTCGTAACGTCCAACGACCATTATCTGCTGGCAGAAACCACAGATATGATCGGCAGTTCCATGTATGACGCTGTGAATCCGGAGATAACCGCATTTGTATGCGATCTTCTGAGAAGCGTAAATCATAACGGCCCTTACTGGATTGGGGAAACAGGTACAGGAGCCGGGCCGATGTATGTATTTGTGGGTGAGCGTACAGAAGACAGCTTTTGTTTTTCTCTGCCTATATCAGGAAAAACGATCAAACGGCAGACCTGGGGACAGATTGCCAGGGGAGCAAAGGGAATCCTGTTTTGGGGCTGGCGTCCGGAATTGTCTACGGTAGAAACGATTTCGCTCGGGTTTACGGAAAGAAATGGCGACTGGACAGAGCGGTGCGATGCGCTGAAAGAGTTTACCGGTCTATTTGGGAAATATAAAGAAAAGATCGCACGGGCTATGGCCCCGGAGAGCGAGGTGGCTATTTTATATAATCTGGACAGCATTTTTATAGAAGGGCTGGTTTCGCTTGGGACGTCCGGCAGTTGTCTGATTCGAAAACAGAACCGGTTTTATAAAGATTCTCTCGCATTGATGGGCGCTTATAAGCTGTGCATGAAAAATCTGATCCAGCCGGATTTTATAAATAAAGAAAGAGCACAGAACGGCGAATTAGAAAAGTATAAGCTTTTGATCATACCCTATGGGGTGAGCGTTACTTCAGAACTGGGCGCGGCTATTGAAACATATGTCAAAGGCGGGGGCAGGATTATCAGCGACGGGATGCTGGGGTATTTTACTGACGAGGCATGGGGAGCCGAAATATGCCCTGCAGGAGGTCTGGATCAGGTATTCGGGCTGGATGTGAAAAGCGATTACCAGGTGATCAATGAAGAAAATCTAAAGGACGCAGGCCATGTATATGAGAATATAGCCAAAGTGACAGCAGAACATATGGAGGTGAGGCAGGGGGCCGATGTATTCGCCAGTTTCGAAAACGGCAGGCCGGCAGCGGTATCGAATGGGTACGGCAAAGGAAAAACGGCATATGTGGGAACTCTGTTTTTTGCCAATGCCATGTGGAATTATTCGGAACATACGAATACGTTTTTTGGGAAGCTGATGGAAGAGGTCGAGTATCGGCCGGCGGCTCAGATATCATGTCCTGGAGGGGAGTTAGTCGAAGCCCGTATGCTGTACGGGGAGCAGGAAGCGTTCCTTTTTGTGATCAACCATGAGAACAAAAGCGCGGAATTTGAGCTTGATTTTCCATGCTCAGGGTATACGGAGCTTCGGGACATTACAGCAGATAAGACCAGTGTTTTGACGAATGACAGAGCGGTTCTGCGACTGTCCCTGGAAGCAGAAGAAGTGAAAGTATATATGCTGGAGAGACACTGAAACGTGGTTATAGGAGGCAGGAGAAATGGAAGGTATGATGAAAGTGGCTGTAATGACCGGGATTCGTAAGATGGGATTTGAAGAACGCCCGATACCACAGCCGAAAGAGAATGAAGTTCTGGTAAGATTGGATTATGTGGGGATCTGCGGATCGGATCTGCATTATTACGAGACAGGTGCAATCGGAGACTATGTGGTGGAGCCGCCTTTCGTTCTGGGACATGAGCCGGGAGGCGTGGTTGTGGAAGTCGGACAGGCTGTAAGCCATCTGAAGGTGGGAGACCGGGTTGCATTGGAGCCGGGCAAAACATGCGGGCATTGTGAATTTTGCAGAGAAGGAAAATATAATCTATGCAGGGATGTGATCTTTTTTGCAACACCGCCCGTAGACGGGGTGTTTCAGGAATATGTTGCCCATGAGGCAGATCTTTGCTTCAAGCTGCCGGATCATGTGAGTACGCTGGAAGGCGCATTGATCGAACCTCTGGCAGTCGGTTTCCATGCGGCAATGCAGGGCGGCGCAAGGGCAGGACAGACGGCGGTTGTCATGGGAGCGGGCTGTATCGGTCTGGTAACCATGATGGCGCTGAAAGCTATGGGCGTATCCAAGGTTTATGTAGTGGATATTATGGAAAAGCGTCTGGAAAAGGCAATGGAGCTGGGAGCGGACGGCGTGATCAACGGAAGCAAAACCGATGCGGTGGAAGAGGTTATGAAGCTGACAGAAGGAAAGGGATGCGACCTGGCAGTGGAGACCGCGGGCACACAGATCACCACGATACAGACCATTCATATGACCAAAAAGGGCTCCACCATCGTCCTGGTAGGCTACAGCAAAAGCGGCGAGATGACCCTGCCGATGAGCCTGGCTCTGGACAAGGAACTGACTTTCAAGACCGTATTCCGTTACCGCCACATTTATCCCATGGCCATTGACGCCGTTGCTTCTGGAAAAGTGAACCTGAAAGGGATCGTGACAGATATATTCGGACTGGATGAAGCGCAGAAGGCAATGGACTACAGTGTGAACAATAAGGCCGACATTGTAAAAGCTGTCATCCGCATCGGAGAAGAATAAAGGCGGATAATCCGGTATTTTCAGACACGGCGCTGACAGGTTGATGGAGCAGGGCTGTCAGCGCACAAAAATTTCCAACCGTACAGGTGGAAAAATTTGAGATTAAACAGATCAGGGAGGATCATGATGGAACAGAGGGAAACGGATGTAAAAGTACCATTGATCAGCAAGATTGCATACGGCATGGGCGATGTGGGATGTAATTTTAGCTGGATGTTTGTAGGAAACTTTTTGATGATTTTCTATACGGATGTATTTGGAATCGGAATGGGAGCTGTTGCAGGGCTGATGCTGTTTTCCAGATTCTGGGATGCCATCAATGATCCTGTGATCGGCGGGCTGAGCGATAAGACCCATACCCGCTGGGGAAGATACCGGCCCTGGCTGCTGATCGCGGCTCCGTTGACCGCCGTTGTATTGATGCTGACCTTCTGGGCGCACCCAGACTGGCCGTCCAACGTAAAAATCGTGTATATGGCAGTCACCTACTGCATCCTTGTGCTGGGCTATACCTGTGTCAATATTCCCTATGGAACCCTGTGCGGCGCCATGACACAGAATATCGAAGAGCGCGCGAAGATCAATACCTTCCGTTCCGTCAGCGCCATGATCGCCATCGGCATTATCAATATTGTCACGGTTCCATTGATCGCCGCTCTGGGAAATGGAGATGACAAGAGAGGATACCTTCTGATCGCAATCCTGTACGGATGCATCTTTGCAGCGTGCCATATCTTCTGTTTTGCGAAAACAAAAGAGGTGGTGGAGGTGCCGGAAAAGGAAAAAACCTCTCTGAAGACCCAATTGTCTGCCGTTGCGAAAAACAAGCCGTACATGATCGCGGTTGCAGGGCAGTTCCTGTTCGGAGTTACGCTTTACGGCAGAAATGCGGATGCATTGTACTATTTCACCTATGTGGAAGGCAATCAGGCACTGTTCAGTACATACTCACTTTTTATCATTGTTCCGGCCATCATCGGGGCGGCCTGCTTCCCGCTTGTATTCCGGCTGACCAATAATAAAGGCCGCTCCGCGTCGATCTTCGCGCTGCTGACGGGAATCAGTATGTTTTGCATGTACTTTTTTACGGTGGGTAGTTCACCGGTTCCGTTTTACCTGTTTTCCTGTCTGGCGCAGTTTTTCTTCTCCGGATTCAATACGGCGATCTATGCCATTGTACCGGACTGTGTGGAGTATGGGGAATGGAAAACCGGGCTTCGGAACGACGGATTTCAGTATGCGTTTATATCTCTCGGAAATAAAATCGGAATGGCCATCGGAACCTCCGTACTTGCAGGCGTCCTGGGGGCATTCGGATATGCGGCGAACCAGCAGCAGAATCCGGCCGTCCTTGCCGTGATCAAGCATTCCTTTACCACGGTTCCGGGAATCCTCTGGATCGTGACCGCTGCGGTACTGTATTTTTACCGGCTGAACCGGAAGGCATATAATGAGATCGTGAAGGAAATTCAGGAGAGGAAGGAAAAAGGAATATCCGCACAGGCGTAATAGCCGATCTTAAAACGAGAATTAGTGGGTTCACATCTGCTGTGTGATATGATACACTAAAGACATCTATTTAGAAGAAGTGTATGAAAATATGAATGGAAGCTGAAAAATATACAGATATTGAAAAGGGCTTGGCTCTTACTTTTACGAAAGAAGGTTTTTTCCATGTACATAGCAGATTTGCATATCCATTCCCGCTATTCCCGGGCCACCAGCAAGGACTGTACGCCGGAATATCTGGATCTGTGGGCAAGGCGCAAGGGGATCGGGATCGTAGGGAGCGGAGATTTTACGCATCCGGCATGGCGCGAGGAGCTTGCAGAAAAGCTGGAACCTGCCGGGAATGGCCTGTATGTATTAAAAAAAGAGTACCGGATAGAAGACAATACGGCTGCAGATACGATGCAGCCGCATTTTGTCATTACCGGAGAAATTAGTTCAATCTATAAGAAATACGACCGGGTGCGGAAGGGGCACAGCCTGATCCTTCTGCCCGGACTGGAAGAGGCAGAGATGATCTCCCGCAAGCTGGAAGCCATCGGCAATATCCATTCGGACGGAAGGCCCATCCTTGGACTGGACTGTCATGATCTGCTGGAGATCCTTCTCAAAATGTGCCCGGAGTCAGTGTATGTGCCCGCCCATATCTGGACGCCGCACTTTTCATTGTTCGGAGCGTTTTCGGGTTTTGACTCGGTGGAGGAATGCTACGGTGATCTTTCCGGCCATATCCATGCCATGGAGACCGGGCTGTCCTCCGACCCGCCCATGAACTGGCGGGTATCCGCATTGGACGGTTATCAGCTTATATCCAACTCAGATGCCCATTCTCCGGCAAAGCTGGGAAGAGAGGCGAATCTGCTGGATATCGGGTTATCCTATGAAGAGTTAAAAGAGGCGATTCAGACCGGAAACGGTCTGAAAGGCACCATCGAGTTCTTTCCGGAGGAAGGCAAGTACCACTATGACGGCCACCGGAAATGCGGTCTCTGCCTGGCACCTGTGGAAACAGAAAGGTATCATGGAATCTGTCCGGTCTGCGGCCGGAAGCTGACGATTGGGGTGTCCCACCGGGTGGAACAGCTTGCAGACAGGCCGGAAGGATACAGGAAAGAGCAGGCTGCAGGGTTTGAAAGTCTGGTTCCGCTGCCGGAGATCATCGGCGCATCTGTGGGCCTTTCGTCTGCAAGCGCCCGGGTTGAGAGGGAATACCGAAACCTGCTCCAAAAGCTGGGGCCGGAATTTTCTATACTGCGGGAGATTCCGCTGGAAGAGATTCGAAGCGTTTCGGGAATCCTGATTTCGGAAGGAATCGGAAGACTGAGAAAGGGCCAGGTTACAAGACTGCCCGGATTCGATGGGGAATACGGGATTATACGGCTGTTTACCCAGGGAGAACTGGATCATCTGGAGGGGCAGATGAGTCTGTTTGATATGTCTGAGATGGCTTCGAATGAAATGAAGTCCGTGCAGAGTCCGGGGAGAACTGGCGAGCGAGGCAGAAACAGCAGGCAGGAATCGGAAGGGCAATCGTATGACCCGGATGAAGGAATAAAAAGCGGGAAAATCCCGGATTTCCGGCAGCCCTCTGAGCAATTGAGGACAGGCGCTTCGAACTTGGCGGAGAATGAAAAGACGGCCGGATTTCCTGCGGAAATTTTGGGAACAGCGGACGCTCAAAAGTATACATGGAACGAAAACCAGCGCAGAGCAATCGAGTCCATCGACCGGGTTACCGCGGTCACTGCCGGCCCGGGTACCGGAAAGACCGGCACTTTGGCGGCCCATATCCTTCATCTTTTGGAGAACAGGCGGGTAAAGCCTTCCTGTATCACCGCGGTGACATTTACCAACCAGGCGGCAGGAGAGATGCGGGAGCGTGTCCGCAGGCAGTTGGGAAAGGGTACCGCCGCGAAAAAACTGCAGATCGGCACCTTCCATTCTATTGCATGGAAGATTCTGAAAGAAAATGGTGTAGAATTTACCCTTGCAGGGGATAGTGAGACGCGGGATCTGGCAGGCAGGATAATAAAGGCGTATGGCCTGGAGATGACAGTCTCCCGGCTCTTGACATGGATTTCCAACTATAAGGCGGGTTCGCGTACATTTGCGTTCGATGTGACGGCCGGGGAATCAGAACATGATGCAAAGCTGAGAAACGCATTCCAGGTATATCAAAGCTCGCTGAGGGATTGGAATGCTCTGGACTTTGATGATCTCCTTCTGGAAGCCTTGCGGATTGCCCGGGAGAGAGCGGAAGAAAACAGAAAAAATATGGATGCGGGACAATTTTCTTATCTCATGGTGGATGAATTTCAGGATATCAGCCCTCTTCAGTATGAGCTGATGAAAGCCTGGAACGAAGGCGGAAAGGAACTGTTTGTGATCGGAGACCAGGATCAGGCAATCTATGGCTTCCGCGGAGCAGACGCCGGGTGCTTCCAAAGACTTTCGGAAGAATTTCCTCAGACCTGCCGGATCACCCTGGAAGAAAATTATCGTTCCGCTCCTCAGATTTTGACAGCGGCCTCCGAAGTGATTTCCCATAATCCGGGAGGAAAAAGACAGCTCAGGGCAAGCAGGCCGGAAGGGGTTCCGGTGCGGATCGTGGAAGCAGACAGTGAGATGTCTGAGGCGATCTTTACAGCAAAGGAGATCAACCGCCTGGCAGGGGGAATCGGGATGCTGGAGGCGCAGGAAATCTTTCCGGAGAGGGAAGGGCGTGCGCGGGGATTTGAAGAGATCGCGGTGCTGTACCGGACACGCCGGCAGGCAGACCTTTTGGAAAGCTGCCTGAAAAAAGAGGGTATCCCCTACGTGGTGGCCGGCCGGGATGATTTTCTTATGGAACCTGCCGTGCGGGGGACTGTCAGCTTCTTCAAGAGCCTGGTGCAGCCGGACAACCTTCTGGCAGGACAGACGGCGCTGAAACTTTTGTGGGATTTGGATGCCGGAGATATGACGGAGAGCATTTATCAAAATATGGCGGACAAGTACCGTCCTTTTATGAAAAAAAAGAAACCCCAGAAGATCTTGGAAGAATGGATAAAAGACCTGAATCTGGAAAAGAATAAGGGCATAGGAAAGCTATACCGGACGGCGGTATTTTACCAGACTATGCCGGATTTTACAGAGGCGTTGGATCTGGGAGTAGAGAGCGACCTGAAACGCTGCGGGGAGAAGCGGTATACGTCGGGCGCGGTGACGCTCATGACGCTGCATGGCTCAAAGGGGTTGGAGGTTCCGGTGGTCATGATCTATGGGGCGCGAAAGGGGATGATTCCCTTTGAAAGTGAGAAATATAGTTCGGATGAAGAGGAAGAACGCCGTTTGTTTTACGTTGGACTCACCCGGGCAAAAGAGGAATTGATCCTTACCACATCAAAAGAAGAATCTTCCTTTTTGAAAGAAATTCCTCCGGAAGCAGCCAGCAGGGAAAAAGCACGTTCACATAAAAATATGGGCAATGGCAGACAGATGAGTTTGTTTGACTTTATGAAATAAGAGACCGCCGGGAGAGGGGATCTGCACGGAAAATCCGTGGAAATACCTGCTTCCGGCAGTCTCTTTTATGCTTTCATATGAGTCATAGCATCATTTTTTACGAATATTGGATTTCAAAGTTTTTTCCAGGTCTTGGCCAAGCTCTAACTCCGGGAAGTTTTGGATACAGTAATCTTTTATATTTTCAGCAATATCAGAAAAACCATCTCCAAAATCAGAAAGATTTTTCACCAGGTCATAATTCATCTGATCTATACTAAAATAATCATGAACCAGATTATTACGTTTTGTCAGAAATTCCACAGCTTTTTTTTCATTTTCAGTTTTGGGAATGTCTCTCTTAAAATATTGCCGTACATAATAGCGGAGCGATTCTTCATATACCGTTCCTTTTTCCGCAATTTCAATGAAAGCCATTATGTCACGAAATGCTTGGGAAATATGATTGATCCGGCTGTTTATAGATTCCAGCAGATCGTCCTTTAACCGCTCATCATCGCATCTGCAATAGCGATCAAAGCTTTCCTGCAAACGGCTGCTTTGCTGATGGATGATTACCAGGTTATTGTATACTGTTTTTTCAATACTTTCCGGCTTTTTCTGAACATGAAAACCCAGATCCTGAATCTCATTAGGAATGTCTACCATGCATCTGTTCCCTTTCTTTTTCTAATCTTGCCTTATTGATCAAATAGTCCCATCTCAGATATTTTTTCTTGATCTCCTGGCGTTCAAGATACCGCTGATAATTTCTCGTGATGATATATAATTCATCCCGCAATGCTTTTGGATAGTAATCTGTCATTGGGAAGGCGTTTAAAATACCTGTTGCAAAGATATAACCTTCCGGCATGTATGAATATTCCAGAATATCACAGGGCAGCTGCTCCTGCTTAAAAAATTGACTGCAAAAATCATAAATACCACAGCGTTTCAAAAAATCGTTGCAATATATGATCAGATCAATATCACTGACCCCGGGTTTATAATCCCGGCGTATAAAGCTGCCGAATACATATACATTGTAATCACTTTCATCAGGAAATGCCTGAATCAGTTCCGATTGAAAACGTACTAAGAGTTCTCGTCTTTTCTCCCAGGATTCCAGAGTCATTCTATCACCTCGCTTTGATGTGCTGATAGTATAGCACGACAGGGGAACAGATACAACAGAAAATTTCCACCTGAAGGGTTGCAGCCGTACAGGTGGAAAAATTTTAGAGGTCAGAAATTTGGAAAAAAAGCCGTTTTTCTTCATACGCGCAAAAAATCGTGTATTATATTCAAAAAATACCAGGTCTGATTTCTTACTCATAGGGAAGTCAGAAATATCAGAAAAAGGAGCGAGAGTAAATGTATTCTGATTTAAGGCAAACGATGTGCAGTGTGAAGGATGGAATCGAAAAAGAATATAAGCTTGTTCTGGCGTATTTGTTCTGGTCTGCGGTCTGTACGTATTGGGGTGTTTGGAATGCCTGCGATATCCTTGAATTTTACGGGATGGAAGCAAGCGCGGCAGACTTGCTTATTGCGCAGCAGGACGGGTACCGGGCCGGAATCATGATCTTTCCGGCAGCGGCATTTGTGGTGATGAAATGCAAGCAGAACAGCCTCAGCATCCAGCTTGTCTTGAGATATGGAAGCCGCAGAAAGATGCTGGTACGTCAGATCATGGAGAGTATGTGGTATGCGGTTGTGACTGCGGGTGTCCTGCTGGGAACGGAATTTTTGTTCGCCTGGACAGCGAAAGGGACATTGATCAATTGGAACAGCAAGGGCAGCATTTATTATGCCTATACGGGAGAATTGAGCGACGCATGGTTCATCACCGCGGCGGCAGGCGTTTTCTGCATGTATGTGATCAAGATGATGATTCTCTTTGTGCTGACCGATATTTTCATGTGGTATCCGAAGACGCTGATTCTGCTGTGGGTTCTGCTTGTATTGGTGGTAGGGCTGGAGAAGGTCGGAGGGATACCGGTATTCCATTTCCTTTTTTCTGTTCAGCACAGCACCTGGCTGGAGCCGGTGACATTCATAGAGCATGTGCTGGAAGGAATGGGGGTGCTGCTTGCGGCATATGGAATCGGCATTGCGTGTATCAAAAAAAAGGATATTTTTTATTTCTGAGAAGGGGGGGCGGCAGCAGATGGTAAATTTATATATCAGGCTTTTCTGGAAACGAAATTGGAAAAAATATATCCCTGTGGTCATTTTGATTCTGATCCAATGCCAAACATTCCGGAACATACTGCAGGGATATGAAAGCTATTTTGGAATCCGGTTCGAAGTATCCGCAGGGGATTATATTGCGGACTTCTGCAAGGGGACGATCCCGTATACCATGGGCGGAAGTCAGGAGCCATTTAACATTCCGGCAATCTGGTCGCTTTATTATATCTATTTTTTTGCAGTGATCGGACATTCGGTGAGCCAGACCGCACGAAATTATGAAATGCAGATCACACTGCGGTGTGTGTCCAGAGCCAGATGGTGGAGATACCAGAACCTGATGCTCTGGATGGAGACGGCGGGATATCTGCTGGTAACCGGCCTGGCCTTCCTGCTGTACGGGGGCTGCACAGGCGCATTGCCGGGAATATTTCATCAGGATGTGCAGCTGGGATGTGCCGGGATGGATCTGGCCGGATATCAGACGGGCGACTTCCTTCTGTTTGTTTTTCTCATGCCGCTTCTCGTCATGACGGCCGCGGCATACATACAGTATACAGCTTCTATAAAAGGAAATGCCCTGGTCGGGATACTGATTTCCGTTGTGCTCCTGGTCAGTTCTGTGTTTCATAAGAATCCGCTGCTGATTTTTAATGCCCTGATGCTGATGCGGCAGTCCGGGGTGATGGAGCAAGGGATAAATCCAATTGCGGAAATCGGAATCTGCGCGGCAATTATAGTGATCATGTCATTGCTCATGAGGAAAATGATAGAAAAGAAGGACTTGATGTGAAATAAAAAATCCAACCACAAAGCTGGAAAAAAATTCCGCCTGTAGGGTTGGATGCTCTTTGAGCATCCAACCCACCTCATTCATTCGTAAAATCCGTGCT
>OFGX01001058.1_pt1 | contig 17796 bp, 11 predicted proteins | sample 1521831 | NCBI WGS metagenome assembly OFGX01 (sample SAMEA3504080, study PRJEB24116) | mouse gut metagenome | biome: mouse gut; feature: mouse-associated habitat; material: faeces | place: Denmark | collected 2011 | reverse complement strand
ACACCAGCATGAACACCATAGACACGCCGTATACTGGACAGAGCATGCCATTTAAAAGTCCCCGGTTGACAAATTCCTTCCTGCCTATCGCCGCATAAACCACTTCCAAGCACCAGCCAAAAAAGCTGTATAGATAAAACAGGCAAACTAACTGAAACACAGTGTATATCATTTGTATTCCTTTCTATACTCAAGCTGTATCCACAATATTCTGGAGCCAAATTCCTTTTTTAACCAAAATATAACCCAGGATGCATTTTAAGGTTTCAATAAGCTGGCAGCTTAAGTACACCAGCACAATGTGCAGCCCTGTAAAATGCGCCAGCACATAAGCAAGGGGGATGTCTGCCGCCCATACATACACACTGTCAAATAATACGGTAATCCATGTTTTCCCGCCGGAACGGAGGGTAAAATAGCAGCCGTGCATAAATGCATATAAAGGCATGCAAGCCGCCGCAATCAGGATAAATTTTGTGGCAAGGGACTGCACTTCCTGCGTGGTATTGTAAATCAGCGGGAAGAAGGGGGAAATCATAGCCAGCAGGGTCCCAAACACAAAACAGGTGGAAACCGTAAAAAACAACAGTTTCCGGTCAGTGTCTTTCGCTTCTTCCATTTTGCCGGCTCCCAAAAGCTGCCCCACAATAATTGCAATTGCACCTCCCGTAGAAAGGAACACCACATTGAACAAGTTGGACACGGTGCTGGAAATATTAAGCGCCGCCACCACGGAAAGCCCCCGGACAGAGTAGCACTGCATTAAAAATGCCTGCCCTGTGGACCATGCAATCTCATTGAGCATAATGGGGATTCCCTTCTTTATAATATTGGCCGTCAAATCCCTTGGGATTTTCATTGTGCGGTAAGCCCCTTCGATAAAAGGATGCTCCTTCCGGTGCCCATAGGTCCAGCAAACAAGGATCACGCACTCCACTATCCTTGCGATATCCGTTGCAATCGCCGCCCCTACCGCCCCCAATGCCGGGAACCCGAATTTCCCAAAGATCAGCAGGTAGTTCCCCAGAAGGTTTACAAGGACTGCAAATATCCCTGCCTTCATGGGCAGCAGGGTTTCCCCGGTTTCACGGAGGGTACTGGCGTAAGTCTGGGAAACGGCATAAGGCACAATGCCAAATATAATCACCGCCAGGTATTCTTTCCCATATTCCAGTGTTTTTGCAATATCGCCGCTCTGGGCACCTTCATGGAGGTACAGCATAATCAGCCTGTCCCCTGCCGCAAGGAACAGCGCCGTGGCCGCCGCCGTCAGCAAAATGCAGACGATAAATTTAAACCGGAACGTATTGCGCACCCCTTCCTGGCTCCCCTGCCCGTAATACTGGGCGGTAAAAATCCCTGCGCTGGAAACGCCGCCGAAAATGCAGATATTGAACACTGTCATAAACTGGTTGACAATGGCAACGCCGCTCATCTGCTCCGTACCCACTTGCCCTACCATGATATTGTCCAGAAGGCTGACGAAATTAGTAATGCCATTTTGGATAATAACAGGGACTACTATTAGGAGCACCATGCGGTAAAAAGATTTGTCACCTATGTATTTCCTGAAAAAATTCTGTTTCATCTCCTGCTCCCTTCCTGTATGGATGTAAGGAATAGTCTAACATAAACAGTTGTTTGTTACAATATGGCATTTCTAAATTTCCGCATCTTTTTAAATGGGGAATGGAGAAGCCGGGGAAAAGAATGGTGGCTGACTATGGTGTTTTCAGTGCAACGTGGTACCTGCATTTCTCCCGGCTGCCCATCTGATACATTTCATTCCACTCCGGCAGGGGGAAAATCCCCTGGAATACCCCGCCTGCATACTCGCATGTTTTTCTGGATGCAGTATTTTCCGGGCTGCATGTAATGGTGACATATTCCATCTGGTGCTTTTTTGCAAGGCGGAACAGCAGCAGGCAGGCCTTCCCGGCGTAATAGTGCCCCCGGTAAGGTTCTTCTATGGCATAGCCTATGTTCCCGCCATACAGGGTATTTTCATTGTGCCCTACCCGCAGATCGCAAGTGCCCATTTTCTGGCCGTTTTTGCTGCAGATGGCAAAATAATAACAGGGCAGGTAGCCTTTTTCCTTATCCTCACCAGCCGTCCTCTCAAGGACCAGCTTAATTTCATCACTTTCCAGGAAATCCGTGCTGCAAAATTCCAGTTCCTGCGGGGCAGCTTTTCCAAGCATACGGACCATCTGGATTTCATCCCGGTATGTCCCGTCCTTTAACCGGTACGCATTGGGGCAAACGCCCATCTTCTGGAACCCGAATTTTTCATAGAGGTGTATTGCCCTCAGGTTATCGCAAAATACCCCAAGTTCTACCTGCCCAAAGCCATTTTCCTCTGCCTGCGCCAAAGCCGCCTTAAGCATCTGGCTCCCCAGCCCAAGGCCGCTGTATTCCTGCAGGATGGAAATGCCAAAGCCGCACCTGTGCTGGTATTTCATCCCGTCTTTGATTTTGAAGATCCCGGCATCCCCTATGATGTCCCCATTTAAAAATGCAGTCACAAAAAACTCTTTTTCATCTGCTTCAACCGCTGCTATTTTTTCCTCGGCCCAGGCCTGTCCGCCCTGAAATTCTTCCGGGTACCTGCCCATAAAGTGGGTTTCACCGGATGTGGCCTTCCTGTGGAGGAACAGGGCTTCGGCGTCTTCCCTGGATGCGCTTCTTAAGAGCGCTTTTTGGCCATCGGCCAAGATAATTTCTGTTTCTTTGATTTTCATAGGATTGGTTCTCCTTCCATATGGCTGCCTATGCCACTCCGCTTCGCTCTGGGCCGTATCATAGCTATCGCTATTATACCATCTTATACTTTTCTTCCTCAAAATAGACTGACACTACATCAATTAATTCTTCCAAAAAAGAAACTACAACATTTTTATTCCTTCTAATATCTGCAATACTTTCAAACCTCACTGCATCCACAAAGGATACTGCCCCATGTGCTAAATTATTTCTGTTTTCTTTTATATTGTTTAATATATCAGGACGGTAATTTCTGCTAGCTGTTTGCACCTGCACACCATGTGACTCAAATGCTTCTTTGATAGAAACACCATCCAAATTTCCCGCTGGCATTGTATTCCTCGACCGTAATTCTAAGATGGAGTTCTGTAAAATAGCATCAATTACTTCCTCATTTTTCTTTAAGAATGTATTAAAATTTGCATTAGGGTCATTAGCCGCCTTTAGAATTGTTTTTCTCCAAAGGGCACGTATTGATACATTAACATCCACATAGGACAAATGGTTTCTCCTTATTTCATCATATATGCTATCAATCAAATTAGATACCGTGTACTCAATAATGTTGTAAAGCATTAATGAAACATTCGACTTCAATATATTGATTAGCTCTTGGTATGTCATGCTAATCCCTTCCCCTTGATGGTAAAAAAATTTATCAAATTCACTTTCACCATCTTCCCTCTGATTTTCTTTCTTTTCCAGAAACGCCATCAGTTCTAAAAAATTCTCAATTTCTTTTTTCCTGTTGTCATATGTATCTTGAAATGTTATCATTTACTCTCCCGACAAAAGTTTATTTTTTACAAACTCAATCCTTCTTTTCAATTTACTTTTATTATTGGCTGCATCTGATCTGGTACATTTCGCAAATTCTTCCCCGTCAATCCAATTTGAAATATCCCTAGGGGGTAAATTGGGATTCTCTGCAAGAGCTAATGCAATCCCTATAGATAGTGCCTCAAACCTTGCCCTTGGCGTCGATTTGGAAGCCTTTGTTTTCCGAAATCCTCTAGTCCCTAAAATCTTTTCCGCATAATTTAGCATATTCAGAAACTTTTCCCTATATTGTGTTATGGCATCCTGGTCTTTTTCACATTGAGCATTCCTGCTTTCTACATACCTGTCAATAAACACTGTGACATTCCCTGTATATTCCGCAAAATCGTTTGAATAATTATCTGTGTACGCAAAAAACCTTGAAACTAATTCAAAGCCTTCAAACCTATCCTCTGTTAACTTTGTTCTTGGGGCAAGTTCATTAAAGGTATCATTTTTTACACATTCTTCTAAAAAGTCCTTAAACTTGCCTTCAAAAGATCCTCTTCTTGTTTCAGATGGTTTTGCTTGCTGCCCTCCTGTATTGATACGTTTAAAAATCTCCTGCCGCACCTTTTCGGTAGTGCCTTCTTCCAAAAAAACTACTCGGATATTTGTATTTAAAAATCTCCTTTGAATTGCTGGATCAAAATCTTCAAATTTAAATCCATTCGATTCCGTTAAAATTTGGAGCCCATTTAACTCTAAATCGTTCTGTGCAAATTGCACCAATGTCTGTGTTCTTTGGGCTCCGTCTACAATCTCTATCCTGCCATCCTTTGTATCTGCAAAAAACATAAATGGGATTGGAAGCCCCATTAATATGGACTCAATAAAATAGCATCTTTCATTATCTCCCCAGATAAAATTCCTTTGGTAATCCAAGGGAATGTAAAACTCTCCTTTCTCATATTGTGAAACAAAATAGTCAACAACATAATCCCTTGTATCATATTTTATATCCTGCTTCTTCTCACTGATTTGCTTAGAAGAACCATTGATTTCTTTTTCTGTTTTGATGCTTCTTTCCCTTTTCATATATCTAGCCCTTTCCTATACAGCTTACATGCAGTTGTATACTTTCTCCAATTGCCCTCCCTAATTCCACTGGTACAGCGTTCCCAATATGTGTCCCTAATTCTCTTTTCTTGGCAGGATGTTCCTCATCTAAAAAAATATAATCATCCGGAAAAGACTGTAATATTGCCCCCTCCCGGAGTGAAATTGCCCTATCTTGCTCTGGATGCCCAAACCTTCCATTTCCATATCCATAAAATTGGGTAGTTATCGTAGGGGATGGCTTATCCCACTCCATTCTTCCATAAACAGATGGAAATGTTTTTCCAGAATCTTTTTTATGGCATTTGAGCTTTAGATCATCATCCCAATCCCTCCATGTGCCCCCTTGCACTGACTGCCGTATCCTCCTCATATTGAGTTCCGACAAAGCGCTAGAACAATGCAGGCAATCCCTTTCATCAGTTTCTCCAGCCTTAATTTCTGGCAAATATCCTATTGCATCCCTAACTGTCAGATAATTATCAGGGTGATAAATGGGCGGCACTAAATCAATACTGCCCAGCCTAGAAGCAAGCAATACCAGCCTTTTCCTGTGCTGCGGGACTCCATAATCGGGACAGTAAACAATGCTATAATCAACAAAATACCCTGTTTCTTCCAGCACACCTACAAAATCCATAAAAATTCCCTCGTGAAGCAGGTTAGGTACATTTTCCATTGAAACAATGTCCGGTAAGCTTTCTCGGATTATCCTTCCAAACGAATATAATAATTTCCACTTGCTATCCGTGTGCCCTTCTTTTCTATAGCGGCTTGAATATCTGGAAAAAGGTTGGCATGGTGCACATCCAACTAAAATACGGACAGTATTTTCTGGAAAAATAGGCTCCAAATCTTGCCCATGTACACTAGACACATCTTTACACAGAAATTTTGCATGATTATTTGCCTCATAGGCAAACCTACAGCTTTCATCAATGTCAATCCCTGCAATGACATCAACGCCAGACAATGATAATCCTTTCGTCAACCCGCCAATCCCACAAAACAAATCAATTGCTGCACATGGCATTAATATCACCTCTTTTTCCAGCCATTTCTTCTTCCGTCCATTATAAATTATATCAATTCTGCCGTCAATTGCATATTTGTTTAACTATAACTATTCAAAATCACCTGCCTTTCTCCCCTGCCCTAATCCGTTTTTTTCCATGTAACAGCTTTGCTTTCTGGTAACCGTATAAAGCAGGAACTATAATATTCATCGCTCAATTTTCTCTCTAAAATCTCAAAAATTTTTTCATCATGGGTAGACATAATAATTTGGCAATCACCTGATTCAAGTATGCTTCGGATTAAATCCGCAAACCCGAGAACATTCATATCATCAAAATGCCCAATAGGGTCATCAATAAATATTGTACGGAAACCCAAATCTTTTGCTATTAGAGCCCTGCTAAAAAAGGAACTGAACGCTACTGTATTCAATTGCGCTGTGCTGAAATACCATTCAGGACGATAGGAATCAGTATGTTCATCCTTATCCTCACGTACATGGATACATAATTGCGGCTCTTTATTATCATTAAAAGACAACTCATATTCCACATTTTTCATAAAATCATGCGGGTCAATCTTTTGAAATATTTCGTTCATAATAGACTGGTCGAAATACTCCTTTAATCCTGTTTCTAAAACCTTCTTTTTCTCTTCGAAAGCTTCCCTTGCTTGTTTTTCTTTTTCCTTCTGTATCAGACGCGCCTTTTTATTTTCCTCTAACTCCTGACAATATGTTCTATAATTTTCAAAATAGTGCCGTGCACCTTGCTCCTCAGAAATCTGCTCTAAAATTTCTTTGCGTATTCCAAGCTGTTCCTTTTGCTCTACCCAATTATTGAAACAATTTTCTACCCCTTCTTTTGAGAAATCCTCAAAAATACGATATCTTTCCTTTATTTTCTTCGATTTTTCTATCTCTTTTAACTGCTGGTTTTTTTGCTCCACAGCAGCCGTTAAATCAAGATTCTCCACATCCCTATATGCTGCTCTTTTCTCTTGAAAATCTTTTTTCTTTTCCATATGATCTTTTAAAACATCCTTTTTCTCCTGTAACAAAGCATAGAAATTAAAATCATCTGGTTGTTTCATCCAAAATTCAATATAGCTATATGTTTCTGGATTTCTAACTATTTTGTTCTTTTTTTCCTGAAATTCATTCATAACCAATCTCGTGCTATCAACTAATTTTTGGGTGGATTCTTTCATCTCCATTGTTCTCTTGCAAGTATTTTCCAACTGCAAGTACTTTTCTTCTTGCTCCTTTTTCCAAACCTCCAGTCCTTGAAAAGTCGATTCTTTTAACTGTATGCCCTTTTGCACGAACCAAAGTTCCAACTGGTTCTGTTGGTTCAAAAGATTAACTCTTCTCTCGCCAAACATTTCAATGGTATCTATACAGCGTTGCTGTGCTTCCTCCAAATCATTAATCGCTTTTAAGATCCCTGAAATTTTTTCTTCCTTTAAACTTACACATTTGCTATAGAAATCTTCATACATACTTGATATCTTTTCTAGCTCTGAATGAATCTCCTCCATTCCTTTTTTCAGTGTACCGTCACTTTCTGTCTGTACATGATTTATGCGAAAGATTAAATCCTCCCAGCTATCAAAGGACGTCTGGCAAAGAGGGCATTTGCTTACATTTCTATGCATATTTAAATACTCCCTGCCTTTTTTGCAGATTTCTTCTATCTCCTCAGCTACCTTCTCCTGTTTTAATATTTCTTCTTGGCATAACTGCATTTGCATTGACGCCGCCTTGTAACGTTCCTCAAATTCAGATAGCTGCTTCCTCCTCTCATTATCCAGCACATATCGTATACCTTTTATATCCTTAAGCTTTAATTCCTTAATATGTTTGGGAAGTTGAAATGCTAAAATTTCTTCTAATATCATATGCCTTTTATCTATAGACTCCTGATGTTGTTCATTTGCCTTTTCTGCCGCATTATATTGTTGCTGTAGTTCTTTCCGCTTTTGATTGTTTTCCTCCAATTTTTTTACTAGTTTCTCTGCTGCTTTATATTCGCCTTCTTCTAACCGTAAAACGTTTCCCTTCTTTCCTTCCGCATCTTTATTTTCTTCTGTAATTTTCTTTAACTCCGTTTCAAAATAGTTCAAGGATATTCCTAGCTCTTCTAACTGTTTCTCAATGTTGCCATATTCTTTACATTCTTTCCCTACCCTGTCAGCCCCATAGTTTTCAATGCTTTGCAAAAACCCTAATTCTTTCTGGTATTTAGTGATTGCCGTTTTATTCTCGCTATCACTCTGCAGCAAAACATCCAATTCCCGTTTCCTTTGTATGCGTGCTTCCAGAGTTTGCACAGATTTATTTAATTCATCTATAGAATTGATAATCATAAGATACCCATCCAGCCCACCATCCAAAACTTCTCTGGCCAAGGCAATATTTTTTTCAAAATGTAATATGTCCGTGCCCCATAATCTGCTGTATTTCTTAGCCTGATTTATTAACATATCATATTGCCCTACGTCTGCCTGTTCTTGGAATATCAATTTTAATTCTGGCTCTACAAGCATATTATATCTATCAATCAACTCAAACAGGGTGGTAACAGAAACTTGGTTTTCAGAAAGTTCCTCCAGCTTTGTTCTAATTCCAGTATGATCTTTATCCAAACCATTGCTCTTTTCCTGCGCAGCTTTATAAATTCTGTGGACATTCTCAAAATTTTCCCTTTCCTGTTTCAATGGCGCCGCACTGCCCACCCATTCCTTATACCGCCCTGTCGCTGACCTTGCAGAAATAAAACCATCAATTTTGTCATGCGGAAGGATAACTTGATCCCATTTCTCTTTCACATCTTTCGTTCCTGTAATTTCTATTCCTTTTCTAGGGGCATTTGCCCTTATATCATTTTCCCCCGCTATTACTTTCGATACATACCTCTCAATCTCTCTATGTATCCCTCCGTCTAATCTCAACGACACAAAAGCTTCCTTGTCAGGGTTTTCCCGGTTATGGTATATGGCTCCCTCACTCTTGTATTTTTTATCCTTCAAAACTAAGTCAATGATTCTTCCAATTTCCCCTTTTAATGCAAATTCTACGCCATCAAATAAACTGGTTTTTCCTACTCCATTTTTTGCATATATTACAACAAAAGAAGCTGCTGCCTTCCTACAGTCCCTAAAATCTACCGTTACATTTCCAGCATATCCCCGAAAATTTTGCAGTACCATACTTTCCAGCTTTGGTGATGGCTTAGTGGATATCGACGAATTAATACGAAAAATTTTATTTTCTATCTCTTGCAATTTTTCTTCCAAAGTACTTGTGTTTTCTTCGAATACATACTTTTTCGCACAAAAGGAATCACTCTCTATTTCATTTCTTATTTTTAAGTCCATCTTTTCAGATACAAAGATACAGAAATAAAAGTTGCTTTTCTCAATCATTCCTTCCAACTTGCTTTGATATTTCAAAGCAATATAATACATTACTTCTTTCCAATTTTCCTCAAGTTCTCTTTGTGTCTGATATACTTTAATGAAAATATGTGAAAAATACGATTTTATACATGATGCACCAACATCCATTTTTCGTGTAAAATAATAAAAATTACTTTGTTGAAAGCCAGCATCCTGTATCCCCTGCTGGTTCCATTTGTTTAATCCCTTTATACTTCCCATATTCTTTCTAAAATCCTTTCCAGTTCTTTCTTCATTCGTGCTTCATCTGCCCTGCCTTGGTTCACCACAGACATCAACTCCGCAATCCCAATGGCTGCTAAATTACATTCAGCAATCTCCCCTTTTATAATATCGAACTTCGCATTTTTCCCTTCGTTATTTGAATAAAGGTTATGGAATTTTTGCTCTATTGCTACCTTCGAATGATATCCTTTCGTTATATTGCGCAAAACCTGCCTACATTCATACCTCCTGAATTGGATACTGAGGTTAGAAACCTTCCTGCTGTTTAAAACGAAAATCGTTCCATTTTTCATTTTCCCATCTTTCCCAAAGTATTCTTTCTCAATCAATTCACCAATAACGCTTTCCGTATTTCCCTCGGTACAAAGATAAACCATCTGGACAGTATCTTTTCCACATGAATCTGGCATCTGCAAAACCGGATGTACGAGCCCATCGGCTGAAACTCCCTGTATCCCATACAAAATGACGGCTTTCTTTAATTGCCCAACCCAAAAATCATCACAAAAATTCCGGTTACCTTCACATGGCAATTCTATTTCAGTATCATCCATAAAGTTTTCTGGATGAAGTTGGTGTCCTTCTATTAAATCCTCTGAACAATTAATAAAAAAATCCATCTCTTTTTCGCGTGTTCTGGGGAACTCCTCTGCTGCCATGTCCATATAAGGCTCAAATGATTTTGGGCAATCCTGCTTTAACCCAAAATATCCCATTACGTCCATGATTAAGCCAGATGAACTTGCCCAAAGCATATTCCCTGCCGACCTATCGCCAAATTCAATGAAATAAGCCCCTTCAAAAATATACCCCTGTTATCAATCCGAAACAGCCCAGTACCGGAAAAACAGGCCATATAACTTTCCCTTGTAACACTTCTTTCCAAAAAACCTGTTTCATAAGCAACGTTAAATTTTTTTATCCCGCCCTCTATATTATCTATTTTTCCACATATCCCTTTTTTACCAGCCATAATACTGGCATGTTCCTTTTGGGTTTCCCTATCTGCTGATTCAGGAAATCCCCATCCTTGCAATTCTTCTCCTACTCTCTCACATTTTATGCTGAAATGCCCGATATCCTTCATCCATTCTTTCCATGGCAATACAACGATAGCAACATCATAAACATATTCCTTGTCCTTGCCAATATATTGCGGATGAATATAGGTTTCCCCCTCTTTCCCACTTGCCTGTGCTTTTTCTTTTACCCAATATGCACAGACCTCCATTGCCTGCGCCTTTCCGCCCCCATCAGAGCACCCTAAACATAAAGAGATATCTTTTTTATTTTCAAAAAGAGGAACCAGTACATGCGCTGCCGTAAAAAGCAATGGTAATTCACCTGATTGCCGCAAAAACAGTACCCCTGAACCCTTAAGATTCCCATAATCATCAAGTGCAATCCGTACAGAAAATCCATTTATTTCTTTATCATACTGCCCACTCCCCATAGATCTTTAGCCCCTCCTTCACTGTTACGCCATTTTCATCTGGCAAAAATAATTCCAGATGGTTTGTAGTTAAAAATCTTTTTTTATCATTGCTTGTAAAAAATTTTCCATGATATGCAATTTCCCACCAATCATAATTACAGAACAAGCATACTTTCTTTCCTTCTGCATTTTTTAATAAATGCGCAATTGTCGCTTTATTTGGAACTTTCTGCCTATGTCCATTTGTGCTGAGCATATATGCTTCCGTTTCCAAGTTTTTTATCAACATGTCAGATGTATTATTTCGGCTGCCATGATGTGAAAGTTTTACGACATCCACATGATACGGCATTTGTACACCCAGTTCCTTAAGCCCCCTCATGCACGCTGCCGGCTTGGCATCTGCTAAAAAAGCAATCCGTATACCTTCATATTCAAACAAAAATGCAATAGATGCTTCGTTATTTACAGAAGAATCATACCCTAACTTATCCTCCATAAGTACCATCAAGTCATCTTGCACCATTTCTAAATTTGTTGTGTACGATAACACATCATTTTCTTTACAATAAGGCTCCCAATGATTTAGAAAACGCTTTAACTCATCTGATCCTGGACTAATAACCTTCACACATGCATGTTTATCCCAAAACATTTCCATGCCAGAAACTACATAATCCACCACTCTGCCTGATATCCCTTTTTCTTCCAGTAAATCCATAAAAGCCACAGCTTCCCCAATCCCATATGCTCCCGTAAACTTCTTCCCTTTTACTTGATCTTCAGCATACCTGCCTACCCTTTGTTTTTGCTCACGGGAAATTCCCCGGCAAGTATTAAACAAGATACGTTTTACAACTTTCTGCAGCATGTCTGCTGGGACTTTTCCAATACCTTCAACTGCCCCTTGTAAATGGTCATAATCAATATGTGTCAGCACAAGCGCTTCTATCTTTTCTCCATGGCTGCCAATCCATTCAATAATTTCTGCATACTCAGCTCCACTATCTTTTGTTCCACCATCAATTAATATATTTGCATAATTTCCATCATCTCCATATCTAACCCAAATAAAGTCCCCTTCATCCGCTGGAAGTAAATAAATGTTAACCATAAAATCCCTTCCTTCTGTATTTAAATGGCATACAATCGACATAATATCACTGTTCTTTGGCAACCTTATCCATTTTCTACCCTCCTTCTGTATCACTGCGGCTCATTTTCAAACAAGCTCACTTCCCCATGCAAGATGGGCAGAACAATATCATCTAGCCTTTTCACACACTTCTCGTGTGTAGCTATCGTATTAAGAAAGTCCAACAGTCGCTTCATATCATCTTGTGTAAATGTACAATGAGTAAAATCATAAGAATTAAATTTCAGCCACACCCCTTTAATCACATCATACCCTGAAATGTTTAGTTTCTGCAAAGAAAGAGGACATGGCAATGCAATCGTCGAATTCCCATCGGTTAACATCAGTTGCTCCGCGTTTTCATCAAAGGGGTGCTGTAAGTTCTTTAAACGAAAATCCTTAGGCACCTTTGAAATCAATAATTCATAATCATATCCAAGAACATTTTCGGGCGAATAGCCAGACTTTTCCAATTCTGCGATTTCTTTCCCTAACTGAACAACGCTATGAAAGATTTTCTTATCAGCCACGATAGGAACCCTTGCTCTTTTATCTGACTGATTTACTGTAAACAAGGCACCCTCAAACTCATCCAAATATACTTGGGAACACAGTATAGCATATACATAAAAAACAATATCCTTTGCGGCAGCATTATACGGCTTTTCAAACATAGAGGAAATATGATGTAATACATCTGGCGCGATATTGGAAACCATGCCAGTTCTTTGCTTGTCAGGAAACTGGTTCATATAAATGTGTGAGTTGCCGCGCGTACACATATCATTATCTGGATAATACCAGCAAAAAGAAACAAACTGTGACAGTGTTGGATTCAAATCCTTAGGCGCATGTGCCATCGCAAATCCTATTGTTTCCTCATCTTCATATGCTCTAATAATTTCCGGACGCAGCCTTGTTCCACCTCCTCCAATTTTACTGTATCGACGTAACATATCCTCCCATAGCAGAACATTTGATATAAGAAACGGACGAAAAGAATACAAATGTATATTTTCCGTAAAAGTATGATCCATAGCTGCCCTGTCTTTACACTGGTTTAGTGCACTTTGGAAAGCAATAATCTTTTCCTCTTTTGGAGGCCTATCCTGCTTGGCAAACCATTCTCTCGCACCTTCCACACCATTAGCAGCAATCTCTCTGCTCCTTCTCTTAAGCATAGGGGATTTTACATGGGTAAAAATCGCTGTAGGCGCTAATTTTATTCCAGAGCAGTGGTTAAGGAATATTGCGTTTTGTTGATTTTCCCCGCTCACAGGCCAAAACCTTGCATACATCTCAGTATTGAATGGTTTTGCTGGCGCAAAAGACACACTATCAGGATCTAGTGGATACTCCTCAAATTTTGACACTATACTCCGGATATCCCCATTAAGTTGCTGTTCTTTATCTAATCGCAGACTGTGTGAAAAATCGCTATAATGGAATTTCGTGATCGCCATTTCCTGCGCATATTGCCTTGAAAGAATAAGAACAGCCCTTCCCTGCAAAGTATGGAAAAGACTATCGCTTCTCGCGCCTGTTCTTGCATCGGCATCAATTGCAACTGTCCAAATATCAGAGAAATGATTGCATAAATATTTCCTTGCATACTTATATGATTCAGCCTCCAGAAAAGACAATGGCACTACAAGCGCAAGCACCGAATGATTATGTGAGTCAAGAAGTTTCTTGCAACTCCACCGCAAAAACTGCATGAACGGATTATTAATCTGCTTTTGGATATTCTGACGGCCTTTCCTTAATTCCACAGGCGGCCGGAAATCTTCCATAAGACCATTGATAATTGAGAAATCATCTGAAATATTTTCCCGCAGTGTATCAGAACAAGGAGGATTCCCAATCACAAGCCTTATTGGCAGCGAAGACATCCTATTTGCCTGAATAAGTTCTCTTCCCTCAATAGAAGCTTCATTGGCTTCCCCACTGAATACACTATTGAGTGTATTCGCAAGAATGATATTAACATTATTATGCCGTTTCCCACTTTGTTTTTCTAACACTGCCATCCTATAGTTCGCAAGCATATATGGTGCTGGAAGAATTTCAATTCCGCAAAGATTGTACAAACCATCTCCGGAATCCTGCTCTATCAATTCCTCCATAAATGAACCTGTTCCACAACAGGGATCCACAATAGTGTTTCCATCATCATAAATGCTTTTTCCAGAAAAATTTACGGACACAACATAGTTTGTCAACTTAACAACAAAATCAGCCAAAACCTTTGGCGTATAATATGCCCCAAAATCAAACCTAGATTTTGCATCATATTTTGAAAGGAATAGCTCAAAAAGCTGATGATAATCTGGATTCATCAACTGTTGGTCTGTCATTTTCACAAAGGACAGAAATTTTATGCACTCATCAATCCACCGATTAATAAATATGCTCTTTTCTCCATTATCTCGAAGATAAAGCATAAGATTTCGGAAAGGAGCCAATGCCTCACCCTCCGACAAATCCTCTTTTATGTAAGCATTTATTTTTCTTTCCTTCTCTGTAGGGGTATCATCTGAAGAACATAAAACTCTATGCGCATACAAAAGACAAAACATAATAACTTGTGCGGTAAAATCAGCGAATACCTCGTTGGTTCTTAATTTGGGGTCATTATGGTTATATACAAGCTTCCGCATCCCCTGCAGAAGCTGAATCATATCGCACTCTTCTTCATTCATCGCTTCTTCCATAGGAATATTTGCAAATTCCAAAATATCATCCGCAAGCATCCTTGTACGCACTGCCACTAACTCAACAAGTTTTGCCTCATTCACCTGCTGAGGCGAAGGAGCCCTAAAAAATTCCCGCATATACAACTCAAAACGCGGGTCAACCGGCTGCTCAGACCAATCCCTTGCTCCCATTCTATCCTTGTTGATCACCGAAATAACTGTTGGTTCTCTGTCCTCATCCATGCAAAACACAAAATCAATGCCATCCGTAATAATCAATTTATGCCCGAGTGTAAGGTACTTTTTAATCTGAGCCGCATATGGTACAGAATCAAAAGGTTTATTAGAGAGCCCTTTCCCTTCGATATACCCGTAGATTCCCATCGTATCTTGATTATGGATTCGCCAATCTGGACGTCCTACCCTACCCTGTGTGGCTGGCTCCAGAATAACATCAATATGCTCATTAGGGCTAAATTCCTTAGCCAGTGACTTCTCCATTATATCTAACGGCATCCTGTATGAAAGTTCCGCAGTATATTGCCCGCTACTAGATGCATTTCTATATTGTTCTTGAAGCTCTTTCAAATATCTCTTGATTATTGTATGATATGACATCAGTCCTTCGCACTCCTTTTATAACATTCGATAATGCTATTTCCTATCTCTTTGGCAAGAATTGGCGGCACAGCATTCCCTATCTGTCTTGCAACATCCACTTTATTTCCTATGAAAGAAAAATCCATAGGAAAGGTTTGCAGCACTGCGCCTTCCCTAAGCGAGATGCTCCTGTCCTGTTCAGGATGTCCAAATTTTCCCCGTGTAAAACTATCAAATCTTGCAGTAATTGTAGGCGCAACTTCATCCCACGCCATTCGTCCATATACATTCCTATAACCTATAATCGAGCTGTCTACCTTATGGCAATTCGCAAGCAAATTATCTGGCAAATGCTCCCGTCCTTCCCCCTGCTTCAACGCACGAATTCTTTTCAGGTTTATATCCGACAGCTTATCCCTTCTATGTAATGGTAATCCGAAATAATCACTACCGTCTAAAGGCGGTTCCGGCAGATTTCCGATGGCCTCCCGTACGGTACAAAATTCTCCCGTAGGAGCAGGATAACGATAATGAATTCCCATATCGTTTCGTTCACCAACTATAATATATCTCTTCCTCCTTTGCGGAACACCATAGTTTTGTGCATCCAACAGCTCAATATGCACCTCGTACCCTATATTTTTCAACACATCTATTAGCTGTCCAAGAATGGTTTTTCCACGTTTCCCAGCAATTCCAGTCACATTTTCCATAAGAAAATATTTCGGGTACAATTCCTCAACTAATTTTGCATACATAAATACTAGCTGATTACGAGGATCAATGTCCGCACCACGGCGCTGTATGGAAAAACCTTGACAAGGCGGCCCTCCCGCAAGAAGAAACAATTCTCCCCGTTTCATATTGCAAAAATTCAGGACTTTGCCATTAAGCATATCGCTTATATCAGCAACCACAGCAAGATGTTTAAAATATTTTTTATTTTCATGAATCGTGTCAATACACTTTTTATCGATGTCAAAACTTAGCTTAACATCAAAACCCGCCTGCTGAAGACCCAATCCAAGGCCTCCTGCTCCACAAAAACTATCAACACAAGTGTATTCCATCATATATTTCCTCTTTCTGCCGGATTTTAATTCCAGCAATAACGCTTGAATAAGAACTGCTAACTGGACTATCTATGGATTTCGGGCTTGCTTCCAATTGTTCATCCGACGGTTCTGACGATAATAGTTCAATCAAAATGTCCGTCGCTATTCCTACAGCAAAAAGCGGAGGAACAGCTTCTCCTATCTGACGATAGATATCATCAGAGTTCCCCATAAACTCAAATCCATAAGGAAAACTTTGTAATAATCCAGCTTCTCTTGCAGTAAGCCCCCTGTCTTGCTCAGGATGGGTGTACCTCCCGCTTGCTGGATTCCGCGCATAATGAGTTATCGTAATGGAAGGGCGATCCCAGTAAAGACGACCATAAGTATCTGAAAAACCTTTTGTTCGGTCGAGGCAAGCAGGTCCAACCCCCATTGGCCTATTTCCTCCATCATGTGGAACCTGCTTTAAAACTTCAATTGTACTCTTTTTATGCGCTGCACTTTTATGCATCGCATCGCTCGGATCTGCCACTCCTGCCAAAACAGGCCGCAGCCCACCAATAGCATCCCGAACCGTTTTATATTCCGCAGGCATTAGGAAACCTTCTGGCAGAAGGAATTCTTTTCTCATTCCTATCACAATCGAACGAAACCGTTCTTGTGGCACCCCGAATGATGCAGCATTATATATATTTTCTTTGACAATATAGCCATCTTTCAAATACTTTTTCTTTGCCGAAGAAAAATACCTCCAATACCTATTTGACAAAAATTCAGGAACATTCTCCATTACAAAAGCAAGCGGCCGAATATACCCCACAATTTCTGCAAATACATTTACAAGGCTGTTTCTTGTATCATCTTCTTCATCCCAATGTTTCTTTCTATGGGAAGTAAACCCCTGACAAGGGGCACATCCTATAATAATTGTTGGTTTATCCTTATCATAACCAATTTTGTCAAGGAAACCATCTAATTCTTCCTTATCCTGCGCCAACTCTATAATGTCACGATTGACAAGCGGAGTTCCAAAGTTATACGCATAACTTTCTGCCGATGCGCGATTAATATCGCAACCGCCCAAAAAATCAAAAGCCGAAACCACACTGTTAATCGCTGCAAAACCAAGAGAAGTTCCCCCCGCACCACAAAAGAAATCAATCACTTGAATAGGATTTCCCATATACTCTTCTTTTTTCAACGGCGAAAACTGCTTTTGCCATTCTCCAGCATCTGCCTGCAAAATAGGTTTAAGCACCCTATAATCTTCCTTTCCCCAACTCCCTTTAGAAAGGCATCTCTGTAGCATTTCAATGTTCATCCGAATATCCTCCTATCGTCATACTCTTCGTTTTTATCAACAATCTCCAAATTACTTTCAAAAACAGAATTTTCCACCTATTTGAATTAATATATCATACCACGTCTACTGGCTGCAATCAAATTTAAAAAGAATCTTCAATAAGTCTTTTGGGGTCTTTTGGCAAAGCCTAGAAATATCTGCTATAATAAATGGGGAGTTCCCATGAT
>OFGX01001055.1_pt1 | contig 17872 bp, 10 predicted proteins | sample 1521831 | NCBI WGS metagenome assembly OFGX01 (sample SAMEA3504080, study PRJEB24116) | mouse gut metagenome | biome: mouse gut; feature: mouse-associated habitat; material: faeces | place: Denmark | collected 2011 | reverse complement strand
AGCCGGCGCTCGCCCGCGGCGAGCTGCGCGCCATCGGTGCCACCACGCTCGACGAGTACCGCAAGTACATCGAGAAGGACGCCGCCCTGGAACGTCGCTTCCAAACCGTGCTCGTCTCCGAGCCCACGGTGGAGGACACCATCGCCATCCTGCGCGGCCTGAAGGAGAAGTACGAGATCCATCACGGCGTGCGCATCACCGACGGCGCCATCGTGAGCGCGGCGGAGCTGTCCGACCGCTACATCACCGACCGCTTCCTGCCCGACAAGGCCATCGATCTTATGGATGAGGCGGCCAGCCGCCTGCGCATCGAGATCGACTCCATGCCCGAGGAGGTGGACGCCGCCGAGCGCAAGCTCATTCAGATGCAGATCGAGGAGCAGGCCCTCATGAAGGAGACCGACATGGCCTCCCAGGAGCGCCTGGAGAAGCTGCGCCACGATATCGCCGCCGCCCGCGAGGCGCTGGACGCCCAAAAGGCCGAGTGGCAGAACGAGAAGGACGCCATCGTGGGCGTGCAGAACCTCAAGGCCGAGTTGGAAAGCGCCCAGCTCGATGAGGAGCGTGCCACCCGCGAGGGCAACCTGCAGCTGGCCTCCGAGATTCGCTACTCGCGCATTCCCCAGCTGCAGCAACAATTGCACGTGGCCGAGGAAGCCGTGAAAACGAAGCAACAGGACGGCGCCATTTTGAAGGAGGAGGTCTCCGAGGAGGAGATCGCCTCGGTGGTGGCCGCCTGGACGGGCATTCCCGTGGCCAAGATGATGCAGGGCGAGATGGAGAAGCTCATCGACCTGGAGGAAGTGCTGAAGGGCCGCGTCATCGGCCAGGACGAGGCCGTGGGCGTGGTGGCCGGCGCCATTCGCCGCAACCGCGCGGGCCTGTCCGACCCGAACCGCCCCATCGGTAGCTTCCTGTTCCTCGGCCCCACCGGCGTGGGCAAGACCGAGCTGGCCAAGACGCTCGCCGAGTACCTGTTCGATTCCGAGAAGGCCATGGTGCGCATCGACATGTCCGAGTACATGGAGAAGTTCTCCGTGCAGCGCCTGATCGGAGCGCCTCCGGGATACGTGGGCTACGACGAGGGCGGCCAGCTGACCGAGGCCGTGCGCCGCAACCCCTACTGCGTGGTGCTGCTCGACGAGATGGAGAAGGCGCATCCCGACGTGTTCAACATCCTGCTGCAGGTGCTCGATGACGGCCGCCTCACCGACGGCCAGGGTCGCGTGGTGAACTTCAAGAACTGCATCATCATCATGACCTCCAACGTGGGTTCGCAGATCATCCGCGAGCACGCCGCCGAGGGCCGTGCCTTCGACGAGGCCCAGGCCACGGGCGGTGAGACCATGGGCGAGATGGCCGAGAAGATGATGTCCATGACGCCCGAGCAGGCCGCCAAGCGCATGCAGGAGTTCGCGAACAAGATTCAGGACGCTCTGTCCTCCACGTTCCGCCCCGAGTTTTTGAACCGCATCGATGACGTCATCACCTTCAACGAGCTGTCCATCTCGGCCATCGAGCCTATCGTGGATTTGCAGTTGGAAGAGGTGCGCGACCGCCTGCAGGCACGGCACATCACCCTGGACGTCACGCCGGCGGCCATGGAGCACTTGGCCATCGACGGCTACGACCCGGTGTACGGCGCCCGCCCGCTCAAGCGCCTCATCCAGCGCGAGGTGGTGGATCGCATCGCCGAGAAGGTCATTTCCGGCGAGCTGCGCGATCGCAGCCACGTGCTCATCGATCTGGATGCCGAGGGCAACTACGCCTGTCGCATCGAGGGCCCCATGGACCTGGACGGCCTGAACCTGGACGACCCCAGCTTCCTCACCGCCGGGGCCGACCCGAAGGAGGCCCTGCAGGATCTGGACACCCTGTCGGGCGGCGACCTCGGCGAGGATCCCATCGCCTAGTAAAAGGAGGGGCGACCTCGCCCCTCCGCGCGCCGGTTTCCGGCATTATCGCCCGAACCCCCGCTCCGCTGTTCTCCTTCGGCTCAGGCGCTTCGCTCCTTCATGCTTTCATGGAGCGACTTGGGGTCGCGGACGGACAGCGTTCAGAGGTCTCGGTCAGCGACACCGGAAGCTGGCGCGCTACTCAACCGCATACCCCTTTCACAGCAAGCGCCCCGGGCAGCCAAGACCCGGGGCGCTTTTGGTCACGAAGGTTCTTCCGTCCGTGTGGATAGCGACATCGTGACCGCGGTGACGATGAAAGCCTCCGTGCTGCGAAGCTGGGGGTTGGCGCTTACGACAGCGATTCGAGCATATCCAGGAGCTCCTCGCGTGAATGGACGCCCAGCTTCAGGTAGATGCTGCGCACTTGGGAGCGCACGGTGTGGAAGGAGACGGTGAATTGCTCGGCGATGGACTTTACCGTGTGCCCCTTGGCCAGGGGAACGAGAACGGCCGCTTCCCGCTCGGTGAGGTCGTGCTCCTTTGCGAGGCGAGCGCATTTGTCCTCGAGCGGCGAGGCGCTGGCGGCAGGCGCTCGATGGGGAAGGCCAATGTAGAAGAACCCGAATATTAGTACGAGCAGGGAGATCACAAGAAAGATCAAGGCGAGCACCAAAGACGAGGGAGGATCGAGGGCAAAGACCGTAACCAGAATCTCGCTTGCGAGGCGCGATGCGAAGAACAGAAACGCGGCCAGGCGAAAGCCGAGGCAGGCGGGTTTTCCGACGGCCCTCGCCAACATGCCCGGCAAAAAGAACATGAGTCCTCCCAGGAGGAACGCCGCCGTGTTGAGGAGAAAGGCGATGAGGTATAAGCCGCTTTCGGGAAACAGGATGACAAGCAGAGCGCTCAGGCAGATAAGCAGCACGAAGCCCGAGGCAAGCCAGAGGCCCGTGCGCAGCGCAAAGGGTCTTCTCTGGAAGTAGAGCACGAAAGCCCCCGTGATCACGACGCCCGCAAACGATGTAGTGGCAATCGAAATACCTGCCGAGGGCGTGAACACGGTGCGGAAGGCAAAGCTGAGCAAACTGTAGGCGCAGATAGCCAGGGGCACGAGCGCCGAGAACTCGGGTCGATCTTCCGGCGCCGCCGGAGGCTCCTCTTCCGGGGGCAGCGGGGCAAGGAGAACGTCAAGGGCGACGGCGACGAGCATCAGCACGAGAAGCCCGAAGCGTGCGGGGACGGCCAGCGCCATGTAGACGGTGAGCGCAAGCACGGCCACTATCCCCGCGCAAAGCATTTGGAGGGATCCTCGCCGAGCCGAAAGGGGTCGGGCCATGCGCGACCAGAGGCAGAGGAGCGAGGCGCAGGCCGCGCCCATGAGCACCTGGCGAAGAACGAGGTATTGGAGGAGCTCGCCGGAAGGAACGAGAGGCTGGGCAACCAAGAGCGTCGCAGTTGCAAGGCCGAACGCGAGGGACGCGAACAGCGAGGGCGCGGGTCGGCCTTTTTTGGTGAGAGGGAGAGAGATGGCGAGCAGGGCGATAAAAGCTATCTGCCACGAGAAGGAAAGCATTGCCGGCGAAGCGTCCGAGCCGGCCCCCGCGATCGCCGTCTGTCCCATGGATATGAGCAGCCAGCCCCAAATGAGACCGGGCAGCAAGGCGAGCCGAACCGTAGCGGGCAAGATCGATTCCTTCGGAGAATCCTGTTCGCGCAAGTAGCCTTTTTCGCGTCGCGTCATCAAATAACCTGTCCCCACCTGCCATTTAGCACAAAATGAACGTGTGAATCGCGGGCATTTAGTTCATCGGGGGCGATGAACTGCCACCCCTTTTCTCCGATTCTCTTCGCGGCGGAATTATACCGCTGCGTAAAGGAAAAGGAAGTATGGATCGAGGAGGGTAAGAATGAAGGAAATTAACACTGCCGAGGTTTTCCCCACGCTGCGCAACATCTCACTTTCACGTAGGACGTTTGTCGCCTGCGCGGCCATTGCCGCCGCCCAAGCTGCTCTCGTGTCTGCGGGGTGCGCTCCCGAGGTGCAATCGTCGGGAGAGGGACTTGCCTCGACCGCGGCGTTTGCCCCGGGGACGTATACGGCGTCCGCGCCCGGCAAGAAGGGCCCGGTGACTGTCGAGGTGCGCATGTCCGAAAATGCCATCGAGAGCGTCGAGGTCGTGGAGTTCGAAGACACCGAGCGCATCAGTGCTCCGGCTCGCGAGCGGGTGCCGCAGCAGATCGTGGAGCTGCAGAGCCTGAACGTAGACGCCGTGACGGGCGCCACGCTGACGAGTATGGCCATCATCGAGGGCGTGGCTGATTGCGTCAACCAGGCGAACGGAGACGCTTCGGCGTTGAAGAAGGCCGCGTCGCCGGAGAAGTCGGATGAGACCAAGGAGATCCAGGCAGATCTCGTGGTGTGCGGCGCCGGTGGTGCCGGCATGGCCGCCGCCGTCGCCGCGGCCCAGCAGGGCTTGAACGTGGTGGTGTTCGAGAAAACCGCCTATGCTGGCGGCAACGCGCTGGTCAGCGGTGGCTGGCTCGAGGTGTTCGAAGGCGTCGACGACATGAAGCCCGATATGACGGACGGCAACCGCGACATGTTCCACGCGACGCTCCAGAAGAGCCTGGACAATGGCGTTCCCAAGGACTTCGTCGATGCCGTGCAGGCCGACTTCGATGCGTATTTCGCCGCGGGCAACACGAAGGTGTACGACTCCATGGAGTACTACGCCCTGGACTACGCCTCGCGCAATGGCGGCCCGGCGAAGGAGTACTGGCTCCCCTATGCCCACAAGGTGAACGATCTGAACAACTGGCTCTTCGATCAGGGCTACACCGTGAGTGGCACGCTGGTCGGCATCGTCGGGTTCCCGTGGCCGCGCAAGGCCCATGCGGTGGACAAGGAGAACGGCGAGGGCTTCTTCAGCGTGTTCGACAACACGGTGGAGACCCAGAGTCTCCCGATCACCTTCCTCTTCGAGACACCCGTTTCCGAGCTGATCGTGGATGGCAAGGCCGTGGTGGGGGCCTCTGGCCAGTGCGCCGACGGCACCACCTACCGTGTCATGGCGGACCGTGGCGTCATTCTGGCTACTGGCGGTTATTCCGGCAATCCCGATCTGCTGAAGAAGTACAACGAGATGTGGCCCTGGGATGAGTCCACGGTTATCCCGACGACCAATAGCTACGGCCACACGGGCGATGGACACGTGCTTGCCGAGGGCCTGGGAGCCGAGCTGAAGAACATGGGGCGCCAGATGGTGTTCCCCATTGCCGACTCCATCGATTACTCGACGGAGACCATCGTCGGCGGTAACGGCCTGGGGCTCTTCGTCAACGTGAACGGCGAGCGCTTCATCAACGAGTCGCTGGATCGCTTCGCCCTGTCCGCCGCTGTGATGAAGCAGCCCGAGGAGAAGCTGTTCATCATCAGCGACGCGCTCACCTCCGGTCTTGTGAACGGCTACAACGAGCAGGGCTACAGCGAGGACAAGCTCATCGAGGAGAGCAAGCTCTTCCGGGCGGACAGCCTTGAGGAGCTGGCCCAGATGATCGGCGCCGACCCCTCGGTGTTTGCGAAGGCAGTTGACGATTACAACGCCATTGCGCGTGGAGACGTGGCGGACACGGTGTTCGGCCGCGAGAACATGAGCGAGAAAGACGCCATTGTCGAGGCTCCCTTCTACGCCTCCCCGCGTACCTGGGCCGCCCATGTGACCATCGGCGGCGTTGCCATCGGTCCCGATTACCAGGCCCTCACGGCCGACGGTGCGGGCATTGAGGGCCTCTATGTCGTGGGCGAATGCTCCGACGGCAACAGCGGTGTCTCCAGCATGAGCACAGGCCTTTCCTGCGTCAACCAGATGCTCGCCTAATCAGCCCCTCCCCTATGCGAGGCCCTCGCCGAACGGTCGGGGGCCTCGTTTGCGCGCTACGACTACGAGTCTGCTGGGCACCGGTTTTCGCCTTCGCAGTGTCGCAGAGGCCTTCGGCCTGTTCCTTGGTGAGAGTGGAATTCTCGCGCTATCCAACCGCATACCCCTTTCGCAGCAAGCGCCCCGGATGGCCAAGACCCGGGGCGTTTTTGTGCGTCCGGCTGATTTAGGGGCCCTCTACTATAGTTGCTATTTCTTCGTGAGCGACTCCTTTGCGGTTCGGGGACGGTTGTGAGACGGTGCATTCCGGGACAACCTGGGGACAGTTTGACGGTTTTGTGGCAGTAAGCTCTCCAATCCCACTGGCTTGTCCTCAACGCGCGGGGATGGGAGACGCTCGATGATGGTGATTTGCTCGATCTGCTAAGATACGTGCAAACAGGCAAGGCCGTGGGCCCTCTTTCTCAAGAGATCGATCAGGCGGTCGCTCAAGCTAATAGGGATAGGAAGTGGGTGGACAGGGTGTTCTCCATCAGCACTATCGAGGAAAACGATGCCCGTCGTCGGCGTATCGAGTTGCGTCAAGCCCGTGCGGAAGGTGTTGAGCAAGGTACCGAGCAAGGTATCGAGCAGGGGGAGCAGCGTTTCGCCGCGCTCGCCTCCACATTGATCGGGCTTAGACGCATTGACGACCTTCAGCGCGCGACGAGTGACTTGGGCGCTCGGGAAGATCTCTTCAGAGAGTTCTCTCTGTAGGCCGCCTTTGCGCGTCAAAACAGACGGCGCCTGAGTCAACGTGCTCGGGCGCCGTTTATGAAGCTGTTAAGGTTTACGAACGTTGCATGTTGCAACGCTGCCGGTGGCCTTTTTTGCGCGGGTGCTAGCTTATGCCGCATGAGGAGGCGACTGGGGCTGCGGACAGCCCAGCGCGGTTATGCGGCCACCTTCTCGGCTTTTCGCGCTTTGCGGGCGGCGGCGCGCTTCTGCATGGCGTCCACGCAGGTGGCCACGGCCGCATCACCGGTGACATTCACCGTGGTGCGCATCATGTCCAGGATGCGATCCACGCCGGCCACGAGTGCCACGCCCTCCACCGGCAAGCCCACCGACTGCAGCACCATGGCCAGCATGATCATGCCCGAGCCGGGTACGCCGGCCGTCCCGATGGAGGCTAGCACGGCGGTCATCACGATGGTGAACTGCTGTCCCAGCGTAAGATCGATGCCGAACACCTGGGCGATGAAGATGGCGCATACACCCTGGTAGATGGCAGTGCCGTCCATGTTGATGGTGGCGCCCAGCGGCAGCACGAACGAGGTGACCTCCTTCGACACGCCCATCTTCTCGGTGCACTCCATGTTGATAGGCAGCGTGCCCACCGAGGAGGCCGACGCGAAGGCGAAGCCCATCACGGGCATCTCGCCGCGCAGAAACTTCAGCGGGCTCATGCGCGCGAACACTTTGATGATGCCCGAGTACACCAGTGCGATCTGACAGATCATGGCCACGTAGGCCACCACAATGAGCCACAGCAGCGGTCGCAGCACGTCGATGCCGTTGTTGGCGATGACGGGGCAGATGAGCCCGAACACGCCGAAGGGCGCCACCAGGATGATGCCCCGCATAATGGCGATGCACACGTCCGACAGCGCATTGCAGATGTCGATGACCGGTTTGGCCTTCTTGCCGGCGGCGATCATGCCGAAGCCGAACACCACGGCGATGACGATCACCTGCAGCATGGTGGCATCGGCCATGGGCTGGAAGAAGTTGCTCGGGAAGATGTTCACGATGGTATCGATGAACGACGGCGGATCGGTGGCCTCGTAAGAGAGGTCCTGGGTGTCCATCACATAGCCCGCGCCCACGTTCATCACGTTGGCGAAAATGAGGCCGAGAGTTACGGCGAAACCTGTGGTGACCAGGTAGAACAGGATGGTCTTGCCGCCGATGGCACCCACTTTCTTCACATCGTCGAGCGACACGACACCGGCGATGATGGAGAACAGCACCAAAGGCACCACGATCATCTTGATGAGGTTCAGAAAGATGGTGCCGAAGGGCTTGATGTAGGTGTCGGCAATGTCGGGCGCTCCTTGCAAGGCCAGGCCTGCGAGTACGCCCAAGATGAGCGCGATGAAGATCCAGGTGGTCAGCGAGAGCCGCTTGAACCAGGGTTTCGGCTTTTTGGGGGCGTCCTCGGAAGTGCTCTCGGTGATAGTGCCGTCATGAGTAGCGGGGCTGGGGGCACCGCCGTCGTCGTCCCGACGAGAGGTGGAGGTGGTAGGCAGATTGTCGCTCATGAAGATGAACCTTTCCCCTTCGCGAATAACGTGAGCTTATTATACGCACTTTGGTCGGGAAAAGAAGGATGGCGACGAGCCGAGGCCGCCATCCTGGATCTGCGAAGCGGAGGGAAGAATCCTACTCCTCTTCCATCATGTCCTGCAGCACGGCTCCCACCAGCTCGGCCTGCTCCTCGTTTTCAATGGGGTACAGCGTTACGAGCGGCATTCCGGCGTTGCCTTCCACGATCTCGGTGGGATCGTAAAGCGCGGCCATGACTTCCAGTTCGTCGCCGTCTTCGGCGTCATCGCCTGCGCCTTGCTCTACGAAGACGATGAAATCTTCGTCGGTTTCCTCCACGTGGAAAGTAGCCACGGTCTCGTAGGTGGAAACGGAGCCGTCGTCTTCCACGGCCATGAAGAACTCGAGATCAACCTCGCCGACATTTTCCAGCATACATGCTCCTTTGCGTTGGGCTTGCTCTGGCTGGCATTATACGCGAACAAGGAGCTCGCCGTGAGCGTCTCCCTTCGGCTGCCGCCCAGAGCAGAGGCGAGGCAGGCCAGCTTGCAGGAAAATGAGACTTCGCGAGCGCCGATTTTGGAGATGCGGCAACGAGTCTGAGAATGCAGGATCAGCATCCAGACGGTCAAGACTCCATTCGGAGAGAATTCGGACATAAAAGAAGACTGAAACACTTGTCAATAAGGATGGAAAGTCGCTAGAATCCCTGCTGAGAGAGAAATCGGCACTCCGTATATTGCCGTCATCCCGGTTTTGCGCCGGAAGTTTCAGCAGGAAGGACTTACCATGACCTCCCTTCGTCACCGCGCTCTCAGTGTTGTGTGCGCCGTTACCCTCGCCACCTCCATGATGCCAACCCAAGCATTTGCGGAAACGCTCACGGGAAGGGGTGAGCTTGATGCAAGCCACATGATCACTCAAGAAGATTACGAGGTCATGGATATCGAGACGTCTTCTAAGATACTCGATATTTCGGCCTTTTCCCTTGACCAGTCGGGGCGAACGGCCCTGAAAGCGGGAAATCATGAGCGATGGATTGATCGCCTCGACGTACCTGAATATGCACTGGATTTCTACGCAGCCCTTGAGGAGGCTGTTGATGGGGATGGATTCCAGGACTACTTAGTTGATGATAAATACTTTTCAGGCAACGCAGCAAACGACAGCCGATTTTCCGTAGTTGACGGCAGCAGGTACCTGAAAGTTTATGAACAGCAGTGCACCAGCCTCGCTGATAAAGATGCTAAGAATAGTGAAGCGAATCAGTATGCACTTGCTGTAGTGGCCGCTTTCGACAGAGACCACCCCGAAGTATTCTGGCTCGATAATCAAACCGTGGTGACGGGAAGGTATTTATACAACAGCCAGACTGGCGCAGGAAAGCTGACCACCTATTTAGTTCTTAAAGGGCGCGCTACAATCAACGGAGTAAATACGGACGTTGATATGCGGGCCGATAGTTATATAGGGGAAGGCGTAATCAAAGAAGATGTGACTCTTTGCGACGAAAGAATAGACACTATAGTGAGCCTTCTGCCTGAAAGCTGGGATAAGGTTGACGCGATCAATCATTTCAATAGGTGGTTGACGTACAACAACGAGTACAACACGATAGTCGCTGCGAATGGTCAGGGCTACAAAGATGCCTACGAATGTATAAGCGCCCTTGATGGCCGAGAGGGAGATAGAGGTCCCGTTTGCGAGGGATATGCCCGTGCCTTCAAAGTGTTATGCAACAAGGTTGGAATCCCATGCGTGCTAGTTGATGGCGATGCAGGTGGTCCGCATATGTGGAATTACGTGCAGCTTGACGGTGCCTGGTATGGGGTGGATGTTACATGGAATGATCCTTCAGGCGGCAAACCGGGCGCAGTATCGGGATGTGAAACGGATACGTGGCTCTTGGTGGGTGCAAACACGAGGCCCGACGGGAAGGAGGCTTTCTTGCAGTCTCATCCCGTGTCCAACAAAGTGTCTGAAGAGACGCCGGGCTTTACCAATGGCCCGGTGCTGAGCAAGATGGCATATGAACCCCACGTGCATGTCGCGGGTATACCGGTGACGAAAGTGATCAGGAAGCCTACCTGCCTTGGAGAGGGATTGAATAGGCGAGTAATAAGCTGCCAGGAGTGTGGCGCGGAACTCTCGTATGGCGAGGAAACCGTTCCTGCTCTGGGTCATTCCTACGGTGCTTACGTCTACAACAACGATGCGAAGGTTGGGGTGGATGGGACCGAGACGGCTACATGCTCGCGGTGCGGAGCTCAAGATACGCGCACGAAAGTCGGAACGGCGAAGAAGGACGACGCATCAAATCCGGGAACAACTAAGCCTTCGACCCCTACGACCAAGCCGGCATCTCCCTCGACGCCCACTACGAAGCCGTCGACTTCTACAGGCTCGCCTGTGACTACGGCTACACCTGCTCCGGCGGTCGGCCAGACGGTCTCGTCCGGTGGGGCATCCTACACCGTCACCGGCGCCGCGGCCGTGGCCTACGCCGGGCCCTCCAGCAAGAAAGCTGCTTCGGTGACGGTTCCCGCCACGGTTGCCATTTCCGGCCGCATCTATAAAGTGACTGCCATTGCCTCCAAGGCTTTCGCGGGCAACAAGTACCTCAAGTCAGTGAAGATCGGGGCGAACGTGACGGCTGTTCCCGCATCTGCCTTCAAGGGGTGCACGAAGCTGACCTCGGTAAGCTTCGGCAATAGTATTACCTCCCTCGGCAAGAACGCGTTTTACGGCTGCAAGACGTTGAAGTCCGTCACGTTGGGCACGAAGATCGCCACCATCGGTGACGGTGCATTCCAAAACTGCGCCAAGCTTACGAAGGTCACGGTGAAGTCCGCGAAGCTGAAATCGATCGGCAAGAACGCTTTCGCCGGCTGCAAGAAGCTCAAGGCCGTCACCCTGAAGACGACGAAGCTGAAATCGGTCGGAAAGAACGCGCTCAAGGGTACCGCGAAGAAGCTCACGGTGAAGGTCCCCAAGAGCAAGGTGAGCGCCTACCAGAAGCTCTTCAAGAGCAAGGGCTCGAAGACCGTTGTCGTGAAGAAGTAGCGCCGCGTACGCGTGCGCCTGATAGAATGAGGCCAAGGGCCGGCGGCTTGCGTCGCCGGCCCTTTCGCCACTACGTTGCAGAATGTCGAGAAGGAGTTCCGCTATGGCCTCGTCGTGCCGAGCTGTCCGTGTCGCACTCTCCCTGGTTCTCGTAGGGTCACTTGTTTTTGCTGGCCCCGCTTTTGCTTGGGCCGATGCCAAGGACGAGCCTTCCGAGTCGTCCACCGCGTCTACCGAGGCCCCAGAAAACGACGCTGCGTCTTCCGATGAGCTGTTCGACTATGTTTATCGCGGTCGCATAGAAACTTCGGCCGAGGGTGATGATGGCATCGCTCCGTTTTCGCTGGATGGCTCGGGCCACGTCGCTCTTAAGCCTGGCAATTACGCTGAATGGATCGATCGTATCGATGTTCCCACCTACGCACGCCAGTTCTACGATGTGCTGGCAGAGGCCTCCGATGGGGATGGCGTCCGTGACTTTCTTATTGACGATGGCTACTACGACGGTACGGCTCCGGCCGAGGGGGCTTACAGGAGCATCGACGGCATCGGCACGATTCTGGTAGGTTCGGTAGCGCTGCCATCAGGGTCATCCAAGGCGCTCTTCGCTGAGATGAGCGAGTACGCTATGGCCACCTTGGCTGCCTTCGATCGCGACCATCCAGAGGTTTTCTGGCTCTCAGGCAGCGTTGCCGTCGCTTTTCAGGTGAAGGGCAAAACGCTGTCGTGCTATATGCTGATCAGCGAATCGGGAGAGGGCGTGCGCTCTTCGGACTATACGAACGGCTATCAGATTCGCATGGACATATGGAATCGCGATCAGCGGGTGCGTGCCATTTTGCAGGGCCTGAAAACGGGTGCCACCCAAGAAGAGGCCGTAAGGTACTTCGACCGGTGGCTGCGCGAGCATAACGAGTACAACACCCTTGTTGCCAGCGGTTCGATGCCAGCGGCCCACAGCCCTTGGGAGTGCATGAGCGCTCTGACGGGTACTGCGGGGCAAAACGGGCCGGTATGCGAAGGCTATGCGCGGGCGTTTAAGGTGTTGTGCGGTTATGTGGGCATCCCCTGCGTGCTGGTGGATGGGGATGCTGGCGGCGCTCATATGTGGAACAACGTCAAGGTGGGCAATGCCTGGTATGCCGCCGACATAACGTGGAACGACACCGGGGTGCCTGCCAACTTGCAAACGTTCCTGTTGGTAGGAGCAGGCACAATGTTTGGATCATACCGATTCGATCAATCTCATGTGGTGGAGAACCGTGTGTTCGCTGCGAAGGATTCCGGCGGCGTGGCCTTCACGAACGGTCCGATTCTCAACGAAGCGGCTTTCGCCTCTTCTACCCCGACGCCCGTCGTTGTCGTGAAGGTGCCTCCCGCCACAGCGGCCCCTAAGCGCAAGTTGGTCTCGATGACTCTCTCCAAAACCTCCTATGTGTTTACGGGCAAGACGCACAAGCCCGCGGTGACGGTGCTCGGAGAGGGAGGTGCGCGCTTAGTTCAAAATCGCGACTACACGGTGAAGATAGCGGGAAACCAGAAAAGCGTGGGCACCTATCGAGTAACGGTTGCAGGCATCAACAGTTACGCGGGAGCGCTGACAAAGACGTATAAGATCACGGCGCCGGCGGTGAAGAAGGTGGCCAAGCCTACGCTGAAGTCGTCGAAGCGTAAGACGCTGACCGCCACGTGGAAGCGCGTTACCGGCAACGTGTCTGGCTACCAGGTGCAGGCTTGCACAAGTAAGAAGTTCAAGAAAGCGGTTGTCAAAAAGACGGTCAAATTGACGAAGAAGACCAAGAAAAGCAAGACGTACAAGGTCACATTGAAGAAGCTAAAGGCGAAGAAGGCCTATTACGTGTGTGTGCGGGCCTACTACAAAATAGACGGTAAAACATTCTACGGAAAGTGGTCCACCGCGAAGAAGGTGCGCGTGAAGTAGATCCTGCTGCTTGCGGTGCGCGCCGCGAAGTAGGTCAACTTCCTTTCATTCGCAAACAGTCGGCCCCGACTTGGCACTGCCAGGTCGGGGCCGTTTTGGGGAGGCAGGATGTTTTTCTGGGGCCGAGCCCTTGAAGGGTCGGGGCTCATGTTGCCGCCCAGAGCAATCTATCGAGCGACTGCTCTTTGTTGCAACCTCCTAATTCTCCGTTATGCGCCGTAGTACTTCATGGCTTCCTGCGCGGCAATGCGGCCGGTTACTGTGCCCATGCACATGGACGCACCGCTGACGGCGTAGCGCATGTAGAACAGCTCGGCGTTGGCGATGGTGCCTCCGGCATACAGGCCCGGTACGGGCTGGCGGTTCTCGTCGAGCACCTCGGCCTTGGTGCTGATGGCCAGCTGGCCGAAGGAGTCGTTGGTGTTCGGTGTGATCTGAATGGCGTAGTATGGCGCCTGAGTGAGAGCCTGCAAGTCCTCGGGATTTTTGTGGAAGTCGGGGTCCTCGCCGGCCGCGCACAGCTCGTTGTAGTGCTCGATGGTCTTTACGAGCGGATACTGCGGTAGCTCGGCAGCTACGGCCAGATCAGCGATGGTGTCGGCGGTGCTGGCAACACCGACTTCGACGGCCTTCTTGATAAGTTCCATGCGCTCGGCTGGCTGTTGGGAATCGCAGATAATGGTGAACTCCTTACGGCCGCTCTGGACGAAGGGTACGAAGTAATCGAACTGGCTCGTCATTGACTCGTTGGCGCAGCGGTAGCCAAGGTCGGTGACAAAGACGCCGGTATTCACCATGCGCAGCTTCGAGAGCTCGTCGTTGAGCGGCAGGGGGTCGCGGCCGACAAGGTGAATCTGAGACAAGCCGCCCTTCAACAGGGTGAGGGCCCCCGCTTCGCGGGCAAGTTCGATGCCGTCACCGGTGTTGGTGGGGGTAGAGAAGGTGTGCCAACCCACGGTGCCGGGGGCGTAGAGTTGCTTCGACCAGTCTTCGCCATCGAAACCCCCGCAGGCCAGCATGACGGCCTTGGCCGAGATAGTGAAATCGGTGTCGCCTTGGCGAGCGACGACCCCGGCAGCACGGCCGTTCTCCATGACAATCTGCAGCGCGCGGGTGCCCATCATCAGCTCGGCGCCGTTTGATTCGGCTACCTCGATCAGCGTGTCGATAATGCCCTTGCCGCCGTTGGTCGATACCATGGAGCGATCGGAAATGCCATCTCCGGGCTTCTTGTCGAAGTCGCAGCCGAAGCCTACTAGCCAGTCCATGGCGGCTCCGCCGTTGTCCGCGACCATGCGACAGATGTCCATGTTGGCGTCGCCGTCGGATTGGTCGAACAGGAACTGGGCGATTTCCTCGGCCGTGCCATAGTCGGTGTAGCCCATGCTGTCCTGCTTGGCGGATCCGCAGCAATAGAAGTTGCCCGTGCAGATAGACGAGTCGCCGCCGGTCAGGGTGTCGTTCTTCTCGAGAATCACTACCTTCGCTCCGGCCAGAGCAGCCTCCACGGCACAACTCATGCCGGCGATGCCGCTGCCGACAACCACAATATCGGCTTCCTTGGTTTCCTGGTTCTTGGCAGGTTTCGCCAGAGCATCCTGCACCGTGTCGGTCGCCAGCTCGCTGTCAGCGCTGCCTGTTGCGGCCATGGCCTCGGTATCGGCAGAAGTCGCCGCTGCGGGCGCGGTGTCGGAGCCCTGGGGCGCGCAGCCGGCGAGACTCCCTCCAGCTACGACTGCTGCTGTGGCGCCGAGCCCGAAAAGGAACGAACGGCGCGAAACCGCGGGCGTAGTCGGGTTCTTGTGCGTTGTCTCTTTGCTCATAGTGTCCTCCCTTGGTTCGGTAACATGTTCGGGCCCTCCTGCTCGAACGATGTGAATCATAGGAGGGGTGGAAAAGGCCGTCCAGCACCAAAAAGGGTGGTACGGCGATTTAGTCACGCCCCAAAGAGGCCCCCTCCAAAATGGAGGGGTGGCAACCAAGAGGAGAAATAGCCGATGAAAGCGTCGTCGGCAAAGCGCCCCTGCTCTATTGGCTGGATCATGCGCGCGAGAGGCGGCTGCGAAAACAGGGCTGCACGCGGTTTAGGGGCGGTCGCGGAACAGTTCGACGCGATCAAGCAGATCTTGCTTATCGACCGCACCGCTCTTCTGGTAGACCGTGCGGATGTATCCCTTGACGGTGTTGGGCGACAGGCCAAGCTCGTCGGCAATGTAGGTGCGGGTGCGCCCTTGGCACAGCAGCGCGAGCACTTCCCCCTCGCGTGCCGTGAGCCCGTGCTCGTGTGCGAAGTCCTGTACTGTGTGTTTCGCGCCAGGCTCTGTGTGCCCCAAGGCATTCAGGTCGGCTTCGCGCGTGGCGTCGCTTCCCGTATGCCGCTCTGCGTCCTGGCCGACGCTCGTGCGGCGTTCGATGCGGTTGGCGAGTACAGGGTTCATCGCGAGAATAAACAGGGAGATGAGCGAGACGAGGGCAAGAGCTGTCGCGGGGTTTCCCTGGGCGAGAACCGTTGCCCCAAATACAACGCCTGCGATGACAAGCAGGCCCCCGACGCCGAGGGCGCAGCCTAGATACACCCACAGCAGTTGGCTACTGCCGCGGCTGAGCTGGCACACGATGATGCGTACGTTCATTCCCGAAAGATAGAATGCCACGAATACGAGAATGGATGCGATGCCATGAACCCATGGCGACGTGATGAATGGCAGCGCGATGAGAGCTGCGGCAACGAGGGGAAACAAGATGCCGTACAGGTCGGCGACGGGAATCGCCCGCTTGCGAAGAAACGTAGCTGTGAGGAAAATGCCGGCAGCTGCGACGATGCTGACAATGGCCTGCAGTTCGATGGAAATGACGCCGCTGGCGGTAAGCTCTACCATTTGGCTGACGGCTCCGAAGACGAACGAGAACACGGCGAGATAGGAAATGGCTTTCACCAGACTGACTTGATCGGAAGTGGAGGAAGGCCGTGCGACATTTTTGTTTGCCGGGGTGCGCGCAAACAGCACCGCGGATGCTACAGTGGCTAACAGAGCGAACGAGAGCTCTGCGGGTCCGTTTGCGAAAAAGATAAACGCTGTTGCAGCTCCTCCGAAAAGGTAGGCGAGGGAGATCATTCGGGGCAGGGCCGCAGCGTCGTCCTTGCCGAGGGCTACAAGCCGCTCCATCCATCCCACTTCGGCAGTGGCCAAGCCGACTCCGATGCTCACGCTTGCTGCGATGGCGTAGGGCCAGCCTCCTTCAATAAAAGACAGATGGCGAAGCAGCATGAGTGTGTTGCCGAGGAAAACAGCGGCCAGAGCTACGATGACGATACGGCAAGAGCACGGCTTGCGAACGATAAGGCATCGGAGCGCCAGGACCAGCATAGCCGTTGAGTAAGCGAGAAAGAACAGAGCGCCGAAAGAATCGCCGGCTCCATGGGAAAGGCTCATTTCCTTGAGAAAGGTGTTCGATATCATCAGGGGAAATGTGAGACCACATACCACGCCATAGCCGACTCCTCCTGTTAGGAGCGCACGGCGTTTCCCCTCCCCGTTTGTTCGCGATGCGATATCCATGGTGAAGCATTATCCCACAAATGCGTCAAGGAGACCGCGGCGCAAGAGCTCACTGTTGGGATAGGTCCCGGCCGGGCTCGCTAACGGCCCTGCAACAAATGGCGCAGGTCGCTGCGCGCATGCCTTCAAGGCCCCATAATAGCGGGGGAGTAGGTTGAGGAGAGTTCGCCCTGAGGTGTGTGGAACGGCGATTCCAGCAGGAAAACCTGCGATGCCGTGATATGGTGTGCCGCACTTCAGGGGAAGACGTACATGAAAGGACAACGCCATGGATCGCAAGGAAATCGTTGCTGCCGCCGGCGCCTACTGGGATGCCAATCGTGATGCCATCGTGGCCGACATCGCCAAGGAAATGGGCATCCTTACCATCGGCGTGGTGACCAAGCCCTTTAAGTTTGAGGGCATGCGCCGGATGCGCCAGGCCGAGGCGGGCATCGCCGAGCTGCGGGAAAAGGTAGACTCCCTGGTGATTATCCCCAACGAGCGGCTCAAATTTGCCACCGACCAGAAGATTACCTTTGCCAACGGCTTCCAGATTTCTGACGACGTGCTTCGCCAGGCGCTGATTTCCGTTTCCGAGATCATCACCAAGCCCAGCCTCATCAATGTGGACTTCGCCGATATGTGTACCGTCATGAAGGACGCGGGTCTGGCCCATATGGGCGTGGGCTCCGCCACCGGAAAGAGCAAGGCCGAGGAAGCGGCCCGCATGGCTATTTCCAGCCCCATGCTGGAAACCTCCATCACCGGGGCAAAAGGCGTGCTTCTCTGCGTTGCCGGTCCTTTGGATATGGGACTGGAGGAGGTGGAGGCTGCCGCGTCCATGGTGCAGGAGGCCATCAGCCCCGATGCAAACACCATCCTGGGCACAACCCTTGACGATACCATGAACGACGAGATCCGGGTCACCGTCATCGCCACCGGCTTTGACGAAAAGAAGGGGGCCAACGCCGTGGCTGTCTCCGGCGTGCAGGCCGCCCTGGCCGGAGGGTCCTCCAAGGAGAAATTTGACGACCTCCTGCTCCGCCCCCAGACCGAGGAAGAGAAGAAGTCCGATGAAAAGGACCCCTTTGAGGATATTCTGCGTATCTTCGACCGCTGAGTCCGTTTTCTACATACAAATTGGAAATAACTGCCGGAATCCGCAGGCTTTTGCCTGTGGGTTCCGCTTTTTTGCGTCTTTGACGGGCTCTGCCGGATTTTTCTTTAACAAAACCGGCGCAT
>OFGX01001049.1_pt1 | contig 17976 bp, 14 predicted proteins | sample 1521831 | NCBI WGS metagenome assembly OFGX01 (sample SAMEA3504080, study PRJEB24116) | mouse gut metagenome | biome: mouse gut; feature: mouse-associated habitat; material: faeces | place: Denmark | collected 2011 | reverse complement strand
ATTTCCATTGATATCTTGTATCCATGCACCTTCTCCTCTCCCATAGCCACCACACAAAATAATAGCATCCGGATTGTAATCTCCTGAATCAAGTATATTATTTACGATAATTTCAACATCTCTTTGTTGCCTTTTCTTTTGTTCATGTATTGTCCCCGACATAACTCCATTAGATTTTGTTAGATAATCTTTCATTTGCTTAATACCCACTGATAAGGAATTGAATTTCCCTGGTCGTTTACAAAAATATAATAGCAAAAATAAAAAACGTACCAAATTACATAATAACTAATCAGCGCTCTCTTTGTCTTTTTATTTTCTATTCTATTTAACATATATGGTATAAATATAACCTCTATTACCTGTGAAATTCTAGCTAATCTAGTAAACCATGTATTATACAACCCCATCATTCTAAACGGAATCTGAGTAATACAAATCTTAAACATCAATTCGCTTTTACTATCTTTAAAAATTTTTTTTCCGCAAACCACAAGCAAAGGAATAACGACAGGAACAATATGAAGCATCCAAAGCATACTGCCTGCCATACTATCAGAAAAAGTATAAACATCTTTTGTAAAATATCTGTGGAACAAGGAGATTTTTGATACAATTAAAATGATACCCTTATTATTATATACGAATGTAATGATGAACAAATAGAACAAAATATCTCTCAATATATTTATATTATTCTTCTTAAAATGTCTAAATGAAATAAATAAAATGCAGATAGCCATACTGGTGTGAAACATTGTCGCTATCACAATACTAAAAATGCATTTTTTATATTTTCCATTTATCATATATGCAAAACCCATGAGAATAAAGCTAAGTGCAATAACAAATCTCACACCATTCATCGCAAATACAAACTGAGTACACATATATATAAGCAGGCTTAACGTCGGTATATTATCTTCCCTAAACTCAAAAACAGCAACCCACATAGGAATCAATATAATAATAATATCTATAAATAAAAGTATCCTATAACTTGGCAGCAATCTATTTAGCAAATAATAACCGACTTCGACATAATATGCGCCATTACCTTGACTATGCTGAAACATATATTCCGCAAATGAAGTATCATGCAAAGTATCGAATATTTGCGCATATGCGGAATAATCTTTTCCGATGCCAACTCTTAATCCATATAATAATATAATCGGTATACAGGAAATTAGTGCAAGGAAAATTTTCCTTTTTTTACTGAATAGCACCATTTGATTGATCCTTATTCTATTTCCCCCCAAAACCACTTTCCTCTTACGCCCTGGTACAATTGCAAATACAAAAACACAGCAGACCAAGAAAACTGATAGATACAAAAATATGGATGGCATATAAAATACTAACCTCCCTCACCCAGCATATGAGTATACCATTAAAATCAAATATGAAAATAAATATCTATGTTTTTTCATCGAATAATTCAATATTTCCTTAACTTTCCTTCTGGCAAACCTATGTTCACACTTAAAGTCAATATTCTCAATTGCAATTTGATAACAATCACTTTTTATAGCTTTTTTCATAATTCTATATTTCACTAAAAAATTGTCATGATTTTTTTTGTTAAATATGTATGCCCTTGAAAGAATAAATATATCATGCCATATTCTATAATAAACTCCTTTTTCTATCATTTTTTTCCACAGCCAATCACTTTGTGAGCAGACCTGGTTTGTGATGTATATAAATTCATCATAGCAATTCGGTCTATATCCTTGAGTTATAGATCCGCTTCTAACAACATATACATACCAAATGGACTTACAGACAACAATCTTACTGCACTTCTTAATTAAACTTATATTCCAAAGGGTATCCTCATTCCATTTAGGAATAACATCAAAATAAGTATCCTTAAATAGTTTTCTACGAAAGAAGCGGCAACAGGGTCCGTCACTTATATATCCCTGTTTTTCAATCAAAGTCTGATCCGGGTACCCCAATATATGATTTAATAACTTCGCTTTAGAATTGTCATCGTCAATAACTATAATCCTGGATTTATCAACATCTGAAAATGTCCTGCACTTACTGCTTTCTTCGTCATGGATATCTTTATATACATATCCCATTACCAAATCCGGATGTTCTTTCCATATAATATCTTTCGCTTTAGCTATACAGTCGCCTGTAATATAATCATCAGCATCTAAAAAAGAAACATACTCTTTCTCAGCTTTTTCAACACCAAAATTTCTTGCCGAAGATGGTCCCTCATTCTCTTTCCTATAATACTTAATCCTATCATCTGAATCACATAATTTCTTATATTTAGAAGAACTGCTGTCTCGGCTTCCATCATCAACGACTACAATTTCTATATCGTTTTCATCAGATTTTAATATACTGTTTATACTTCTCCATAGTAATTCTATATCTACGTTATAAACAGGTATTACAAAACTAATCATCACATGTCATCCTCTCAAAATATCATTGACTTTTTTAATGATAGCTTCCTCCAGACGAGGTCTAATTTGGGAGGTCTCAAACTTTATTTTTGGTGTTAAAAGGCTATTTTCCGGTAGCAGGATGTCAAAGAGACAGGGCTCAGCATCCTCAATCCAGTCTCTAAAATCATCCAGATTTTCATAGGAATCTAATGTTGCCGCTTTTATTCCATATGCTTCCGATATTTTTTGGAAGTAAGGAACACTGTATCCTCCAAATACAGTTGTACATGCAAATCTATCATCATGTTCCAAATGCTGCGTTTCACTTATCTTCCCGAGCACTCTATTATTTAAAATAAATATCTTTATTGGAAGCCCCTCTCTTTTCACCGTCTCCATTTCCTGGATATTCATTTGGAATCCTCCATCTCCTGTGATACAATACGACACTTTATTACCTGTCGAGATACAGGAACCGATCGCATAAGGCAATCCACATCCCATTGTACCGTATCCCCCACTGATGTGAATGCGTCCTTTATACCCATTAAGCACCAAAGACTGAGCACACCAGCATTGGTGCATTCCAACATCAACAGACACAACCGGATCTGGTGGCAATAAAGAAGCTATTTTCTCAACCGCCAGATTTCCAGGTTGTTTATCAAAAGCTGATAATACTTCTTTGGCTTCCAAACATTGTTCTTTCCAGACAGAATAATCGCCCACGTCCTCCGTCAAAAGCATTCTCATGAAATCCCGGGCATCCGTATGATATTTTTTCTCATCATCCTTTATATTTCGACTAAGTTCATATTCGTCTATGTCACAGCGAATCAAATCTGCTTTAGGGGCGAATTTCTTTGTCGTTCGGCCAACCTGACGGATTCCAAGGCGAGCACCGACAGAAATAATAAGATCACACTCATTAAGAATCATGTTGGCAACGCGATTTCCGTGAGTTCCAATAAATCCAATATGCAAATCATCCTGAGCCAAATCTACACCATTCATTGTCGTCAACACAGGAACATTCGTTTTTTTTGCAAACTCATGAACCATATCGACTGCGTCAGCACTTCTTACCCCATTCCCCACCAATAATATCGGCTTGCTGTATGTCGAGCGGAAAATCAATGATTACACCCCCTTTTCTGCCAAATAGCGCCATGTTATATGCGCGGCTGATAACCTCTGGAAAACCTTCACTACTGTTTGCGGTCGTGGAGTACTTTGTAATGTTCCTGGTCATGGAAACTATGTCCATCTCCTGAAAGCCGTTTTGCCGAATTCCCGAAAACCCTTTCATCTCATTTGTCGGAACATTTCCGCATATGCCCATAATGGGAAATCCATCGAACCATGCGTCTGCCAGTCCTCCCAATCCATTCACTGCTCCGGGACCAGATGTTGTGAAATAGACACCAATCTTACCGCATGTCCTTGCATAGCCATCTGCCGCAAGTGCACAGCCCTGCTCGTTGTAGCAAACGTGTGACCTAATTTCATCCTGACGCTTATATAGCGCATCCATAAACGGAACAATATAGCCCCCCGCATAACCGAATATATCTGTCACACCGTGTTTTATCAAGAAATCTACTAAGTATTCTGAGCAATTCATAATTACATTCCTTTTCACAAAAAATCTAGCTATACAGCATCTCTTCGGGCACCTTCAGCAAAGCCCCGAACAGTGCCAGATCCTCTTTTGTTGTTATTTTTATATTGCTTGTAGTCCCTTTCGCAAAATACACTCTTTCGCCGCAATGTATAAGTAACGAGCTTGTGAACGTAAAATCATGCCGATTCTCCTGCTCGGCTCTCTCGTAGCACTTTAAGGCAAGAGAGTATTTGAAAGCCTGAGGAGATGCTGTAAGCATAACATGTTCTCTATCAACATCTGTTATTCCTGACTCGAAATCATCTGTATACACAATCGGCGGATGGCAGACAATTGATGATGAGGCGTTCCCTTTATCATGTGCTACACGAATGACCTCATCTAACACTTTCTGAGGCAGCACAGGTCTGACGGCATCATGAACAATGATATAGTCGTCCGGTTCAGTCTTATCTCTTAAAAAGAACACACCGTTTCGTATTGAATCGTGACCAGTACTGCCACCCTCAATAATCCACTCTACCTTTGAAAGAGAGTATTTCTCGACAATCTCCTTTAGCTGCTTTATCCAGTCCTTTACGCAGATTACAACGATTTTTTCTATTTGAGGGTTTCTTTGAAAATTCTCCAGAGAGTAAACAATGATTGGTTTTCCCTCAACTTCAATGAATTGTTTGGGAATCTCCGTCTTCATTCTCTTTCCGACTCCACCCGCTAATACGATCCCGTAATTTTTCATATTTTATCTTTCATTCCTTATCAATCTTGAGCAGAGTTTCCATGAATATCTCCATATACTTCTTATGTGCAATCGTCAGCCTCAACCATCCGGTAAGCCCGTCTTTTCCGCAGAGAATCAAAATATTTTCTTCCTCCAAGAGGTCTGTAAGTTCTCTTGAAGTCCTATGTTTGGGCTTTATACAAACGTAGCACCCCTGAGAAGGAAGGGTCTCATATCCGTTCTCAGCCAATGCATTTATAATAAACTCCCTACCTTCCAAATACTGTTCCTTCAATTCAGAGAGCAGTTTATCATGGTTGTCCACTATAGCTTCTGCAAAAAGCAGTGCAATGGAGTTAACCGTATAATGCGGTTTGTAGTTGTTGATGCATCTAATGTTCTCCATAGACGACATGATAACACCAAGCCTAAGCGATGGAATGGAGAGCATCTTTGAAAAGGTCCTAAGTACAAACACGTTATCATATTCCTTGACCATATCAACGGAAGATTGATCATAGAAATAGTAATACGCTTCATCAATGATAACGATAGCATTATTTTGGGTTGCTTTATCAATGATGCTCGTTATATCTTCTTTACAATAAATATTTCCGACGGGCATATTGGGATTTACAAGAACCACAATGCCTGTATTTTCGTTGATGGCATTCAACGTATTCTCAATCTTATAAGAGAAGTCCTCTTCATATTGAAGCTGCTTAACATTCATTCCAATCATCTTTGCATAAACTTCGTACATAGCAAAAGAAGGCGTTACGCAAAGGATATCTTTACCCGGCTGGCCAAAAACCTTGATGACATACCCCATTCCTACCGTGCTTCCGTCCGTCAGCGTAACATTCTCCTTATTCAGATTCAGCATATTCGCATACTTCGCGGTAGGAATTGTCTCCTCTGGATAGATGGCCAAAAATTCCGGTGTCACTTTCTCCATGACAGAGTTAAACAACCACCTAGGCAATCCATCCGGATTCTCATTCTGATCCAAACGAATATAAGCGCCTCTTCCTTCTGGCTGCGGAACTCGGAAGGTATTTTTGATTTTTTCGTTTACGTAAATCATTGTAATTCTCCTCGTATATTTATTTTATTTAATTATTCATCCGTGTTCGGATACCTTCAAAAACTCAACAACGATATAAGTTATGAATACTTCTCCAAAATTTCACTTTAATTGATTACCCTTCAATCAGTTCTACTATCTTTTCACATGCTCTTCCAGTCTCATAGCTTCCGCATGCTCTATGATGATCTCTAACATGCTTTAAATATAAATCCATATCAAAATTCAGGATATTGTATCTCATCTCATCGTTGTCGTGGGCTATCGGATAAGGCCATTCGGAAACAGGCATGTAAAAGCCTCTTTCTTTCTCATACTGCTCAATGTCAGGTGCATATAAAAATACTGGTCTATAAGTGAATGAATAATCCCACATCAACGAAGAGTAGTCTGTGATAATTGCATCAGCGCAGCACAAAAGTTCCTGCATATCCGGATATGCGGTACAATTAATTACATCCATTTCACTCATATCTATATCCATAAGCTTCGGGTGTAATCTTATTCCGCATACCCAATCACATTTATATCTAATATTTAATGCAGACAGAAGCATATCCACATCTAAATCTATGTACTTGGAAATCATCTTACTGGTAGACTGATCACTATCCGATCTAAATGTTGGTGCATACAATATAAATTTTTTCCCATCAGGTATTGAGTAAAAATCTCGTACCTTCTTCACAATATCCTGGTGTTCACCAAATAGAATGTCATTGCGCGGCAAGCCGGTTGGAATACATCTTTCTGCCTCAAACCCCATTGACTTTGCTTCTATCTCCGTAAAATATTTACAAGAAGATAAGATATAATCTATGTTGTCACAGTTCATCTTGACTTCTTTTCTATACCAATAATTATCATAAACATCTATGCTTGTCTTCTTATAAGGTCCGCCTCCATGCCAAGTATTAATGACTTTTTGCCCACTTCTTTTAGGCAAATACGAAACCCCTCCTGCATTAGTTATAATTGTTCCGCTGCTGAGGATTTCTTTAAAATACTCAAATGATTTGGGTCTGACAACCATATCATATTCAGGTCCTTCATAACCTTCTTTTACTGAAAAAACAACCTCGTAATTATGCTCTTCACAGGTATGCAGGTATTGGTCTATATACTTGAGACTGTCTCCATATGTATATGACAACTCATTGAGCAAGAAAATCTTTTTTTTATTTACTGGATAGATCCAAAAAATGTGAAGTATTCCTTTCATTATAATTTTCTTCATATAATTGATTACTTCGCTTTTTGGCACTTCTACGCCTCCTCTTATATGCAGTTCTTATTGATTCTCAAAATCTCTAATATACAAATACCTGCTGTACTTTGTAACTCACAAAAAATAATATTGTATCAACAATTAATTTGATGAAAACCTCTGAAGAATTGGTGAATAATCTTACTCCAAATGTTACAAGTAATGCACTTGAAAGCATAATGCATACAGCGAGCATACAATATTTCATTATTGAAACGCCCATATTTTTATTTGAGTTGAAAACAAACTTATAATTGACCAGATAATTATAGGTCGCGGAAATAACTCTGGCCGCTATCGTCGCAGCGGTCACATAGTACAATTCATTCCATGGATGAAGCAAACCACAAAATGCACTAAACAGTAGCAAATCCAAGACGCTTGATGATAGTGATGAGATTATATACTTTAGAAACATGATTCCAAAAATACGATATATCCTTATGGAATCCCATATGGGATCAAAATGCGTCTTATGATTCTTTTTCGATTCATATACAGTCTGAATCGGTATCTCAATTATTTCGAATTTATCCCTGCTCCTGATCAACATATTGGTCTCAAATTCAAACCTTTCACCCGGGACATTCATCAATTCTTTCATAAATTCACAAGGAATCCCCCGCAGTCCTGTTTGAGTATCTGATAGCTTAATGCCGCATAAATAGCTGCATACTTTTTTCGTCAGCTCATTCCCCAATTTACTTTTCCACGGTATGTCCTCACTGTCGAATTTCCTGCTGCCCATGATAAGTCGATCTGCATTTTCATGGAACAACCTAGCACATTTCAAAACATCTTCTGTCTTATGCTGACCATCTGAGTCGGCTGTGATACAGCCTACCCCCCCCCAATCAGAAAATTGGTTTAGTATATAATTGAACGCAGTCTTCAGAGCTCTGCCTTTCCCCTGGTTCACTGCATGCCTTAATACCGTACAGCCTTCAACCTCGGCGGCCTCATGGAACAACGCATCATAATCCGTGCTGCTTCCATCATTTACGACTATGATATTTTTAAAGCCGCTTTTATGTAAATCCCTACAGAACCTTGTCAAATTATCATCCGGTTCATATGCAGGTATTACAACTGGAATCATTAATTCTTCGCCCATTTGACTTCACCATTTTTCTCAAGATTATCCAAATATTCAAACATATCTCTGCCCTATAAAGTTAATACGAAACCAGCATACTTCCTTCTCCCGTGATGGTTTCATTTGTCCGTCAGTTGCATAAATCAAATAATCCTGTCTCTGCATTCTTTTCATAAAGCGTATTATTTGAAATCATACCTGGATCTGAAAATACACCTGAAAAGTGCTCCTTAAAGTAGTCATTAATACTATACAGGGCAATATGCGTGTAATTTCCATCATTTAATATTTCCATCCATTCATCTGAATTTATACATTCTCCATATGTCCATATATCACCATCATATTGCGGCTCTCCCAGGCTCCATTTCCAGCTTCCTGCAAATCCGTTTGGTCTTGATATAAATCTTGTAACCCAATAATCCAATCCATTGCTTGCTTCCGAAATAAAGAAAATCCTGTCGGAATCTGTCCCGCTGCAATGATTTCTTATTAAATCGTGAAGCGGCTCATACTTATCCCTGATTTCTTTTGCCGCCCTCACACTATCCCTGCTCAGATAGTTCTCGACTGCTCCCAATGGACTGACCAAAAGAACCAAAACCATAGCTGCACATTGAAGCATGCCGCGGTCATACACAACAGACGTATGAAACATGATACCTTCTATTAAAACGATCGCCGCAACAAGATAGGATATGTTCATATACCGCTGATATGAGGCCAGGCGAACGGCTTCATACTCCGAAAAGTTAGATACATATGTTGCTCCCAGACTGTATATATAAAATACAAGCTGAAGAAAAACTACCGCAACTATGATTTTGAGCACTTTACGCTCTTTTAGATCCACTTGTTTTTTCCCGTTATAGTAAAGTGCGATTAGTCCCAAAACAAGCAGAAGAAAAACCGCACAATAACTGATTTCCAGACCAAGCTGACCCAATTTGATTTTCTGGTCAAAAAATGCGTTCTTAAAATTATCGACTACCGTCTGATGATATGTCGCGTCATTATGCAGAAAGAACATGGATGTATAATGCCGAATATCAATCTTTCCTCCAAAAGATATATCAGCATTTGAGGTCATCAATTCGGCTTTCCATGTCCATTTTGTAAATACTGCACAAATCAGCGGAACCAACGATAATAAAACTTGTAAAGCAGCTTTTCCTCTCTCTGCCGGATGCACAGATACTTCTTTTCGAATACAATAAGAAATGACATATGCTATGGCAATAAATACAGCAAAATAGAGTCCCGCATCCTTACTTAGTACCAAGGTTGCACATAGAAATGATATATACAGCCTGTCCAGAAGCACATCACTCTTCCAATAAAGAATCCTGGCAAATGCACACCCTGCAAGAATGGCAACAAATGGATCAATATAGGTAGTTGTCCAGTATTCGTTGTAAAACATTAATGGTATAAATATCAACAGGACCGCATGGCACAATGCTTTTACCGGCTTCTTAAATTCCTCCTTTGACAAAAAAGGAAAGAACATTGAATAACCGAAAAGTTGGAATACCAGATACATTCTCCACTCGTTAAAATCCGCGCCTTTATTAAAAAACAGATAGATTCTCTGAAAAAAATATTGTAAAAGCGCCATTGCGGGCGGATACGATTGGAAGTAGCTATTTGATTTTGGATTCGTTATAAAATCATCCACATAGGTCATCGCCTTTGCAGAATCAATCCAATGTGTAAACTCATCCCAGGAATGTGCCAGCTTTCCTACATCCGCATAATTAAAAATGCAGAACATAACCAAAAATACTGCAAATGCCGGTGTAATCATCCGCTCTATAAATCCTTTATAGCATCTTCCTTTTATTAGTCTAACAACTACCGCTGCGTAAAGAACCGCTACAGCAAGAATGACAAAACTGACTCCTGCTCTCAAGTGATCCAAAAGGCCAAAAACATAGAGAACAGCCATCATAATCATCATTTGCAGCGGCAATATTTCTTCAAATCTCTTGTTGAAGCAGGCCGCTCCAAATGCTCCGCCACTTAGCAGAATTACCAACATGACTATCTGAACAACCATCCCTTTGCTGTTTCTCCTCTTATCAAAAAATCTTACTATTTCACCACTGATTGATTACCGAATATAAATTTCTGTATCTTTTTCGACAATACTCCATCTATAAACCCACCGGAAAAAATCGCAAATGCAACGGTAATTACAAACGTTGTGATCAGTAAGATAAGCATTTGCGTGATTCCATTGACACTTCCGGTAATATTGTGTACAAAAAAATTCATGACTACCATGTGATAAAGATAGAAATGATATGACCATTCTCTTTTCATCCTATGCCTTCCCATTCGAAAACCAACCGAAATTAAAGTCATCATCAGAAGGATTGTAGTCACTACGTTGTAGCGAACTCCCCCCCCTATTCCGGCAGTCAAAGTGTCTGGAAGGATATTCCACAATGTATAAACTATGCATAAGGGAATGCAATACCTCATAAGCAAGGGGATGAGTCTGTCTCTATGCCAATAGCACATCACTCCGAACAAAAAGATATACAGAAACGGAAATACGGAAACCATCAGTAATTTATTTCCTATTGCCGGTAAGTATCTCTCCCCGAACTGTCCTAATATGAGGCTGAAAGCTGCAAGCACAGCAATCACTGTGATCCAGATTTTCAAAGACCACTTTTTCATAAATCCTGCAAACAGAACAAGAAGAATATAAAACTGAACTTCTGTACTGATTGTCCATAATGCTCCATTTGGCGCTCCTACGCCATATCCTCTGAGCCAGTCCCCGGTATAAAACTGGAAAACCGTGAATTGTGTCAGCAGGTATAATATAAATTCCTTTATCGTAGGCCATTTAAAATAAGTCAGCGCAATGATCATTGTGTTAATAATGAGACAGACCCAAAGTGACGGATACAGGCGGAAGAATCTCTTTTTAATAAATTCCCTGCTGCTGTATCTATCCATGGATCTCGCACAAAAGAATCCGCTGAGACAGAAAAAAACAGGCACACCCCGAATAAAATATGCGGTAAAATCAAGTACGCCGCTTTGGTAATGAAAGTGGGTCAAAAAATGTCCGAGGAATATTGTACAGGCACATATGATGCGAATATAATCAAAAGAATTGTTGTCCACATCTACATAATCAGTCGCTATCTTTCTATTCATCCTTCCTCCATACAATCTTATCTACAATCCCACTATAGCTCTGGATAATCTTTATCACCCTGCCGCTTACATTCGTATCCTTATATGCCGGCACACCTGCGCAGTTATCGCCGTTCCTATACATATTTACTGCCAAATCAACAGCCTGCAGCACTTTTTCACCACAAATACTTCCTATAATAAATCCCCCGTTATCCATTGCTTCCGGGCGTTCTGTACTTGTCCGAATCGAAACGGCCGGAAATTTGAAATATGCTGCTTCCTCTGGCAATGTCCCGGAATCTGACACAACACAGAATGCATGTTTCTGCAAATGGTTATAGTCAAAAAAACCCAGCGGTTTATGTCTGATTACCCGATTGTCAAATTGAAATCCGCGTTCTTTTATGTACTTCTCGCTTCTTGGATGACAAGAGTAAAGTATTGGCATGTCATAATTTTCCGCCATCGTATTTACAGCATTCATGAGTGAGAAAAAGTTGGCTTCATTGTCTATGTTTTCTTCACGATGTGCTGATAGTAGAATATACCGATTCTTCTCAAGTCTTAGTTTCTCAAGAACAGGATTCTCTTGTATTTTGTTCTCATACTCGCTTAGTACCTCTGCCATCGGGCTTCCGACGACAAATGTATACTCCGGCTTCACTCCCGAATCTAAAATGTATTTCCTTGCCTGTTCAGAATAGCAGAGGTTTATATCGCTCGTCACATCCACAATACGGCGGATCACCTCTTCCGGCAGGTTTTCATCTTTGCATCTATTTCCTGCTTCCATATGGAATACAGGAATTTTCAGACGTTTGGCACTGATTACGCAAAGGCAGGAATTGGTATCTCCCAGCATAATCAGCGCGTCCGGCCTAACCTCTGCCATCAGGTCATATGATTTACTGATCACATTGCCCATCGTCTGTCCGAGGCTGCTGCCCACAACGCCCAGGTAATAATCTGGTTCCCGAATTTCCAGATTCTCAAAAAACAGTTTATTTAACTCATAGTCATAATTTTGTCCTGTATGTACAAGAATATGTTCAAAATACTGATCTGCTTTTTTAATAATTGCAGACATTTTTATAATCTCAGGTCTCGTACCTACAATTGTCATAAGTTTAAGTTTGTGCAATATCCAATACCTCTGTTTATTGTTTTTTTGATCCGGATTATCCACTGCTTATTTGAACAGAACTTTTACAAATCATAATGCGGATATAATTCCTTATGGTTACGCATCCATTCACCAAGCTCTTTGATTTGCTGCTCATAACCCGGGATCTTATAACTGAACAATTCATAGTTCGTCCGCCTCAGACTCTTATCAATCCGGAAATTCTCCTCCGGAACAACTTCAATCGGCTCTGACCTTAAGTACTTGTTAAACAGCACCAGCATGTCATACTTGCTGATGTATTCTTCCGGAACCATATTATACAGCCCGTGAACGCGCTGTATAGCAGCATTCTCGATTGTCTTCGCAAGCTGAAACGTTGTCTGTCCGGTCCATATGGCGTTTTTATATCCCTTTACACGCCCTTTTTCCTGCATAAACCAATTCATCAGCCCAATCCCATTTTTATTGATATCCGGTCCAATGATTGACATTCTAAAGGTGATATCCTTTTTATTTACTATTTCACCGAGAGCTTTTGATCTGTCATAGAACAATTCTCCATCTGGAAAATCAAATTCCGCGTATCCCCCTCTGCTTCCGCTAAATACGCAGTCTGTGCTGATATGTATCATCTGTGTCCCTGTATCTTCTGTCACCTTGGCAAGAAACTGCGGAAAGTATGCGTTTAAATAAACTGCAGCTTCATGGTCATTTTCCGCAAATTTGTTAAGCACACCGATGCAATTGACCACCGCACTATAGTTCCCTTTTTCAATTGTTTCCTTTAACAGTTCCGTGTTTCTGGCGTCACCTACTATCGTATTTACAAAAGAGGAATGCTGCCTGGCATAGCCTTCAACTTCATATCCCTGCTCACTTAGGTAAAGGCTGACCATATGTCCCGCCATACCGTTACAGCCGAGAATCAAGAATTTCATGTATTATTTTCCTCCTGTTTTTTCAACTGTTCCTTTACAAAATCGGTAGTCAAAAGTTTTTCTACTGTCTCTTCAACATTCAATCGTTTTGTATTATGCGATGTATAAGCACCTTCCTCTTTTTCGTGTACCTGGCCATTGACAAAGTATTTGTCATAGTTTAGATCCCGGTTATCGGCAGAAACCCTGAAATACTGTCCCATATCCTCAGCCCGGATTCTCTCCTCCACAGTCATGAGCGTTTCGTACAGTTTTTCGCCGTGCCGTGTTCCTATCGTTTTTACTTCTGTTTCTCCAAATAGCTTCTGAACTGCCTGTGCAAGTATCCCAATGGTGGAAGCATCCGCTTTTTGTATAAACAAATCGCCCGGATTCGCATTTTCGAACGCAAACTTCACCAGGTCCACAGCCTCGTCCAAATTCATTAAAAACCGTGTCATTTCCGGGTTCGTTACGGTAATCGGATTACCTGCCTTGATTTGGTCTACAAAAAGAGGAATTACAGATCCTCTGCTGCACATTACATTCCCGTATCTTGTAGAGCAAATAACTGTATTCCCTCTTTCGGCTGCAACTCTGGCATTGGCACTCACTACATGCTCCATCATGGCCTTGGATGTTCCCATTGCGTTGATCGGATAGGCCGCCTTGTCCGTCGATAAGCACACCACCCTCTTTACTCCGGCAGCTATGGCCTCATGCAGGACGTTGTTCGTTCCTATAACATTTGTTTGTACTGCCTCCATCGGGAAAAATTCACATGATGGAACCTGCTTCAAAGCTGCAGCATGGAATATATAATCTACACCGGGTACTGCGTCATGCACGGACTGCGGATTTCTCACATCGCCTATAAAAAATTTTACCTTATTATAGTAAGAGGGATACTCTCGCTGCAGCTCGTGGCGCATCCGGTCCTGCTTCTCCTCATCTCGTGAAAAGATACGAATCTGTCCGATATCTGTAGGCAAAAAGTGTTTCAGAACGGTGTGTCCAAAAGAACCTGTCCCCCCGGTTATCAATAATGTTGCTCCATCGAACGCTGACATTTAATTTATCTCCTCTCCGTTTCCTGCACCTGTAAAGACTTCGTCAAGCCTGTCCATCTGCCTGTCCTTATTGAAATGTTCCTTTGCATAAGCAAGGGCATTTTCTCCCATCTTCCTCCGCGTTGCTTCATCCATTCCGATCATTTTCTTTATATTCTCTACAAATCCATCTACATCTTCAGCTCCGCTGCACAATCCCGCCCCGGCGCTGTTCACTATATCCTGAATCTCTCCGTCTGCCGAAACCAAAACCGGTCTGCCGCAGGCGAAGCAGGACTGTGTTTTCGCCGGCAGGGTAATGGAAAACACGTCGCTCTTGGATAAGGTAATCAGCAATGCGTCCGCAAATGCCAGATATCCGGGTATCGCCTCCGCTGCCTGCCGTGGAATAAAGTGAAAATACTCTTCTACTGAAACTGCTTTGATATTTTTCTGCAGCTCCGGCAGGTATCTGCCATCACCCACAATATTAAAGCGTACAATCGTATGATCCTTCTTTAATATCTCTGCCGCCTTCACGAGAATATCCATCCCCTGCGCAAATCCCACATTTCCTGCAAAAACAAGATTTATAATTCCGTCTTGCGGGAGTAAGTTTCCCTCGCGCGCTGCCGGCTTGTAGTATTCTTCTGCATATTGCGGCCAAAATTCAATCTTTTCTTTATTGATCCCCCTTGCTTCGATCCTGCTGATGAAACTTTGAGAGCAAGTAAAAATCCGTTCCGTATTCTGATAAATGTAATCAACCATTCTCTGAATTGGTTTGATAACCGCCGGTGAATGGATTCCTGTCACAGATTCCACATTCTCAGGCCAGAGATCTGTCACATATAAATAATGCGGTATATTGTACTTCTTAGAATACCAGGTTCCGATCAGCGCCTGGGTCATGGGCGAGACTTCATAAGTATACACCAGATCCGCACATATATTATTCTTTTTTACCCACCTTCTGCCGCTGGCTGCAAAAGATAAATAATTCGCGCTCATCCCGGCGGCATTCAAAAGCTTATGCTTGCTGTTTCCTCTGGGAATCAATGGTATCCGAATTATATCTACACCATTCCAGGTTTCTCTTCGTTTTTGTTTATAGCCATATCCGTCAAAAAACTTTCCCATCGGGTAATTGGGAATACCGGTAAGAACTGTTACTTTGTAGCCGCGTTTTACCCATTCGGCAGCCATATCGTTTACACGGAAAGCTTCAGGGTAGAAATACTGTGAAATTAAAAGGATATGTTTTTTCTCTTTCTTCTTGTCTACGCGGTCAGACCTTTGAAAATTCAGCGCTGTATCGGCACCTGTTCCTTCAGTTCTCTTTATCGACTCTTCAAGGCCGATTTTCTGGTAATCCAATCCATCATATTTGCTCAATCTCTGATCATAGTATGAAGATCCGAATGCTTTATCGGCCAATCCTTTCACTTTCCCCGGTACTATTTTTGCCAATTCCACGGCCAAAGCCAGTGCCCTGCTTAATCTGACAGGGCTATGCGCAGTATTTCCGATGGTTTTTACCAAATCTGATGTTTTAGAATATTCGGCGTTTTGCGGAAAATAGATTCCTCCTTCACCGCTCAAAATGAGCATCCCGACAAACTCACATAGATTCTCGATATAAAGCATAGACCGCTTATTCTCTACATCCGGAAAGAATGGAAGCCTCTTCGCTATCTTCGCTAGTATCGGATAATTCCCAAGACTGCCTTTTCCATAGATCATCGGCGGTCTGAGCACCGCTGTTTTAAACTGTTCATCAGCAAGTCTCCGAACCCCCACATCACCCAACCATTTACTGTTTCCGTAGAAATTGGCAGGTGCAGGGATCGTCTTGGCATCAATAAATTTTCTCCCTCCGTAAATGATCATGGAAGACATAAATATGAACTGCTTAACACCAGCTTCTTTCGCCTTCTCAGCACATTCCATTGCCAGGTCTGTGTTCACAGCATAGTATAACTCCTGCTGTTCAGGCGTGGTATGACCAACATCTGCATGTGCGATTCCGGCAACATGGAAAACAGTATCGAACGCGGAAAAATCGCAGGTTCTCCAGGAAGGATCTCTCATATTGATGACGGTACACTCTATATTCATATATTGAAGTGCGCAGTAGTTCTTAAAACTTTCTCCGATATAACTTCCAGCCCCTGCGATCAGAACCTGGACTTTTTTTTCCTTATTAATGTTGAAATGCTTATAGCATCCGTAATCTTCAAACCCGGCATCTGCAGGATCTACTGGTTCCATTCTGCGGATTCTTACAGTACTGCTCTCTTGTCCGACTGCGGCTGTTTTTGACGCGGCAGACGCAAGAGTTCCCGTGCCGCCTTCAACAACGCCGTCATGAGACCAAACGCTTTTGATTGTTCCAAAGAAACATTTAGCATCCGTTACCAGAGCTTTCACGCCGCCATCACTTAATACTCTTGTGTACTCGCCGTCAAGCCTCGCTTTATCAACGATTTCCAATTCATCCCGCCCGCTGATCTGCGCCATGCCAGTTAAGCCGGGCATAATGTTGTTTGCACCGTATTTCTCCCTCTCAGCTACCAGGTCATCCTGATTCCAGAGTGCTGGCCTGGGGCCGATCACACTCATTTTCCCACAGAAAATATCCCAGATCTGCGGGAGTTCATCTAAACTTGTCCTCCTCAGTATTGCTCCTACTCTTGTGATATAAGACTCCGGATTCTCTAACTGATGCGTTGGAACATCATGAGGTGTGCTCATCTTCATTGTTCTGAATTTATGGCAATTGAAAAATATTTTATTTTTTCCTATCCGTTTCTGTGTGAAAATTACAGGACCTGGATCATCCGCAAAAACAGCGAGCGCTATAACTCCGAATACCGGCGCGAGAACGATTAATCCAGTGAAAGATAGGATTCTATCCAACGCAGGCTTTACGATGGATAGATATAAAGTTTCCTTTTCAGCATTGGATAATACAGACAAAGGGGGTATATATGGATTGTCATCATTTATGTGTTCATCTCCTGTATGATCCCCTGCAATGTTCCTCGCAATGAAATAACTGCCAGCCAGCGCACTGACACCAATTAACAGCTTCTTATGTTTCACAAGTTAAGCACTCCTTTTGATTCTATACTCCTACACTTCTACTCCCCAACGAAAATCCCCATATCTAAAATCGTTCCTGAGCACACAAAGCCCCATCAGACAGCTTTCGGTTTCCAGTTTTTTATTGCAATCTGATGGGTTCTGCACATAAATACTATTATATCTCCCTGTCCGCTTCCATCCTAATCAAAACAAGACCTCACAATCTCAACAACCCGATCCTGTTCCTCCCCCGTCATCTTGATATCCGAAGGCAAACACAACCCTCTGTCAAAATTATCCTTCGCCACATCGCACCTCACCCAGAACCCATCCTGATCAAACTCCGGATACTCCCTCTTAGAACCATCCAGCGTGATCTGATCATAGTTCCGAAAAACCGGCTGCAAGCTCATCGGCTTATACACCGGG
>OFGX01001046.1_pt1 | contig 18010 bp, 14 predicted proteins | sample 1521831 | NCBI WGS metagenome assembly OFGX01 (sample SAMEA3504080, study PRJEB24116) | mouse gut metagenome | biome: mouse gut; feature: mouse-associated habitat; material: faeces | place: Denmark | collected 2011 | reverse complement strand
ATTTGAAGGGCTGCACGCTGGAACTAGCTCAGAGAAACTCCCAGGTTTCCGTCCCCTTTGCCATCTCCAGCCTGGGCTATGGCTTCCTGTGGAACCATCCCGGCGTGGGCACCGCCACATTCGCCAAGAATTATACCGAATGGAGGGCAGAGGCGGCCCAGGAGATGGATTACTGGATTACCGTGGATGACTATCCCGCCGACATAGTAAAGAATTTCACTGAGGTGGTAGGCCGGGCACCCATGCTGCCGGAAGGGTTGCTGGGACTGTGGCAGTGCAAGCTACGCTACCGCACCCAGGAAGAGGTACTGGAAGTGGCCAGGGAATATAAAAGACGAGGAATCAAGCTGGACGTGATCATTATCGACTTCTTCCACTGGACCGTCCAGGGGGACTGGAAGTTTGACAAGACCTACTGGCCTGATCCCAAAGCCATGGTGGAGGAGCTCCACGCCATGGGCATCAAGGTGGTGGTGTCCATATGGCCCTCCGTGGACAGGCGCAGCGAGCATTTCTGGGAGATGATGGACAGGGGGCTGCTGATCCGGACGGAGCGCGGGGCGGCCCAGACTTACGATTATCAGGGCGACTGTGTGGAAATCGACGTGTTCAACCCGGAGGCCAGGCAGTATGTGTGGGAGGTCTGCAAGCGGAATTATTACGACCTGGGGATAGACGCTTTCTGGCTGGACAATTCCGAGCCGGATTACGGGGTGTATGATTTCGACCACTACCGGTATATGGAGGGGCCCGCCCTGTCCTGTACCAATATCTATCCCCAGCTCTACAGCCGCGTCTTCTATGACAATATGAAGGCGCTGGGGAACGAGGAGATCGTGAACCTCCTGCGCTGCGCCTGGGCGGGGAGCCAGAAGTACGGCAATGTGGTCTGGTCCGGGGACGTGCCCAGCACCTTCGAGGCCCTCTACGACCAGCTCCAGGCAGGGCTGAACATGGGGCTGGCGGGCATCCCCTGGTGGACTACAGATGTAGGCGGCTTCATGACGGACGATGTGAACGACCCGGATTTCCGGCAGCTCCTGATCCGCTGGTATGAGTTCGCGGTGTATTCCGCGGTGCTGCGGATGCACGGGGACAGGGGGCCTTACAATATCCCGCCCCTGGACGACCGGGACTGGGGCGGCGGCTATCTGCACACGGGCCAGCCCAACGAGCTGTGGAGCTACGGGGAGGAGAACTACCGCATCATGCGCAAGTACCTGGACATCCGCAGGGGCATGCACGATTATATCAAGGGGCTCTACAGGGAGGCCTCGGAGAACGGCTCTCCGCTGATCCGGACCATGTTCTATGAGTTCCCGGAGGACGGGAAGTGCTGGGAGCTCCAGGATCAGTACATGTTCGGGGACAGGTATCTGGTGGCCCCGATTCTGCGGCTGAACCAGTTCGAGAGGGATGTGTACCTGCCTGTGGGCACCTGGCGGGATACCAGGGACGGGAAGGAGCACCAGGGCGGCCAGGTCATCCGCGCCATGGCACCGATTGATTCCATTCCTGTGTTCGAGAGGGTGATGTAAGGCGGGAAAACGGAGCGTTTTTTGAAGCGAGAATAATCTAAAGTAGCCAGTGAAAAGAAAATCCCCCGGAAATGCCATTTGCCAGCATTTCCGGGGGTATTTTTATACCGTCAGCTCCGCATCTGCGCGCCGTAAGCCTCGCCCAGGAGCTCCAGGATCTTCCCGATGGTCTCTTCCATCATCTCGTCGGTGACATCCTTCTCCTTTGAGGCCAGCTCGATGTTGAAGGCCATGCTCTTCTTGCCCACGCCCAGCTTCTCGCTCTCGAAGATGTCGAAGAGCTCCACATTGGAGACCAGGGCATCCGCATGGCAGATTTTCTCGATAATCTCGCCGCATTCCACTCCCTTGTCCACCACCAGGGAAATGTCCCTGCGGGCCCTGGCGTAGGGAGCTTCCGGCTCATAATGGATCTCTGCCTTGAACTTGGCGCTGAGGGCATCGTAGTTCAGCTCCGCCACGAAAATCTTCGTATCCCCCTTCTTGTCCTTGGCGATGGCCAGGGAGTCCACCACATCATAGCGCAGCTGCCCGAAGGTGCCTATCACCGCACCGTCGCAGATGACCTGCGCCGTCCTGCCCGGATGGAGATAGGGCACATTGCCTTTTTTATAGGTAAATTTCAGGTCGCTGTCAGCCGCCAGCGCCTCCAGCGTCTCTTTCATGGAGAAGAAGTCCTCGTCCGCCCCGCAGGCGCCCAGGCACAGGGTCTTCACCTCCCGGGGCGCCTGGGTCAGGGGCAGGCTTTCAGGCAGGTATACATTGGCCAGCTCGAAGAACCTCAGGCTCTCGTGTCCGTTCTTGATATTGTTCTCAATGGCCCTTACCATGGCGGGGGCCATGAATGTCCGCATGATGCTCAGGTTTTCCGTAATCGGGTTCAGGATCTCCACCGCCTGCCTCTCCTCCTCCGGAATCAGGAACTGGTCGAATTCTGTCCTGGCGGTCATGGCGATGGTCTGGATTTCGAAATAGCCCTGGGTGCAAAGAAACGTTTTTACGGCCAGTTCTTTCCGTTGTGCCGCATTCAGGCCGCCGTTGGTGACCAGAGCCTCCCCCAGGAAGGTGGGGACTACCTTGTCGTAGCCATATTCCCTAATCACTTCCTCCGCGATGTCCTGATCCGTCTCGATGTCCTCCCGGTAGCGGGGCACGGACAGGGTCAAAACGCCGCCTTCGCACTCCACGCCGAAGTTCAGGGCACGCAGGATGCGCACCATCTCCTCCTCAGGCACCTCTATGCCCAGCACATAGTTCACCCTGGCAGTCTCTACCTTGATGATCCGCCTCTCGGTGGACGCCCCGGCGCTGACGTCGAAGTGGGAGGAGCTGACCTTCGCCACCCCCAGGGTCTGGACCAGGTTCAGGGCACGGGCCATGCCGCATTCCACGGAATACTCATCGATGCCTTTCTCGTACCGGGCCGCGGCGTCGGAGTGGAGCCCCAGCCCCCTGGCGGTCTTGCGGACGCTGTCCTTGCGGAACTTGGCGGACTCGAAGAGCACCTCCTTTGTGTGCTCCGTAATCTCGCTGTTCTGGCCCCCCATGACGCCGGCCAGGCCTACGGGCTTCTCCTTATCGCAGATCAGCAGATTGCTCGTATCCAGCACGCGCTTCTTCCCGTCCAGGGTCACCAGCTCCTCCCCCTGGGCCGCCCGGCGGACTACGATGGAAGAGCCCTCCAGGGTGTCCAGGTCAAAGGCATGCATGGGCTGTCCGATCTCCACCAGCACGTAGTTGGTGATGTCCACCATGGCGCTGATGGCATTGTGGCCCACAGCGATGAGCCTGCGCTTCATCCACAGGGGCGACTCCTTGTACTGCACATCATACACATAATGGCCCAGATACCTGGGGCAGATATCCTGGTCGATCACCGTGACGCTGATGTCCCCGTTCACGGTGCCGTCACAGGCGTAGCTCATGTCGGGCTCCTTCACTTCCTTCCCCAGGATAGCCGCCACCTCCCTGGCGATGCCCAGCACGGACTGGCAGTCCGGCCGATTGGCCGTAATCGAAATATCGAATACATAATCCTCCAGGCCCAGGTAGGTCCTGATATCCTCTCCCACAGGCGCGTCCTGGTCCAGGATCATGATGCCGTTCACGTCCGCCCCCGGATACCATTCCTTGTCCAGGCACAGCTCCTCCCCGGAGCAGAGCATGCCGTATGACATCATGTCCTTCATCTTCCTGGGGGCGATCTCCAGGCCGTTCGGCAGCTTGGCCCCCACCAGGCAGGCGGGGACCTTTGCCCCCTGGAACACATTGTCCGCGCCAGTGAGGATCAGGTGGTCATGGCCCTGCACGCCGCAGTCGATATGGCAGATATAAAGATGCGTCCCTTCGTATTTTTCTATGGAGGTGACCTGACCCACGTATATCTTCTCAATATTTTCGCCCAGGTAGGCGACCTCCTCCACCTCCAGCCCGGCGGAGAACAGCTTCTCCTCCAGCTCCTTCGGGGTCACGTCTATGTCTACATAATCCTTTAACCAGCTCAGTAATACTTTCATATCCAGCCTGTCTCCTCTCTATGCCTTGAATTGCTTCAAAAACTCCACATCGTTCTCGAAGAGCTTGCCCATATGGTTGATGCCGTATTTCAGCATGGCGATGCGCTCGATGCCGATGCCGAAGGCCAGGCCCGAATACTGCTCCGGATCGATGCCGCAGTTTGCCAGCACCTTCTTGTTGACCACGCCGCCGCCCAGGACTTCGATCCAGCCCGTGCCCTTGCAGAGGGGGCAGCCCGCGCCGCCGCACTTGAAGCAGCTCACGTCCACTTCCACGGAAGGCTCCGTGAAGGGGAAGTAGGAGGGGCGCAGCCTGGTCTTCGCCGCGTCGGAGAACAGGTTCTTCACGAATTCGTCCAGCATGCCCTGGAGGTCGCAGAGGGTGATGTGCCTGTCCACCACCAGGCCCTCCATCTGGCTGAACATGGGGGAGTGGGTGGCGTCCGAGTCGGAACGGAACACCTTGCCGGGCACCAGCACCTTGATCGGCGGCTTCTTGCTGTCCATGACCCGGATCTGCCCCGGGGAGGTGTGGGTGCGCAGGAGCAGGTCTTCCGTGAGCCAGAAGGTGTCCTGCATGTCCCGGGAGGGGTGGTCCTTGAGGACATTGAGCCTGGTGAAATTGTGGTCGTCATCCTCGATCTCCGGCCCCTCGAAGACCTCGAAGCCCATGCCGGCGAACACGTTGATGATCTCATGCTTCACGGCGGTGAGTGGGTGGAGGTTCCCCACAGGACGGCGCTTCACCGGGACTGTCACATCTATGGCTTCCCTCCGGTACTTCTGCTCCAGCTCGAAGGCCTCTATCCGGGCCTTCTTCTCGTCATATTTTTCCTGTACCCAGGTCTTCACCTCGTTGACGAACTGGCCGTAGGCCTTCTTCTCCTCCTTGGCCACTTCCTTGATCCCGGTCATCAGCTTCTGGACGGAACCGGTCTTGCTGAGGTACTTCTTCCACACATCGGAAAGCTGGATCTCGGATGCGGCCGATTCAATGTCGGCCAGGAATTCTTTCTTCAGGTCGTCTGCATTGAACATTTCGCTCATCTCCTTTTCTTCTTAAAAAAATCCCCTCTGCGCATGGCGCAGAAGGGACGAATCATCGCGTTACCACCCTTTTTCACCCGGGAAAGCCCGCGCTCTCCCAAGTGCTCTCATTCTCACTTTAATGCAGTGAATACATCCTGCTTAGTTTCTCGCAGGAAGCTCCGATGCTGAAATTCGCGGACACGTCCTGCCGGATGCTTCCAGCCAGGGCATCCTTCTCTGGGGGCGGGAAATCGTGTGGGCTACTGACACATCTTCATCGCTGTTGGGGGTAGTATATCATTATTTTGTTTTGAATGCAAGAAAAAAATGTGAAATCCCTATCTCACAGCCCACCCCTCCGGTATCTCCTCCAGCGGCGCAGGTTTCCGATACTTCTCTCCGATCTGCCGGAACCGCTCTACCATATTATCGTCCAACAGGCCATCTGTATTCGGCGAACCATTTATTATGAATGATGTATTGCAGCTATTGGAACGCTTTATCCAGTCAATCGCCCAGTCCGCAGGCTTCAGGACCTTATCCCCGTCGCCGTCCCGCCAGAACCAGCTCTTCGTCAGGACATGGCAGCTTGCGCCGGGGCCCGCGAACCCGCCCTCGAACCTCTGCCCGGCAGCGCACTCATGGAACACGATGTCGGAATGCCTCAGGCCGTCCAGGCTGCCGATGTTCAGCACCAGGCATTCCGGCTGAAGCCCCTTCACCCAGCCGTCGAACTCCTCAAAGGACAGATCCTCATAGCTGGGGCCTCCCCAGGGGGACTGCCATCCGTCAACGATGAGAAAAGGGATTTCCCCGTAACCGGTGAGCAGCTCCGTCACCTGCCCCTTGATATATTCTTTGTTCTCCGGAGAGCAGCCTCCGCGGTTGATGCCCTGGGTCAGGTCCAGGATGGAGAAGTACAGTCCCGCTTTCATCCCCTGTACCCGGAAGGCCTCTAAATATTCCCTGACCACATCAATTGAAGAACATCTCGGAGAAATAATTGTTCCACTCCGTACGCAGAGGGGACACCATAAAGTTCTCGTCCTCCGTGAGCTTCAGGGCAGGCAGAGCGTAATCGTCCATGTCATATTGATCGTACATCTCTTTGGTTGTTTTGTAAAGCAGGAATTCCATGCCGTCGGCGGAGTAGAGGTCTACGTTCGGATCCACCGTCTGTCCCGCGCGCCACTCCGCGCTGAAATTGTAGACACCCATCTGGGTCCAGCAGTCGTTCCGGGTGCTCCCCACATCGCCGCCGTAAGCGATGAGCGCCGTCCAGAGGGCAGGCTGCCCCTCAGAGCCCACCTCGCCGTCCTCGGCGTAGCGCCAGGCCTTCCCCTCCACGCCGTTGAAGATGGTGTTGCATGCCTCTCCTGTATAGAGCGCATTGGCCCACTGCATGGCAAGGGCGGGATCCGCACAGTCCTTCGTGATGACAAAGTTGCCCGTGCCGGGGGTATAAGGCGCGCTGTAAGCGTACTGGACGCCTTCCGGCCCCTTCAGCGGCGCCAGCGGACGGTAAAGCTGATAGCGGTCTCCTCCTATCTCGGTGGTGAACTGCCCGCCGTAGCCCGCGGTGGTGGCCCCCACCAGGGGTGCGTCCGGATTGTCCACCAGCTTCTTGAGCTGGTCGTTGGTCTGGGTCAGGGTGCCCGCGTCCATCAGGCCCTCGGCATATAAATCGTTCAGATAGGCCAGGGCGTCCCGGAAGCGCTCGTCCGCGGACAGGTTCACCACCTTGCCTCCGTCCAGGCCGAATCCCTGGCTGTAGGCGCTCATGGGAAGGAACGCGCCCAGCAGGAAGTAGGCGGACTGCGTATACCAGCCGTTGGGATCTCCGCTCAGGGGAACCTCGTCCTTTATGCCGTTGCCATTGGGATCATTGTCCCTGAAAGCGATCAACATCTCCTTGAACTCCTCAGTGGTGGTGGGATATTCCAGATTCAGCTCCTGCATCCACTGGTCATTGACCCACATCTTCAGGGCGCGGCTGCAGTGGAAACAGGGATTGATCTCCGGCAGGCTGTATATCTGTCCGTCCACCTCCCGCAGCAGATCCATGCCTCCCTGGGCCTCAAAGGGCTCCATGGCCTCAATCAGGTTCGGCGCATACTGGTCGATCAGGTCGTCCAGAGGAATCAGATACTGGTCTTCCACGCCGTATTGGGTCATCTGCGCGGCCGTGATGCCGCAGTTTAAGAACACATCGGGCAGTTCGCCTCCGGCCAGCATCATGGCGATCTTCTCGTTGATGTTCTCCAGAGGCAGCTGCTCATAGTTCACATGGATGCCGGTGACCTCCTCCAGCCACAGGGATGCCTCATTGGTGTTCATATCCTCCACCACGGAAGGCTTTCCCACCACCACATTCAGGACCTTCTCTCCCCCGGCCTGCGTCCCCTCGGCATCGGCTCCCTCGTCCGTTCCGGCATCGGCCTCAGAGGTGCCCTCCTGCGGGGCGTCCTCCTGTCCCGCGCCCCCATCGGAGGACGGCGTCCCGCTGTCCCCGCCGCAGGCGGACAGGGCCACGCACAGTGCCAGCAGCGCCGGCAACATTCGGATTCGCTTTGATTTCGTCATACTCTTCTCTCCTTTTCGTTTCGCTTTGTCTCCTCTATTGTTTCAGAAGGGTCATCCCTTCATGGAACCCATCATGACGCCTTTCACGAAGTGCTTCTGGATAAAAGGATATACCGCCAGCAGCGGTGCGCTGGACACCACGATCAGCGCGTATTTCAGCACATCCGCCAGTCCCTGCTTCAATATCATTTCCGAAATGTTCACCGTCATGTCGGAGGACACGGAATTCATCACTAAGATATCCCTCAGTATGATCTGCAGCGGATACATGTCCTGGTCTTTCAGGAACATCATGGCATAGAAATAGGAATTCCACTGCCCCACCACATTATAGAGCACCAGCACAGCCAGGATGGAGCCGGACAGCGGCAGCACCATGTAGACAAGCCTGCCCAGGTGGCTGCAGCCGTCTATCTCGGCGGCCTCCAGCATTTCCGCGGGGATAGCCGTCTGTATGTGGGTGCGCATGAGGATGATATGGAACACGTTCAGCGCCACGGGCACCACCACGGACCACCGGGTATAGAGCAGCCCCAGATTCTTCACCACCAGGTAGAAGGGGATAAGCCCTCCGGAAAACAGGGTGGAAAATATCAAAAGCTTCGTGAACAGCCCTCTGCCCATGAGCCTCCTGCAGGAGAGCGGGTATGCGGCGCATATGGTCACTGCCAGGCTTATCAAAGTGCCCCCTGCGGAATACAGTATGGTATTGGCATAGCCGGAAAGTATCAGCTTGTTCTTAAAGACCTGCCGGTAGGCCAGAAGGGTGGGGTTCACCGGGAACAGGACCACCCTGCCGCTCACCACATCCGCCGGGGCGCTGAAGGAGGCGCTGACGATGTAGAGCAGCGGGTAGAGCACGAGCAGCCCGGAAAGGCCCAGAAGTATGTATACAATGATATCGAACAGCTTCATTTTTTTCATATAGGTATCGTGACCTCCTTTACCACAGGCTGGTTTCACTGGTGCGCCTGCATATGAAATTCACCAGAACGATGAAGAACGTGTTAATGACCGAGTTGAACAGGCCTACCGCCGAGGAATATCCGTAGTCCAGGTTGATGAGGCCCATCTTATAAGTATAGGTAGAGAGCACCTCCGACACTGCCAGGTTGGCAGAATTCTGCATCAGGTACACTTTCTCGAATCCCACGCTCATGATGGAGCCGCAGCTCATGATGAACATGATGGTAAAGGTGGGCAGGATGCTGGGCAGGTCTATATACCAGATCTTCTGCATGCGGTTAGCCCCGTCTATCCGCGCCGCCTCGTACAGTTCCTGATCCACGGCGCTGAGAGCTGATATATAGATGATCGCGTTGAAGCCTGTGCCCTGCCATATCCCCGACCACACGTATACCGACCGGAACAGGGACTGGTTCGTCATGAAGTCCACAGGGCCTGTCCCCAGCTTGTTCAGGAACACATTGACCAGCCCGGTACGGGGATCCAGCAGCTGGAACAGGATGGCCACCATGACCACTGTGGAGATGAAATAGGGCGCATAGGTCACCATCTGGACAGTCTTCTTATAGCGGGTGCCGCGGCACTCGTTGAGCAGCAGCGCCAATAGGATAGGAAAAGGTATCCCGGCGATCAGCGAATAGAGGCTCAGCCGGAAGGTATTGGCTATGGTCCTGGTGGCCGAAGGCGTGGAGAAGAACCTTCCAAAGTTAGCCCAGCCTATCCACCTGCTGCCGAAGATGCCCCGGGTGGGGCTGAACTTCTGAAAGGAGATCAGCACCCCGTACATGGGCCAATAGCTGAACAGGATAAGGAATACCAGCGGTATCGCCATCATGATATAGAGCTGTCTGTCCTGCCACATTCTATGGAACTTTCTGTTGAAAGGCGTTTGGGCCTTTGTCCCTTTGTCGGGACGGTTCGTGTTTCTGACTTCCGTTCCCATATATCCCTCCTTATATTGTACATTTTTCCGTCTCCGGATTCCTTTGACCTTAGTATTGCACAAAGCTCGCCCGTTTTTCAAGGTTCATTCCGGCAGATTGACGTTTGTCGAAAAATGTCCCTTTCAGGCCCCGGAATCTGTGGACATGCCGCCTATGGTACATATTTTTCGCATGGTACAAATTCCGCGTTAGCCTTGCAATTTTCGAATGATATTTGATACACTATGGACAGTACATATTTTTCATTGCAGGTCCATCGTGGGAGAAATCAGGGGAAATGGGGGGAGGATCGTCATGAACCGTAGAGAGCGTTCCAAAAACAGCATATTCAAAATCATGTTCGCATCCTACTGCGCCATGCTCATATTGCCCCTGCTGGCATTGCTTTTGACCTACGGCTCTTCCTCCGCCATCATCAAGGAGGAAATCCAGACCTACAACCAATATCTGCTGGATGAATGCATGCGCTCGTCCGAGGAGGTCTTCGACCTGACCGACCATACCATGAACTCCATGGCCTTCAGCCATACCACCCAGGAATTCCTGGTGCCGTATACCTATAAGGGCTCCAGCCTGCTCACCCGGGCGAAAGCTGCCTATCAGAGCCTGTCCGTCTATGAGGAGGTCTATTCCTCCTCCGGGATTCTGGATATGCTGATCTATGCCGGAAACAGCGATTGCCTGGTCTCCCGCAAGGCGCCCTATTCCCGCCTGGAGCATTATGACGGAGTGCTCCTTTTCCCGGACAGGGATCTGAAATTCTCCGATTTCCTGGCGCAGCATATCGGCGCGGAGTACATCTGCCCTGCCACAGAGGTGGAGATATATGACCGCTCCTACAACGCGATCCTGTTCTTCAAGCCCATTCTGGCCGGCTACCGCTCCAACCCTTCCGACAGCGTGGTGGCCGTGGTGGATACCTCAGAGTTCGCCGAGAAGCTCATGAAGATGAACCTGGGCTCCACCGGCATCGCCTGCATCGCCGATGATGACGGCAGGATCCTGTTCCAGGTATGCGGAGGCGATACGCAGCCCGCTGCCTCGCTGTAGGAGCTGGACTTTCCGGAGAAGGATTATCTCCGCTTCGATTCCCAAAGCCCTGCCAGCGGGCGCCGCTGCGTGGCCTATATCCCCAAGGGGGAGATCTATTTCCGCCTCCGCAGCCTGCGGACCGTGATAGCCGTCATACTGGTGGTGGACCTGGTTCTGGGGCTTATCCTGTCCTGGCGCTTTTCCTATAAGAATTCCGAGCCCATCCTGGATCTGTTCCGGCTGCTGGACGGCCGTTCCGGCGAGGACAAGGACGTTTCAAAGGATTATAATTTCCTGAAAGGGACGATTTCAAAGATGGTCAGCAGCTACGGCGAGCTCAGTGAAAAGCTGGAGCGCCAGACGCTGGTGATCCGGTCGGATTTCCTGCTGCAGCTCCTGCGGGGGACCATATCCCGGAGCCAGACGGAAAGCCTGTCGGAATACCTCTCCTTCAACCTTGCGGGGCAGAGCTATTCCGTGCTGCTGGTCAACAATACAGGCTATGGCGAATGGCTTGACTCCCAGTCCATGCATGAGCTGGAGAGCGCCACTGTCCTGATACTGTCCACTTTTTCGCAGACTGAGGCCTTCCGGGCCTATGGGGCCCAGTATAATCAGCAGGTATCGGCATTCCTGCTCATCTTCCAGGAGAGCGACGCTTCGGCGTGCCGCCGGAAGCTGGAGGAGACCATTGCCCGGGTGCACAGACTGTTGGGGGAGAGGCTCCACTTCCCCCTGTCCTATCTATGCGGCGGTTTCTGCGAGGACCTTGACGAGCTTTCGGAGCTTTTTGACCGTGCGGTATCCCTATTGGACGACGAACCAGTAGTAAAATCAGGAAGCGTCACCTTCTATGATGCCAGCCAGGCCAGGAGGACGCACACCGCCGTATTCCCTATCGAGACAGAGTCGCGGCTGATCAATCTAGTGGCCACGGGCCAGACCAGGCTTATATCAGCGCTGATCTCAGATATTTATAAGAGGAAAAAGGGCCCGCTGCAGGATTCGGAACTGCAGCTTATGAACCAGCAGATGTATCTCACCATGCTGCGCATCAGCGAAAGCCTCCATGACGACGCGCTGGCACAGGAGAGCAAATTCCTCCTGGGCCATCACGGCGGGGACAGGGCAGAAGATATTTCGGAAAAGGTAATAGAACGCCTTACCGCCGCCTGCCAGCGGGCCAGCAGCGAGAAAGCCGATGAAGAATCCCGGCTCAAGCAGAGCATTCTGGATTATGTAGAAGAGAATCTCTCCGACAGCGGCTTCACCCTGTATGACGTGGCTCTGCATTTTGATTACGCAGAGTCTTATCTGTACCGGGTCTTCCGCGAACAGTTCGGGTGCACCTTTTCGGTGATGCTGGAGACGCTGCGGCTGGAGCGGGCCTGCCAGGCCCTGGAGCGGGGCGATTCCATCGAAGCTACCGCCCAGATCTGCGGGTACAACAGCAGCCATACCTTCCGGCGGGCTTTTAAGAAGCGCAAGGGGATGCTGCCTTCGGATTATCGGGATAGCTTCGAGGGAAAGGGGCGCCCCCTAATATGATAGAATCGAACCAGGCACTCATGAAAATCACAAGAAACAGAAGATTCGGCACTAAAAAGGAGTCAGCTACACCCTGACGCTTGCCATAAAGGGGATGTCCCATGAAAAATTTCAAGAGAGAAAATCTATCCTTTTCCCTATGTGGATTGAACTGCAGCTTATGCCCTATGAACCTGGACCACTACTGCCCCGGCTGTGGCGGAGGGGAGGGAAACCAATCCTGTTCCATAGCAAAGTGCAGTTTTCAGCATGGAAATATAGCGTACTGTTTTCAGTGTGAAAGCTATCCCTGCGAAAGATATGAGCACATAGATGAATTCGATTCTTTTATCACGCACCGGCATCAAAAGCAGGATATGGAGAAGTTCAAGGAGCTGGGAACGGACTGTTATTCCGCAGAACAACAGAGAAAGAAAGTCCTGTTGAATCATCTCCTGAATGCTTATAATGACGGGCGTAAGAAGACGTTTTTTTGTGTTGCAGTCAATTTATTGGAATTAGAAGACCTGGAAAATATCATAAAGGTTCTGGATGAAAATACCCTGCATCTTTCCTTAAAGGAGAAGGCCGCCTATGCCGCCAAATTATTCCAGGAAGCTGCCGCAGCAAAAAATATCACGTTAAAACTGCGCAGGAAAAAGTAGTCTGCCGGACTTTGGAATGCCTTGGCGATAGTTGTATTTGCAACAGCCCTTTGTCATGTAAAATCATAACCGCGTACGCTGTGAACTGTTTGGTAACGGAGGCAACCGTCCATTTCTGCCCTCTCAAATCATTCTGTTTTTCGTATAGGATGTTGTGGCAGACAATCCCCCAGGACCCCCTGCCACACCGCACACAGCTATTTACATCCTATTGGGATTATCCGGCCATTCTTGCCCAAATGATGGCCCGATTCGTTGTCTCGCTTATCGAATGTCCCTGATAATCGCCGCACTCCCGCTCAATCACAAATCCCGCTTCCTCCAGCCACTTATTTCGTTTCCGCTATTCCTTTCCCTCACTGTCTATAATCACTTTCATTTCATCAACGATTTGCCGAACGCTTTTGTTGTCTGTATTGATAACATAATCGCTTTCATATGGTTTCAGATGCAGCCAGAAGAAAGAGCATTCATTTGCATCTCCACGCTTTTTATGGCGTTCACGCAAGGTTTCCTCCGAGCAGGTCAGGGTAATGCCAATGACAGAGTAATCTTTTGCCGTTATATCTTTTAATATCGCCTCACGGATTGTTTTATCCACCACAACCACCGACGAAAAAAGACATAATCGAAACCGGAGTTCAAATATGTGGATAGCGCAAATGACATTGTTTTGTCGCCATTCCGCAATCTGGGATCGTCAACCGAAAGCGGATTGACGCGCCACGCCCAACCGCCGTCAAAAAAGGCGCTAATCCTTCCCTCAATCCTTCGATACGCTGCGGAGATATGTCTGATTATACCACTTTTATATCCAATTTTCCACAGAAAGACTGATATTTCCTGATAAGTTTTTGTTGCAGTATTATCTGAAGTTTGTTAGAATATGAGCTGTACATTTCAATCGAAAGATGATTGGAGGTCAGCAGTAGTATTGGACTTTCCATTAATGAGAATCCGGCCGTATATACCGGACAAAGATTATGAATATTTATCAAAATGGATTGATGACGAAAGAACGCACGCCTTTTGGTGCGCAAATCTTTTGCCCTATCCCATGACACCAAAATCATTCCATGAATTATTAGCGAAAAATGCAATGGACTGGACAGACAGCGCTTATGTAGCAACCGAAAATAACGGACAGGCAGTGGGCTTCTTCTGTTATTCTGTCAATACAGAAGATAATACCGGTTTTCTGAAATTCGTAATTATAGATAAAACAAAACGTGGAAAAGGTTACGGAAAAGAAATGCTGAATCTGGCTCTGCAATATGCCTTCCAGATAACCGGCGCAAAAGCGGTTCAACTGAATGTTTTCCATGAAAACGCATCGGCGAGACACTGTTATGAAAAAGTCGGCTTTGTTGAAAGAAAAATCGATAAAGATGTATTCTCATATAAGGACGAGTCCTGGAGCAGATGCAACATGATAATTTCAGGAGATATGAATCGCAATGTTCTATGTCCTGTTTTATGATTTCCTGTTGCGCAGCCGGGATTGAGGGCGTAAAACAAAAATTTCTTCGCAAATTTCAACCTGACCATCCAGGACGATGCCGAAGTCACCATCGGGGACAATTGCAATTTCGGCCCCAATGTGACAATCGTGACGCCCGTCCATCCCATGCTCCCCAACGAGCGCCGGGAAATGCTGACTGCAGACGGGGAGAAAAAGCTTCTATGCTATGCCAGGCCCGTACATATCGGAAATGACTGCTGGTTCGGCGCTTCGGTGACGGTCTGCCCCGGGGTGACGATCGGGGACAATTGTGTCATCGGCGCCGGCAGCGTGGTCACACGGGATATTCCCGCGGACAGCTTTGCCGCCGGCGTACCCTGCAGAGTGATACGGGCGCTCACCGAGGCGGACAGCATGCGGCATCGGCCGCATATCCTGGCGGATAATTCTGTCCTGGAATGAAGGGGGGGGCAAAAACGCCCCCATCAGTTCATTCCTGTTGTGTCCTGGTTCCCGAAGCAGTCAAGCTTCAATCCCTCTCCGATACATGAAATTATATCGTGGTGATTAAATCCAATCAGCCATTGATATTTTTTGGAAACAATATAATAATCTGACCAGCCATTGTCTAAAAAGGCAGTATGGTTCAGCAGATCAAGGGCTTTTATCAATTCGGGCATATAGCTTTCAAATATCCAGAATTCTTCTCCTCCATGCCAGTCCCTGCCACCCTTGTCAATGAGAAGATAGACCATTTTATTTTCTTCTTTTATGATTTGAGGCAGCAGATAAAACCAGGTCGAAGAATCAACCGCATAGCATCCGAGAAGCTCTTTCATGCTTTTGGGACTATAGCCACTGGTATTTGCCCAATGCAGACCATTTTTCCATATTTTGGTCTTATCCGCATATTTTTCTGCAATCTTCTGATATATATTTTCCCACTGATTTCCTCTGACTTTACGAAAGCGTTCTCTCGATATGCCGCATTGCGTTACCACTTCCTGTTCTAATCGAAATATGCCGCTTTTTTTATCTGATTTCATAATTCCCCCGATACTTCATAGGTAACCTTCACGGTTGCTATCATGTCCCAAACGGGCAAGCAACCTTGCAAAGACCGCAGGCATTTTTTCTTCCATGTGCATTAAGATATACACTCTTTTTTCGGCCCCCCATCCTTGTCCTCATTAAAGGAAAAGTCCCCCACCTTACGGCGAAGGACTATACAATCCCATTTCATCACTCGAATTCTATGGTCGAAGGCGGTTTCGGACTCATGTCATAACAAACCCGATTCACATTCTCCACCTCAGCCAGAATCCGGTTCGTGATCCGCTCCAGCACCTCCCAGTCCACCTTCTCCACGGAGGCCGTCATGGCATCCACCGTGTTAATAGCCCGGATGATCACCATGTACTCGAATACCCTCGCATTATTCTTCATGCCCACGGACTTGAAATCCGGCACCACCGTAAAGTACTGCCACACCTTCTTATCCAGACCGGCCCTGGCGAACTCCTCCCGCAAAATCGCGTCGGACTCCCGCAGGGCCGCCAGACGGTCCCGGGTGATGGCCCCCAGGCACCGCACGCCCAGGCCCGGTCCCGGGAAGGGCTGGCGCTCCACCATGGAGACCGGCAGGCCCAGGGCCCGGCCCACTGCTCGAACCTCGTCCTTGAACAGCAGCTTTACGGGCTCCACCAGGTCGAACTGCAGATCGTCCGGCAGGCCGCCCACGTTGTGGTGGGCCTTCACGCCGTCCTGGGACTCTAGGATGTCGGGATAGATGGTGCCCTGGGCGAGGAAATCAACCTCGTCGCCCACCTTGCGGGCCTCTTCCTCGAACACGCGGATGAACTCGCCGCCGATGATCTTGCGCTTGGTTTCCGGCTCGTCTACGCCGGCCAGCAAATCCAGGAAGCGGTCGGTGGCGTCCACGTACACCAGATTCGCGTCCATCTGGTTCTGGAACACGTCGATGACCTGCTCGGACTCGCCCTTGCGCATAAGGCCGTGGTTCACGTGCACGCACACGAGGTTCTTCCCGATGGCCTTGATCAGCAGCGCCGCAACCACGCTGGAGTCCACGCCGCCGGACAGGGCCAGCAGTACCTTCTTGTCGCCGACCTGCTCGCGAATGGCGGCCACCTGCTCGTCGATGAAAGCCTGGGCCAGCTCGGGCGTGCTGATGCGCTCCATGTCGTCGGGGCGAACGTTCTGATCCATAGGGACCTCCTCGCAAATTCGGGCCGTGATTCTCTCTGGGACGATTATAGCGAAGGCCAGGTCTGGGTGCGCTCTTCCTGGGGGAACTTCTCGAGGTTTCAGGCGAGCGCCCTCAGTAACTCAGCCCGAAGGCCCACAGGGGGATGACGTTGCCGTGGCCGTATTCGATGTCGTCCTTTACGATGAACCCCTGCGCCGCATCGCGAATCTGCTTCGCACCCTTGCTTTTGCCGCCTACCTCGAAGGTGGCGCCGTCGATTTGAAAGTCAGAGATCGGTGAGCTGAAGACCTTCTGGTTGACACGCATCTGATTGAAGAAGAACGTCTCGCGAACCGTGCCGACATCCGGGGCTCCGTCGCTTAAGTTGTGAAGGATGTTCGTGTTGTCCAGGTAGACTTTCTCGACCTTGCCCAGGGCATTAATGCTCGACGAGGGCTCACGCAGCTGGGCTGTCATGCCTGCTTTCTCGATGAACAAAAGGTAGTCCTCCAGGTTGTTGCGGCTGGCTCCAATCTGCGAGGCTAGTTTTGCCATGCTGGGTTTGAAGGGGGCAAGCGTGCTGGCAAGGGCCATGAGCTTGCGCAGCTTGCGACCTGTCGAGGCGTTCATGTTCGCGAACTGGGGAATGTCCACTTCGAGCGTGCGGTTGATGACCTGAGCGAGCTCGATGGAGAAGTCGGGGTCTTGCCCGAAGGGGTAATAGCCGCTGATGAGGTATTCCCGAAAGTAGGGGAGGGGGTGGGTTACCCCGGGAATGGAGGCCCGGTGCTCGATGATGTCCTCCAGGGAGAAGGCCGGCGTCTCTATTCCGTGGCGCATGGCGAGGAACTCGCGGAAGGAAAGGCCCTGCAGGTGGTATTTCGGCGCCCGACGACTCAGATCCGCCTCGCCGCGCTCGATGTCGAGGATCGACGAGCCCGTGAAGTACACGTGCATATCGGGGAACGAGTCGTAGATGGCCTTCAGCTCGCGGGACCATCCCTCATATTTATGAATCTCATCGAGATAGAGGAATGCGCCGCCGCTTTTGCTGAAAGCCTCTGCCGTATCAAAGAGCGTGTGGTCCGAGAAGTACAAGTTGTCGGCCGAGGCGAAGAGTGCCCGGTCGGTCTGGTTGGCATGCTTGATATGCTGCAAGAAGAGTGTGGTTTTGCCGACGCCTCGCGGTCCGACGAGGCCGAGCATGCGATTGTCCCAGTTGATGCGGTCGTAGATGTACCGGTGAAATTCGCTCGTCGTGTTCTCGAGCAGGCGGTACATGGTTTCGTAGAGGCGTTCCATGGCTGATCCTTCAATGAATGCACTTATTGAGTGCAGAAATTGTACCATAAGTGCACTCATTGAGTGCTATATCTAGGAAAAACCTGCACTTATTGAGTGCATGTTTGGAACAGCTGGGCTGGGGCGTGGGGTGATGCCAGGTTGTGGAGGGGCGGCCTAAAGGCCGCCCCTACGAGAGAACTTGCTTCAACTTAGAAGCTCCGTAGGGGCGGGCTGCAGCCCGCCCGCAACTCGGGG
>OFGX01001041.1_pt1 | contig 18043 bp, 15 predicted proteins | sample 1521831 | NCBI WGS metagenome assembly OFGX01 (sample SAMEA3504080, study PRJEB24116) | mouse gut metagenome | biome: mouse gut; feature: mouse-associated habitat; material: faeces | place: Denmark | collected 2011 | reverse complement strand
TGTCTGGGCTGCTTGCCATTGTGAATGCATCGGACGGGGATTTTCGTAAACTGCAGACGTCAATCTATAGTTGTGACGGTGCGGCGAAGGGCATGGCGGAAACCATGCAGAATAATCTGAAGGGGAGCCTTACGATCCTTGGATCTGCGGCGGAAGGTTTTGGGATCAAGGTCTATGAGAAGATGCAGGTTCCGCTTAGGAAGGCTGTCGACGCCGGAACGGAAGGTGTCAACCGGCTGTCAAAAGCGTTTGATTCGGGCGGTTTGAAGGGTGTGGTGTCGGAAGCGGGGAAGTTGTTCCGTGAATTTGCGGATGAGGCGGAGGGAAGCAGTAAGTCGGCGGGGAAGATTGTGCCTCCGCTTAGGAACATTGCAAGTGCTGGTCTGAACCTGGGGAAGGCTGTACTCCCTCTGGCTGTCAGGGCTTTTAAACTTCTGGCTGAAAATCTGGATGTGGTGTTACCGCTTCTGGCTGCCGGTGTAGCTGCGGTGAAGGCTTATGCCGTGGCTGCGTCTGTGGCGGGTGCGGTTAAGAAGCTGTCGGCGGCGTATGCCGCATTTAGTGCGGTGGTGGCTGCGAATCCGGTGGGGCTTGCCGTGGCTGCGGTTGCGGCTCTGGCTGCGGGGCTGGTGACTTATTCGGTGATTGCTGATGATGCGAAGGATAAGTCGTATGAGTTATCGGACAGTGAGCGGAAGCTTGTGGATTCCTGCAATGAGCTGACGGATTCTTTGAACAGCCAGAGGGCAGCGAGGGAGAAGTCAGTACAGGCGATTGATCTGGAGTATGACGGTTATCGGTCCTTGCTATCGGAGTTACAGTCCATCACGGATGAAAACGGCAGGGTTAAGGCTGGTTATGAGGAGCGGGCGAGGGTGATCACCGGGGAGTTGTCGGATGCTTTGGGAACGGAGATCGCACTGACGGACGGTGTGATCCAGAATTATCAGGAGACGGTAGCTGCCCTGGATGAGGTGATTGCAAAGAAGAAGGCGGAGGCATTGTGTTCGGCTCTTCAGGAGGAAATGGCAGTTGCGTATAAGAACAGCCAGGAGGCGTTGCTTGCTTATAAGGATGCAGTGGCAGTTGCAAAGGAGAAAGAGGATGCCCTTGCAGAAGCGCAGCGCAATCTGAATGAGGTAACGGACCAATACGGTAATGATACCAGTCCGAAGGCCATGGCGGCTATGATAGAGGCAAAGAATGCGGTAAAAGAAGCGCAGACTGCATTTGATGAAGCATCAGAAGCCGTGGACGGTGCAAGAACATCTTTGAATGAACTGTCTGCTGAGGTCAATAATTATGATGCTCTTGTGGAAGCGATGCAGAGTGGAACTGTGGAAGAGATTGAATCTGCAATGAATTCTCTGGTAAGCGGGTATCAGGAGTATACGAAGGAAATGCTGGCTTCTTCTCAGACAGCGCGAGATGAAATGATAGCCCAGGCACAAGAGACAACCAGCGCCCTGTCTGTATTGGTGGAAGAGGGCGGTCAGATGTACCAGGCTTTTGGAGATGATGCGGCAGATGCAGCAGCTAAAGCGGTATCTGAGTTTCAGAAGCTGCCTGGGGGAATTAAAACTGCAGTCAAAGAGATTGGCACGGATGGCGCTGCGGCCATGGTTGCCGCCCTTGCGCAGGCTGATTTTGATGGGAAATTAAGCGAGGAGTCCATAGCTTCTAATTAGGCATTTTTGTCAGGGCTTGCCGATCTTCCGGAAGGAACGCGGCAGGCTCTTTCGGATGCGGTCAAAGGCGCTATGATAGAAATGGATGGTTTTGACCAGATATCGAAGAAGGCAGAGGAAGAGGGGCTCTCTTTTCTGGATGCTCTTAGGGCGGCGTTGGAGGAGCATTCGCCGTCTAAGGCTACGGAGGAGATCTTCCGTCTGGCTATGGAGGGTGCAGCAATTGGAGTGGATGTGGGGAAGGAAGGTGTATTATCAAAGGCGGGAGAATTTATCACCACGTTCCTTGGGAAATTTACGGAGTCCAATGTTGGGGCAACCTTACAAAATATTGGCGCTAATTTTATGTCGTTCTTCGGAATTGGCGTAACATCCCGGCAAGGAAACTCCAGAAGCGCGGGGCAGGCCAATGCAGACGCTGCCAATGCCGGGGCTGGGTCAGTAAATCCAACTGGTACAGGTTCAAAATTTGGAACGATGCTTGGAAGCGGAGTAGCTTCTACGGCTGGCCATTTGCAGCAGATGGGGCTAAATATCTCTAACTCAGCGAATGCAGGAGCGGGCTCAGTGAATCCGACAGGCACAGGAAATAAATTCGGTACTATGTTAGGAAACGGCGTTTCTTCGACAGCGGGATTATTACGTGGTTATGGAACAAATATTGCGAATTCCGCTGATTCAGGTGCGGGAAGTGTAAATCCATCCAGTACAGGATCTAAGTTTGGGAGTCAGTATGCCAATGGTGTGGGAAGCCAGGCGGGAAATGCGAATGCACAAGGACGCAATCTTTCCAATAATGCAGAATCCGGCGCGGGTTCAAGAACAGGATATGATTCAGGTTCTAATTTTGGTGCAGGTTTTGTAAATGGTATTGGACAGTGGATCGGAAGGGCTGCCAATGCGGCAGCGAATCTTGCAATATCAGCATATAACGCCTTAAAAAGGAACTTGGCCGAACGCTCGCCGTCAAGGAAAACAAAGAAATCAGGTAAAAACTTTGATCTTGGTTTTGGGCTTGGAATTGAAGAGAACGCTAAAACTGCGGTTTCTGCAGCAGAAGAATTGTCTAAGAATACATTGGATGCAATTGATACCGATATGATATCTGATAGGTTAAATAATATCGATATTCCCGGAACTATGGCGAGGGTTCATATGGCTGTGGAAGACCGGAATGAGAAGGTCGCAGAAAAAGTTACGGCTTCTGTAGCGGCATATGAAAAGTTGAAGGGTGACAGGAATCAAAATACATCTGTTACGAAGGAAGATATGCGTAGCCTTTTAAGTGATATTTCAAGACTTACAATCAAGGAGATCGCAGAAACAATGGAAGGTATGGGGGTTTATTTGGATAAGAAACCAGTGGGCAAGATTATAGCTCCAGTCGTTGACGATGAGCTTGGTAAAATTAACAGGAGGAAAACATGATGAATTGTGGTGTAACGTTTGATGATCGGATTCATACTTGGAGAGACTGGGGATTAAATCTGGTGAGCATCTATATTCCGATGCCAGAGCCCAAACCACAGCTTATAGATATCCCGGGCGGGGACGGAACCATTGATCTGACCGAGATGAATGGACGTCCTGCTTACAATGACCGTGATGGTGTAGAGCTTGTCTTTGATCTGATGGATGAGGATTACAAAGTATGGTTTTTAAAATATTCTGAGTTTGCCAAAGAGATACACGGCAAAAAAGTAAAAATGGTATTGGATGACGAACCTGATCACTACTATATGGCACGGTTAAGTCTGGATGGACAGAAAACGAACCCAGTGTTTGGAACGATCACACTTTCGGGAACGGCAGAACCTTTCAAATATGACCATGTTGCAAGCAACGAGCCATGGAAGTGGGATTCGTTTAATTTTTGTACGGGAGTGATCCGAAGTTTAAGTGATCAGGTGATATCTAATACAAACCGTACCGTTACCATACTGGGAGCGGGTATAGATAATCCGCCTGTATTTGTCGTGTCAGAAGCGGAAAACTTGAAGCTGTCGCATGAAGGAAGGACCTACACATTAAAAGTAGGCAGGAATCGTTTTCCGGCTGTGCGGGTTGGAAAAGAAGATGTAACTCTGGCGTTTTCTGGAACAGGGAAATTATCTGTAGAGTATAGGGGGCGATATCTGTAATGTATCAGGTATTGATCGATGGGAGGGATCTGTATTATCCGGGTGATGAAGAATATACTGTGTCTGATGCAGAAGTCTGCCTGCAGTTGAATGATTCGGGCACGTTTACATGCAATGTTCCTGTGCTGAACCCGGAGTATGGGAATATCAGGAACCGTATTTCTATGGTTCAGGTCCTAAAGAACGGAAAAGAAATCTTTTATGGTGAAGTCAGGGAGTCTGCGAAGGATTTTTATGGTACAAAACAGGTTTATGCGGTCGGTGAACTGGCTTTTCTTTTTGACAGTATTCAGCCCATGGCGAAATACCAGAATTATACGTCCAGACAGCTTTTGGAAACTTGGCTGAATATTCATAACAGTCAGGTGGAGGATAAGAAGAAGTTCTATGTTGGGTTTGTCACGGTCCACGATAGTAATGACAGCCTGTACCGGTTTACAAATCAGGAGACTACATTGGATGCCATACGGGAGAAATTGTGTGAAAGATTGAATGGATATCTGCGGATCCGAAAAGCAGACGGGAAGAGGTATCTGGATATGATCACGCTGAATGAATATGGCAAGATCTGTGAACAGCCGATTGAATTTGGCGATAATCTTCTGGATTATGCGGAAAATGTTTCTGCAAGCGATCTGTATACATGTGTGATACCGAAGGGGGCGAGATTGGAAGAAAGTCCGATCGAGGGTCTGGAGGCTTATGTGGATATCACATCTGTAAATGGAGGAAAGGATTATGTGTACAGCCCGGATGCGGTATCTGTCTATGGATGGAACCGGTGTGTGGTGTCATGGGATGATGTGACGCTGCCTGTCAATCTTAAGAAAAAAGCAGAGGAATGGCTTAAAGATGCCCAGTATGAGACTATGGTACTGAATTTGACTGCAGCGGACTTGTCTGTGTTGGATGCAGGTATGGAAAGTTTTGAATTGGGAGATTTTATTCCGGTATATTCCCGCCCTCATGGAATGGATAGAACGTTCCCGGTACAATCCATGGAGCTGCATCTGCTTGATCCGGCCAGTGATAAACTGCGGCTTGGCAATAGCATGAAGCTGAGTTATACGAGTCAAAACAAAGGCAATCTCCAGGTTGTGAAGCAAGAATTAGATAGTATCCGCCAGACAACTTCCTGGATGCAGTCCGCGATCGATAATGCAACAGCCATGATGACCGGATCCAAGGGCGGATATAAGGTTACAGAATATGACGAAAACGGGCGCTGGCTTCGAGATCTGTATATGAACGCGCCGAACAAAGAGGATGCAACTCTTGTGATGCAGATCAACATGAATGGTATCGGCTTTTCCCGGGAAGGTTTTAACGGTCCCTATAAGAATGCATGGACGATTGACGGCGTTCTTCTGGGAGAGTTTATCAAGGCCGGATCCATTACGGCAGAGAAGCTGTCAGTTGAATACCGACAGTCTGTGGAGGATGAGATCGTGTCTAAATTTAATGTTGCTGCCGGAAAGATCGAAGCAGAGGTAACCAGGGCGAAAGGGGTTGAAGTTGAACTTGCGGCCGCTTTGAGGATTACTGAAGAACTGATAGAGACCAAAGTCTCCAAGGATGGTTTTGGAACCTATGTACAGCAGTATTGGGACAAAATTATCTATGGGTTCAATTATTCAAGCAAGTATGTACAGATCAATCCGGGGGAGATCGCTATTTATGATAATGGTGTGGAAAACAGCAAAAAACGGGCGGCATTTAACCAGAACGGCAATCATTTCTACAGGGATGGGTATTATATCGGGAAGATAGGTACAAACAAGTTTAAAGATGATGCATCAAAAAAAGGGTTGACGTTTGACTTAGAGTATGAAGCAGCTTATATGTCCTGGGCTGCGAAAGATAGCGCCAGCTCTTCTACTTATAATACAAAGTGGTTGTATTGTGCAAAATATCATAATAACTTTGATGCGGATACACTCCATGCGGGATGTGACATTGATATGCACTACCATACTTTGAAAAATGTAGATCTGGAGAGTATCAGTACAGATGGCAAACGGTTGTATAGCGGATCATTTCCTGTTGTAATGCACATAAATGATGACGGATCTTATACATATGTTAATTTGACGGTGAAGAATGGGTTGATCGCAGCAGGACCCAGGACATAGGAGGTGTTAGGATGGTATCAAACGGAAAGCAGGAACCAGAAAGTGTCATGGAAAAAGAAGCTATTTCCTATATTTTTAAGGAAGGACCTGAGCCTAAAGACGCAGAATATAGTGATATTGTAGTTGTGGGAGGACTTTATGGAAAAAACGCAGAATAAGGAGATAACAACCTCGGTGAAACCAGTGACGGTTAAAATTGATGATTTCAGGAAGGGCCTGAATCAGGTGGTAGCAGGATCGGAGCTGCCACCTTTTCTTTTGGAAATGATTCTGGGTGAGATGTTGGCCGGAATCAGTAATGTAGCCAGAAAGGAATATTCAGAGAATCGGGAGGCATGGGAAAAAGCATGTAAGGAAGGTGGGGAGAATGGCGGACATTAGAAAGGAAATACAGGATTTTCAGGATGCGGTATATGGAGAAGAGGTCAGGGGGAGCATGATTTCCCTTGCAGAAAAAGTAAATAGGGAATCCATAGATGCAAAAACGGCAGCAGAGCGGTCAGCATTGTCTGCTGAGGGTGCTGCACGTGATGCGAATACTGCGATTGGCAATGCTGAAACAGCGGCGCGAAATGCCAACACAGCAGCGCAGGATATCCAGACCAAAGCAGATCGGGGAGACTTTACCGGTACTATTCAGATCGGGGAAGTGACAACCGGTGAGCCTGGTTCAGAAGCTTCAGCCAATAATTCTGGTACGGGAAAGGATGCGGTTATAGATCTGAAGATACCTAGAGGATACCAGGGTGTGTCCATGCGCATGGCAGGCGCCTGGGAGGATGGGACGGAGTATGTTAACGATACGTCCTATATTGATCTGGTCACATATCAGGGCAGTACATACGGATGTAAGCGGACACATACGGCATCTGAAGAAACAGTGCCAATACGTGAGGGAAATGAATACTGGCAATGTATTGCGGAAAAGGGAGAGACAGGGGATATAGAGAATATAGATACTGTCCCGATCGCATTTGAAGAGGCGCAAGAACGGGAGAACATAGAATCTGGGGATACGATTCCGAAGGGATTGGGAAAGATCCGAAAATGGTTTTCTGATTTTAAGCAGGCAGCATATATGAATGTGGTAAATGGGGTAACGCAGTCAGTCGCAGGGCAGGCGGTACTTGATGCTGCGGTGGGGAAATATTTGGATGAAAAGAAATTTGACTTTAGTCGGCTTGTAGCGAATCGGAACATCACAGAGCCAGGTTTTGCAATGGATGGGAAGACGCTGGTTGAGTGGCTTAATGAGTTAAATGGCAATTTGAATAATACTTTAAAAGTTTATATGTTGAGTTCTACTGATACATTCGATTTTAATGATAAGAATATGTTAAAGCTTGGTTTATATAGATTTACAGAAGGACAGGTTTTAAATGGTCCACCAGGTGTATTTTTAGGTTATGGATACGCCATAATTTTTACATATCCATGGAGCGATACAAGAATTGTACTGGCTTTCCCATATGATAATGTAGAAATGTATATACGCTCTGGATCAAATAAAAACTGGGGCACGCATAAATGGCATGAGATTACTCTGAGAACAATAACCGAATAGGAAATTATCTTATTTTTAGATTTTCGATTTCCTTTTCCTGTTTCTCTAAGAATACCGAAAGTTCTTTTATTCTTTTTTGTTGAACTTGTAACAATTTGATAATATAAGGGGTAAACTTACTGTAATCAATTCCAAAGAGTTCTACTTCACCATTATTATCTTTGGATACATATGAACAAATCTCTGGATATATCGGTTCTACATCTTCTGCTATGAAACCAGATTGGTCTTTTTCTCCATTTATGTAGTCAAAATGCATTGGATCCAAAAGTAGCAAAGCCTCTGCTTCTTCATCCGATATTTCATGGAAATTTTCTTTTGCTTTTCGTGTGCTCTTTACAGTGAAGGCTTTTCCATAAAAGGAAGTCCATGTTGTTCCATCTTCTTTTAATGCATATGTTGCTCTACCACGTAGGTATACGTCAGTTAATCCATTATTGGGGATTAAGTGTATTCCAGAACTCGATCTTATTTCGTTAGACGTAAATGTATAGGTCCCTACGCTGAGATTGCCAGTAATAGAACCGCCAGCTAAAGGCAGTTTCGTACTATCTCTAGCGGAACCATTTGCCAGAGCCCGACCTTGAGCAGCAGATAAAGATTGATTAGTGGCTGTACTTGTGAGGTTATCTTGAATCTCACGCCAAGTATTTGTGTCAGTCCATGGCACATTTACATACATTTGCTCGTTACTCATCTGCACGGGATAATTTTTGCCATTAGCGGCATAACCTATTTTTACACCTCCACGTACGCCAGATGTTGCAAGAGGAAGAGAATATGCGTTTGCGCCTGCAGAAATACCATCAAGTTTCTTTTTGTCAGCCGCACTCATCATTCCATTTCTAGTCTGTGTTGCAATATTGCCATTTAGATGAGAAAGGATACAATAAAATGAAAAAATTAGTGCTTCCTCAAAATCGGAGCGGATACACACCCCAAGGTATTTATGCATTTTCAAAAGATCAGAGAAAAAGTGCATTTGAAAAATTAATGAATAATACTTATGAAGAAAGAATGACAGAATATAGAATTAACGCGAGAAAAAAGATGCAAGGTGAATTATAATGAATCAAATTATTGCTAAAAATTCATTATACAACAATATTTAATATTTTTTATTTGATAGACAAATAAAAAATTCTTAAGTAGGAGAAAAAGATTAACAATCACTCCTACTATTTTTATTATAAAATTCAATAATAAAAGGAGAACATAAAATATATGAACAACACTAAAACAATTGAATTACTGCGAAAACGGAATACTCAACTACAAGAAGAACTTGACCGATTAAAGGAATTAAACACGAAACATTCCGACAAACCAGATGATAAGAAAATTTCAGAATTAATCGCTGACCTAGAGAACATTCGTAAAGAATGGATGAATGTTTTGGAAGAATTAAATCATGATCGAGAAGAATACTGTAAATTATTAGAAGACTTACATACTATTCGAGAAACATTCAAAATGATATAAGAAAAATATTTCACAAGAAAAGAGGTGATAAGTATGATTGCAATAGATTTTGAATATGACGGCGAATATTTAAAAAATTATGGCTTTACAATCTGTAGTATAAATGAAAATGGTTTCAATACCATCACTACAGATTCACAGGCAACTTTTAATAATGTAAAATTAATGAATGGAAAACTATTTGAAATAACCACATCTCACTATGAAGATCGTCTTGAAATTAATTTCCAAATATGTAAATATACTTCCGATCATATATTGCATCCAATTTCACATTGTGAAGCAAGAGAACTAAAGCGATGGTTGAATAGACCTACTTTCAAGAGATTCAAACTTATACAACCATATTGGGCAGATATTTATATGGAAGGAAGCTTTAATGTAAGAAATGTAATATGTGGTGGTGAAATATTTCTATTAGAATTAACTTTTATTAGCAATAGGCCATTTGCTTTACATGAACCTATTACTCATAGAATATACACTACTGCTCCTAATGAATCCTATACCTTTTTCGACATATCAGATGAAATTGGATATATCTATCCAGATATAAAAATCACCTGTCTACAAAATGGAACATTAAGAGTCAACAACTCTAATGAAAATAGAAACACAGAAATAAAGAATTGTTCTTTCGGTGAGATTATACAGTTCACTCCAAAATTATTAATGTCTACTTCTCTTCCATCTCATAAGATTCAAAATGATTTCAACTACAAGTTTTTCAGAATATCCAACTCATACAACAATCGTAAAAATATATTGTCCTTCTCAATTCCTGTGGATGTAGAGATAACATATTGTCCTTATGTAAAGGTGGTGATGTAATATGGCGATTAAGATAAACTTCGATAGTGCTAATCGACCTGAGATCCCTACTTTTATCCTCTCTAAAAAAAATGGTGACCATATAGGTGTACTAAGCACAGTATCTCAAATTCATATAATTGGTAATCTAAATTCTTTCTCCGAATTTTCCTTTTCTATATATAAAATGCTAAATGAAGAAGAATGTGAATTCTGGGAAGACATAGATAATTTTCACATCATGTATATTCCTGAATGGGAAAAGTGGTTTGAAATCTATGTAGAAATAGATGAAAAAGATAGCTGTGTAAAAAATGTAACAGCTAAAACTATCCAAGAAGCTGAATTATCACAAATTTTATTATTTGATATAGAAATAAATACAGAAAAAGATATAGAGAAGGATGATTACGTTCCTACTATCCTATTTGAACGTAATAATATAAAAGCTTCCTTATTGCATAGATTACTGGCAGATAAAGCACAACACTATAAGATAATTCATGTAGACAACACTATAGCTAAAAAACAGCGAAGCTTTAGTTTTAATAATATCTCTATCCATGATGCATTTCGGGAAATCTCTGAAGAGCTTCACTGCCTTTTTGTTTATGGTGAAGATAATGGGATAGATGGAATACCAAGAACCATATCTGTATATGACCTAGAATCAAACTGTAACAAGTGTGGTTATCGTGGTGAATATATGGGGATATGTCCTGAATGTGGCAGTTTAGATATTGATGAAGGTTATGGTGAAGATACTACTATTTTTGTATCAAATGAGAATTTAGCAGAAGGCGTTACTTTTTCAACAGATACCGATTCGGTAAAAAACTGTTTCCGACTTGAAGCTGGTGATGATGATATGACGGCTGCTATTGTAAATATCAATCCTTCTGGAACGCGATATATCTGGTATTTCCCTGATTATATGAAAAAACGCATGTCAGAAGAACTTGTAAATAAACTAGATGCTTTTAATACTCAATTAATCTATTATGAAAAATCTTATCAAGAAAACTTGAATGCAGCAATTTTAAACAATTACAATCAGCTTATCAACAAATATAAAATTTACAAAAATACTTTAGAGAATATATCGGTTCCAATCACAGGGTATCACAATCTAATGAAAATCTATTATGATGTCATAGACTTTAAAGGATATCTTCAAAATTCTCTAATGCCTAATATAGAAATATCGGAAACAAGTGCTGTACAACAAGCAGGATTATTAACAGCAGGTAATCTCTCTCCTGTCTCTGTAGAAAATACATCCTATATCTCATTGGCAACCGCTAATAGTGTAATTTTATCTTATGCAAAAGTTTTTATAGATACTGCAAAATACAAGGTAAAGGTAAAATCATCCAGCTTATCAGGCACTACCTGGACAGGCAACTTTACAGTTGTAAGTTATTCAGATGATGAAGAAACTGCAGATAGTCGTACTATCACTGTACAGATTAATGACAATTATGAGAATTTTGTAAAACAAAAAATAGATAAGATTCTTACAAAAGAAAATGAAGATGTCAGCATTATCGGACTATTTAAGAAAACTGATGTAAATTTCAACAATGATTTGAAGAAGTATAGTTTATCATCCCTACAAATCATACACGATGCTTGCCAAGCATGTTTGGACATATTGATTGAACAAGGCATCTCAAATATGAAATCTGATTTGTATGAAAAAATATATAAACCATACAGAGATAAACTAACCTATATCGAAAAAGAAATTAAGGTACGTGAATCAGAGATTGCTATTGTTGATGCAATTTATGATAAAGATGGTGATGTTGTAAAGGATGGTATGAAATCTCTTATTCAGAAGAAATACAGAGAAATTTCTAAAATTCTTGATTTCAAAAAGTATCTTGGAGATTACTGGAATGAATTTTGTTCCTTTAGACGTGAGGATTTGTGGAAGAATACTAACTATATTTCAGAAGGTTTGGACAATGCACAGCTATTCAAACAGGCAAAAGAATTCCTGGAATCAGCAAAAAAGGATCTCATTAAATCAGCAACACAGCAGCACAGCATCTCTACTACTCTTAAAAATCTCTTAGTAATGGAAGATTTTGAACCTCTTGTCGAACATTTTGCAGTAGGAAACTGGCTAAGAATTAGTGTAGACGACAAAATTTATAAACTTCGATTGATTAGTTATGAAATTGATTACGACAATCTCGATACCATTACTGTTGAATTTTCTGATGTTGTAGATGCATTTGGACTTATGAAAGATATTGAAGACATACTAAATCAAAGTCAATCTATTTCTAATTCTTATGATTCTGTAAAACACCAGGCAGAAGAAGGGAACAAAGCAAACGGCAAATTAAAAGGATGGGTCGGGAAAGGACTTGAAGCCACTACCATCAAAATTATGAATAATGCTGATGATCAGGATTATGTTTTTGACCGTCATGGAATGGTTTTCAGAAAAAAGGATCCTGATACGGATACCTACTCTCCTGTCCAGGTGAAAATCATAAATTCCACAATCGCTATGACTACAGATAATTGGCTGACATCTAAAGTAGCTGTTGGAGAATATATTTATCTGGATCCACGAGACTGGAAATATAAAACCGGATATGGTGTAATTGCTGATACTTTGATCGGTAATCTCATTCTTGGTGAAGAGGTCGGTATTTATAATGATAAAGGAACCATGACATTCAAAGAAGATGGTCTGACGGTCACAAATGGCATTAACACCTTCCAGGTAAATCCGAACTCTAAGACACTTTTGACTCTTTCTCACAATGACAGAAGAATTCTATATGTAGATGAGACTGGCGAACTACATATCTCAGGTGATGGATCTGCCCTTGATATTACTGCAAATGACACTGTACAAGGTATGAATACTAAAATAACTCAAAATGCAGAAGCTATTAGATTAGAAGCTAATCGTGCTACAGAAGTAGAAGGACAGTTGTCAGCATCTATCGAAATAAATGCTAATGCTATCACGCATAGAGTGCAGAAAGATGAATTTGGTTCGTACATGGAACAGAATTACGAGAGCTTTCTGATCGGATTTAATAAAAGTAGTAAAGTAATACAGATAACCGATGGAGAAATCGCCATCTACGATAATTCCATAACCAATAGTAAAAAGCGTGCAAGTTTTGATGAACGTGGCAATAGTTTTTGGCGAGACGGTTATCGTATTGGTACAATAGGAACGAATAAATTAAAGAGTTATCCATCGAAAAAGGGATTAGATTTTGACTTGGAAACAGATGGCGCTTACATGACTTGGGCTTATAGAAATAAAGCCGATGATGATGTTTATACCATGAAATGGACATATGCTGCTGAAAACTATGGTGATTATGCTGCTGATATGTTACATGCAGGGTGTGATATAGATATGCATAATTTCAATATATATAATGCAAAAATCTCAGAAGGATCTGTTAAATTCAATCTTCCAGGTATTACAGATATATTTGAAGCTGGAGGTATACGATGGAATTTCCAGAAAGGAAGATTAGTTGATGCAGCAGTCGTATAGATAAACTGGAAAGGGAAAATATCATGAGCAATACAAATAAAAATGAAGGCAGAGCTTATATTATGCCGAAAGGTACTCCTGCGAACACAGAAGAATCACCTACTTTAGATGGACACGTACCTACCTATTCATTAGAGATGAATTTATTAAAAGAAGTCAATCAAAAATTAGATTTATTACTCACATCACTAAAAATATCAACAAAGGAGTAATCTTTAACATGGAAAAACCATTACTTTTAGTACGCGAAGAGTTTATGAGCGATCTGGCAGATTTGATTAATCAATCACGTCTGCCTTTTGTTATTATAGAACCTATATTAGAGAAATTTTTAGAAAACGCTAGAGGTGCTATTAAACAGCAATTATCGGATGAAAAATTTCGATATGAAAAATATTTAAAAGAAAAGGAAAAAGAAGCATCAGAAGAAAATTCTGATAAGCAAAATATACAAAGCTCTTAGTTCATCTAAGGGCTTATTTTTATGGATTCTTAGACAATCTTTGTGTTTGTATATGAATTCAGGAAAGGAGTCAGGATGATACAACAAAACGGATATCTAGCAGTACAACATATACGTGTTCGTATCAACCACAATATTATCAGTACTGTAAATCTGGTTCAAGGTGATACAGCCCGTGAGTTTCATTTTTTCTTTGATGACTACATCATCCCAGAAGGTGCAGAATTTCGCATCTACATTCGTAAACCATCTGGCTGTGAAGTATATAGCCATTGTTATTTACGAAATAATGAAATAGTTGTACAACCCACCCTGCAAATGGTAGCCGAAAAAGGGCAGAACTTAGGTCAAATCCAAATTATTAAGGATGACAAACTACTTAATACATTTGTTTTCTATCTTGCAATTGAAGAAAATCTAATCTTCTCCTCTTCTATTACCTCTTCAAACGAATTTGAATTAATCAACGATTTTATAGATACTGCAAGACGATTAATACCTGAAATTGAAAAAACACTTGCAGATGCCCAGGAACAGGAAGCTGAACGAGAGGATTCAGAGAATACCAGAAAAAACAACGAACTGGTTAGAATCCTTAATGAAGATGAGCGAATAAATAACGAGAACACACGTATATCCAATGAAGTTATACGAAATGACAATGAAGAAATCCGTAAGGCAAATGAAATTGAACGTCAGAAAAATACAGGAATTGCAATAAAAGAGGCAAATACTGCACGAGATAAAGCTAATGAGGCTACTAAAAATGCAAATGACACAGCTCAAGATATAAAAGATAAATTAGCTAACGGTGAATTTAGCGCAAGTATCCATGTAGGAGATGTGACAACCGGAGATGCCGGAAGTGAAGTTGAAGTCACAAATACTGGCACGGCTAAAGATGCTGTATTTAATTTTAAAATCCCCAAAGGAGATACAGGTGAAAGTGGTATCACTACTCCCATCAGCGGTTTTCTCTCTTTATCGGTAGATGATTTAGGCAATCTATATGTACATTACAATGATGAACCCGAAAATCAAGAATTTGAATATGATCCGGATACCGGAAGTTTATATTATATCACACCAGATTAATAAGAAAGGAAGGATGATAATATATGGGAAAAGTATTAATTGGAAATATTAAGGGACCTCAAGGACCAACCGGCGTAAGAGGCGGTATGTGGTTACAGGGAACTGCAGTTACAGGTACAAGTACAGAAGAAACTTCATTTCCTGATTCAAATATCACTTACGCAATTATCGGAGACGCTTATTTTAACGTAGAAACGTGTAATGTATATGCATGTACTAAAGCCGGAAATCCAACTGATGCAAAGTGGGTTTATACTGGGAATATTAAAGGTGTAAAAGGTGACACTGGTAGCACACAATCAATTCAGAATGCGGTTCTTGAGTTTAATGAAGCTCTTACTCGCGAAAATATTGAATCAACTGATACTGTTGAGACAATCTTTGGAAAGGTTAAGAAATATTTTACAGATTTAGGCTCTGCTGCTTTTATGAATGTTGTAAATAATGTCACTCAATCAGAAGCAGGACAAGCGGTACTTGATGCTGCTGTCGGAAAATACCTTGAAGAGAAAAAGTTTGATATAAGTAAAATTATAGCAAATCGAAACATCACAGAACCCGGATTTGTTATGGATGGCAAAACCGTTGCCGACGCTCTTACTGAGCTAAATGGCAATATGGGTAACGGCAACTTTAAATTTTTAGTGTTGTATGGTACTACCCCTGCTGATCCTGCTAAAGCAATTAAAGAAAACTGGAATGATCTGGAAGATGGATGTTATATTGTTAAAGTCAGTTGCGGTAGCGTGCACCTGGCATTTTTATACCGCATAGATAACGGTAAATATGGTTGTGCTTTAATACTTGGGTATGGTTGGAAAAACCCGATTGTGCTACATATGTTTGCGGAAGTTTGGTCTCCCGAACAATCTTTGATATCAAAATCTGATTTAGGATACATTGATTGCAATGTAACAACAGTGGCCAATAATAGAGTACCTATCCCGGGCGCGCCTTCGACAAACAGAGGATATATCCCTGTTATTGTGGGTCATGATACTACAAGCAGTGTTCTTGATAATGCATTCTATGATGCAGGTGAGTGGAGAATTTATTCTACATTTGCACAACATGCCGTGGTACGCTTTTACAAATATCCAGTGTAAAGTCACGAAATTCAATTTACATGAATGCTATGTTAGATGAGTGAAACTACCATGTCAAAATGATGTTCTCCTACAGGTATGGGGTCTGACATAGTATTCACTGCAGTTCCTGTACCCGCATACACTTGAATGTTTGGTGCATCGTATAGATGTGTCACAGACTCTCGATATGTTTTAAAGGGTAATCGTATAAATCCACGCCAAGATGGTATTTCTGTAAAATTAGTGAAAGTAACACTTACATATCCTATAAAATTGTTATGCCAGAATCTACAATAATCATTAAAATGTATTTCACTTACTCCCTCTATAGCTTCTAAACTATTACCAGATCCCGATATCATTATAAAATTGCCATTTAGATGAGTAAGCAATTCTCCTTCATCTACGTAACCTTGTAATTACGATATAACATTTTGAAACAAATCTATCTATGATGTAAAACATCAAAAATCTACATTTTCTCTCCACTCACCCACTTCCCTGTATACCGAACATATTTTTGGTATGCTTTTCCAGTAAATACAGAAGAACCATATTGAAAACCAAAAGAATATAAAGGAGTGTGGGGAAATATGGTTGAACAAAAAATTATGGAAGTATTGAGAAAAGCACAGGACATTTTAGATGAAAAGCAATTAGGGGAATTAAAAGAAATCATGCAAATCTCTTTTGCTGATTGTGATTTAGTCAAAAATACGGAACTAATGGTTATAGACGACAGTTGGATGGATGATTTGGAAGATTTCATTATTGCAAAGATGCTTGAAGGCAGATCCAGAGAAACAACAATACGATACCAGTATGAATTACATCGTCTGTTATCATACATCAACAAACCTGTAGATATGATAACAGATGGTGATATATCCAGATACATGAGAACCTATAAAGCAACACGAAAAGTCGCAAATGTAACCTTAAGAAATGTACGAGCTGTCTTTAATAGCTTTTTCACCTGGTTACGTGACCGTGATCGAATTCGAAAAAATCCTATGGTTCTTGTATCAGATATAAAAGTAGAACAAATTTTAAAGAAACCTTATACAGACGAAGAAAGAGAATTGCTATCTCGAAACTGCACTAATCTCAGAGATAAGGCAATGTTAGAATTCTTGTATAGTACAGCAGTTCGAGTAAGTGAATTTTTAAGTCTTGATAGAAAAGATTTGAATTTCATGACAAGAGACTTACTCGTGTATGGGAAAGGAGGAAAAGAAAGAATTGTTTACTTGAACGACAGATCATGCATGTACATGAAAGAATATTTAGATAGTCGGGATGATGATAACCCTGCTTTATTTGTAGGATTAAGGAAACCAAACAAACGATTAACAAAAGCTGGTGCAGAAGATATTATTCGACGCATTGGCAAACGCGCTGGTATTGAAGACGCTCATCCACACCGTTTTCGTCGCACGGCAGCAACTAACGCCTTAAATCGTGGAATGCCTTTGCAGGAGGTCTCCCGCTTCTTAGGACACGCAAAACTTGAAACTACTATGATTTACTGCACAGTTGACCAAGCAAGTGTACAGTATCATCACAAAAAATATTTAAGTGCATAAATGCACAAAATAATCAACTACAAAAATTACATATAATTGATAAAAGACACCAGATGGGTACTGATGTCTTTTATTACTTTAAGAATTAAAAATCAAATTACAATATAGATATTAGATACTTAGTTGAGTGACAATATTATTAATCAAAGTGTTTAAAATAAATGTCCATAAACCCACAATGCTTGGTCAACTTTTCGTTCGCTAAAATTCTCTGGAAAAATATTTTGTAATTTTTTTAAATATTCATTATATATATCATTAATGTTTTTATTTAATGTATTTTTTTCAGAAATTAAATCAAAAGGAATATGATTATTTAAAATGGCTTGTATTGCTTTATATGCAAATCTATCATAAATTGGATATTTTCCTTTTGTTGAAAAATATCTCAATGTGACAATATACACTGGTCCTAGATGATTTATATCTTTCAATTTGTTTATATAATGGATT
>OFGX01001036.1_pt1 | contig 18137 bp, 26 predicted proteins | sample 1521831 | NCBI WGS metagenome assembly OFGX01 (sample SAMEA3504080, study PRJEB24116) | mouse gut metagenome | biome: mouse gut; feature: mouse-associated habitat; material: faeces | place: Denmark | collected 2011 | reverse complement strand
AATGAAGCTGCCGCTTCACGAATTTTCATTCGTTAAAGCGACAGCCCCTTTTTTAAGAATAAGATTCGCAAATGAAATAAATTAACATTTTTTTATGTTTTTTGTTGCTATTATTTTATCTTTTTTCAGATTTTCTAAAAGAAAGGAATCGCAGTATTTCCTTTTGACGTATCTTTCATAAGCGTCTGATACATTGCAAAAAGAAGATTTTGATTTATACCATTTGGATTTTTATCATGTTTGTTGTGCCGGAAACGCCGATTGGCACGCCGGAAGTGATGACTGTTATATCGCCTTTGCTCAGATAGCCTTTTTCTTCAGCGGCTTCTAACGCATGGTCAAATAATTCAAATACATCTTTTTTATTTTCTAAAATCACTGGGATTGCTCCCCAGACCATGCTTAGCTGTCGCGCGACTTTTTCGTCTGTCGTGCCGCACACTACGTTGCATGCCGGACAGTATTTCGAGATATTCCTTGCAGAATATCCGCTTTTTGTAACGGTTACGATTGCTTTTGCGTTTAAGTCTAATGCAGATGTGCAGGTTGCATGGCAAATTGCATCCGTGATATCCGGATTTGCTTTACGGTCTCTTGCAAAAAAGCGTTTACGGTAGTCAATATCCTGTTCCGTCCGGTCAGCGATCCGAACCATTGTTTCTAAAGATTCTACAGGGTATGCGCCTGCCGCTGTTTCGCCTGAAAGCATAATTGCGCCCGTTCCATCGTAAATGGCATTTGCCACGTCTGTCGTTTCCGCTCTTGTCGGCCTTGGATTTTTCATCATGGAATCGAGCATTTGCGTAGCGGTAATAATCTGTTTTCCGGCTTCCATGCCTTTTTTGATAATCATTTTTTGAATGACGGGAACTTCTTCATAAGGTATTTCCACGCCCATATCCCCTCTGGCGATCATGACGCCTTCGGAAGCTTCTAATATTTCTTCGATGTTTTCTACGCCTTCATTATTTTCGATTTTCGAGATAATATGCACATCGTATCCGCCATGGTCATTTAAGAATTTCCGCATTTTATTGATGTCATCTGCGCGGCGCACAAAAGAAGCGGCGACAAAATCCACATCATTTTTGATGCCAAATAAAATATCTTCTTTGTCTTTTTCGCTTAAAAACGGCATGGACAATTTAACGTTCGGCACGTTCACGCCTTTACGGTCGGATACTTTTCCGCCGTTTTTGACCTGACATACGATCTCAGTGTCATTTAATTCGATCACTTCCATTTCTACAAGACCGTCGTCTATTAAAATGGTCGATCCGACTGACACGTCTTGGTATAAATCCGGATATGAGATGGAAATGCCGTCTTTATCGCCTTCCCGTTCCGTTGCATAGAGGACAAATTTCTGGCCTTCTTCTAAAATCACTTCTTTGTCTTTGAAAAGCCCTAAGCGGATTTCCGGCCCTTTCGTGTCAAGCATAATGGCTGTCGGCATATGGTGTTTTTCCCGTAATGCCTTGACCGTCTCTATTCTCCTTGAATGTTCCTCATAACTGCCATGGGAAAAATTGAGCCGCGCCACGTTCATTCCGGTAATGATTAATTTTTCCAATACGCCTTCCCGGTCGGTTGCAGGGCCTAATGTGCATATGATTTTTGTTTTTCGCATGTTTTAGTCTCCTATTTCTATATTTTTACAAATTGAAATCGGTATTATTCTATCCTATTCTTTGTTTTTTTTCAAGGATTTCATGGATTTCTTGCAGGCTTTTAGCGATGCGGCAGAAATAAGTTTACTGTTTCGTTTTTACTTTTGACTGGTTTAGATAAAGAAAAGAAGCAGGCAAAACCTACTCCTTTTCATTTTTAGCTTAAATTATTAGTTATTGATCAACTTATCTTCTTCATTGTTCCAGCTATAGAGTTTACGGATTTCTTTACCGATTGCTTCTGAGGAATGTTCGGAAGCTAGTTTACGCATTGCCCTAAAATGAACCTGTTTTCCGGCCGGTGACATATCCAGTAAAAATTCTTTTGCAAAAGAGCCGTCTTGTATGTCGGATAAAATCTGTTTCATTGCTTTTTTTGTGTCTTCCGTAATGATTTTTGGCCCGGTAATATAATCGCCGTATTCCGCTGTGTTGGAAATGGAATATCTCATGCCTGCGAAACCTGACTGGTAAATTAAATCAACGATTAATTTCATTTCATGGATACATTCAAAATAAGCGTTTCTTTCATCGTATCCCGCTTCCACTAATGTTTCAAAGCCTGCCTGCATCAATGCGCATACGCCGCCGCAAAGGACAGCCTGCTCGCCAAACAAGTCTGTTTCCGTCTCGGTGCGGAATGTAGTTTCAAGCACACCGGCTCTTGCCCCGCCGATGCCAAGCGCATACGCTAATGCAATATCCTGAGCTTTTCCAGTTGCATCCTGCTCTACTGCGATCAGGCATGGCACGCCTTTGCCTTCTTGGTATTCCGAACGGACGGTATGCCCCGGCCCTTTTGGCGCAATCATTGTTACGTCAACGTTTGCCGGAGGAACGATACAGCCGAAGTGGATATTAAAGCCATGCGCAAACATAAGCATATTGCCTTCTTCTAAGTTTGGCTCGATGTCGTTTTTGTATAAATCCGCCTGTTTCTCGTCGTTAATTAAAATCATAATGACGTCTGCTTTTTTTGCCGCTTCTGCTGCCGTATATACTTCAAAGCCTTGTTTTTCCGCTTTTGCCCATGACTTACTGCCTTCATATAGTCCGATAATGACATGGCATCCGGATTCTTTTAAGTTCAATGCGTGCGCATGTCCCTGACTGCCATAGCCGATAATGGCGATTGTTTTCCCTTCTAATAATGATAAATTACAATCTTCCTGATAGAAAATTTTTGCTGACATTTCATGTATCCTCCTTTAATTTCACTTAATCTAAGTATTTTACGTCCGCAGAACCCCGTGTCAGTCCTGTCAGTCCTGTTCGCGCCAGTTCTAAGATTTCATAGCCGGACAGCAAATCCATAAAAGCTTCCAGCTTTTCTTGTTGGCCAGTCAATTCAATCACCATGGAATCGTGCGTTACGTCAACGACTTTCCCATGAAAAATTTCCGTGACGTTTAAAATTGCCTGACGGTCTGTGTCTTTTGCGCGGATTTTGATTAGTACAAGCTCTCGCGTTACAGATTTTCCATGCTCTAATTTTTTGATGTCTAGCACATCTTCCAGCTTGGAGAGCTGCTTTTCAATTTGCTCTAAGATCTGCTCATCTCCGCTTGCGACAATCGTAATCCGCGTATAGTTCGGGTCTGCCGTTACGCCAGATGAAAAACTGTCGATATTGTAACCTCTCCTGCTGAATAATCCCGAAATATGGCTTGTTACGCCTGCGGTATTTTCAACCAGTAATGATAAAACTTGTCTTCTCATTCGAAAACCTTCCTTTACTTTACACTCACACTAAACGTTATTCTAGCACAAATGGGTCAAAAGTCAAGGGACTTTAAGAACGGGAACTGGTATTTTTTTGTAAGATATGGTCTAATAATGCCTGACAGCCTAAAAGCGCATCTGAATACGTTTCATCAAAATTTCCGGTATACCATGGGTCTGCAATATCACGCAAGGAGCCTGCAAATGAAAGGAGTTTATGAATTTTGCCATCTGGGTCGCCGCCTGCAATTTTTTTCATATTTTGAATATTGGCAGAATCCATTCCAATCAGATAGTCATAGTTGTCATAATCTGCTTTTGTCATACGGACTGCCCGATGTGGGACGAGCGGGATTTTCATTTGTTTTAATTTTCCTTCTGTGCCATAATGCGGCGGGCTGCCGATTTCATCATTATGCGTGGCGGCAGATTGTATCGAAATTTGGGTGGACTGATTTTTTTTGTTTACAAGATGTGTCATTATGCTTTCGCACATTGTGCTGCGGCAGATGTTGCCGTGGCAGACGAAAAGTATTTTTATCATGTTGCTAAAACCTCCGTAAATGCTTGATTTTGCTGTATTTTCAAGCAATTCCAGTATTTTCCTATTTAAAGTTATTGCAGTAAAATTAGAATAAATTGGAATGAAATGGAATAGTTTTGAAGTAATTTGATGTACAAATTGATGTAAATTCACAACTCGTACATCAACAGGATTTCGCCAGTCTTTGCATTTCTTCTTGTGCATTGTCAAAATTTGTATGCGTATATGTATTCAGTGTAACTCCTATATCTGAATGACCCATGATGTACTGTAAGTTTTTCGGATTCATACCAGACTTTGCCATATTGCTACAAAGGGTATGCCTGCACACATGAGGAGTAACTTTCGGCATTTGCACTTTGTAGATTTTATTATACTTCTGGCAGATATGCTTGAAATAATGTTCCCAATGCATAGCCACCATCGGCATTTCGTTTTTATCCAGATACAAAAATCCCACTTTGCCATCAATCATTGGCTCTGTTTTTGGTTTGTGTCGATTGGCAATAATACGCTCAAAACATTCAACTACTTCTGGTGACATAGGTATTTCCCTTGTACCGCTTGTAGTCTTTGTTTCCTCAATTACATACCGCATATCCCTTGTTCGTTGCAGTTGATGGTCTACGACTATTTTCTTGCCCTTCATATCCAAGTCAGATACCGTCAAGCCTACAAATTCAGAAATACGAAGCCCTGTATGGAAAAGAATATATATCCCATCATAATATTTGCAAAAATGATTATCGTTTCTAACAAACTCTAAAAACTGCCTTTCCTGTTTCCTTGTTATGGCTTCTCTCGTAACACTGTCATTCACAACCACGGTAGCAAGCTGGAACTCAAACGGATTCTTATATATCAAATCATCATCAACCGCCATTTGAAATGCAGGACGCACAACACCACGGATAGTATGGATAGAGCTATAACCACGCCCATCTGTCTGCTGCATTTTAATTAACCATTCCTTTGCATCTGACAGCTTCACTTTGTCTATACGTTTTGCCCCAAACTCTTCCTTTTTAATAATATTGATAACAAAATTATAATTGGCTTGCGTATTGTGCCGGACACCTGTTTTCTGTGATATATATTTCTCGACAAGCTCCAAAACCGTTATATTTCCACATGAAACAGCATTGTTATTTGCATTGTTGATTTCTTTTTCCTTCTCTCTAAGCGATAAATCCTTACGTTTTCCATTTGGCGTTTTATCAGATGGAGTTAATCTCCAACTATATACAGATTTTCTTTTTCCAAATGCATCCGTATACTGGTAACAGTATCTACCATCTGACCGTTGTATTTCGCCATCATTCAAAACCCTTCCTTTATTGTCCTTTCGTTTTATCATACTGTACCCCTTTCTATGAAAAGGGCATCATAAGCTATAATCAACTATATCACAAATGATGCCCCTTTTCAATTTAATAATGATATTCGCTTATATAGCATCTGTCCTTTCCAGAAACTTTTCAAATACTTTCCTCTTTATTAATGTTTTCGTTCCTATTTTTAAAATAAAATCAGGAGTACATTCATTGATAAACCGTCTTAATGTTTTAGAGCTTATGTTGCTATATTGAGCTGCTTCTTCTATGGTCAAATTCATCTTTTCCCATATAGGGATAATCATATTATTTGTTTGTTGATTGGCAGTAGTACAGCCATAATTGCTATTGCTCCTGTCCGTATCGTACTTTTTCGTAGATTTTGCAACTTTTACTTGTCTGTATGTATTCTTCATAGGCAATCCCTCCGTAATTTCAATTTATAATCTAATTTCTCTATCATTCGTCTGTTTTACCATTGCACTCTCTTAATTTCTGTTTCGCTAATTTTTTTACAAATGGTTCTATATCGTTGATAAGAATTTCTAAATCCTGTTTTCGCCCATATTTTGCAGCTTCATAACGACAACAACAATCTTTATGAATAACTAACTTATCATACAGTTCAGCCTTTTCTATCGTAGACAGTTCCCTTGTCAATCGTATACTGTCGGCTACATATAGATTATTGCCACTTTCAATCGTTTTTTGACAATTTTTCATTTCGTCAAGTAATTTTACACGTTTTTGAATGTCTGTACATCTCTGAATATCTTCACATATTCTGCATTCAACGGTTTTCTCGCAATCTTCAATAAAGTTATGATAAATTACCTGCTGCACCTTATAATTTCCGTCCGATTCGCATTCAAATATTCTTACGTCATTATTATTTTTAGATGAGAAATACACAAATAAATCTTCTGCTTTCTCACAAAATTTGAATCTGTTAAGTTTACCTTGGGGAATGCGATACCATTTACCAATTTCGTACACTAAGTTATCACTATGTAATGCCGTATCTGTCATGTCTAAATTTAAAACTTTATATCCTTTTATCATATACTAATCACTCCTTAATTATCAATTTTACAATCATGAACATTTACTTTACCTTTCAACGATTTCATCAATTTCATGCACAGTGTATAAATATCCTGATACAGCTCATTATCCGCATTATTAAACCGCTCCATAACCTTGTCAACCATAGCAGACTTTACTAGCTCCTGTGATAGATTTTCTTCAAGAATCGTATCATCATAAGTTTTATTCTTGCTTTGTTTCAAATTAGCAATCTTCATATATGCAGCTATAATATCCAAAGTAGAAAACTTCTCTATCTGTTTTAATGCTGCATCAAAAAGACTGTCATTATAGTAAATATTATTCATCATGCACAATCGTCTGATTGCCAGCTTTTCTATTTCGTTTTCCTTTAATTTTTCTGGTTTCATACCTAAAACAAAAAACTGATTTGCATATTGGATTTTGAATTGTTCATATAGTATTTTCAAACAATCCTTGCATATTGGTATATAGTTATCGTTTCCTGAATAAATGTTACTGGAATTATGTAACTGATAAAAATTCTTGTATTCCAGTTCCATGCCACAATGCAAACATCTCTTTGTTGGTATTTGGATTGTTTCTTTTTTTCGTCTTGCCATAATATATCATCATCTCCTTTGATTTCTTTATTTTTTAATGAATCCTGATACTGAAACTTGTTTCGGTATCAGTCTTTAGCCCCTTTGAGGGGCGTGCCGAATGAGCGTTAGTGAATGAGTGCAAAGATGGGGTGAATCTTATTTGTTTATCTTAATGACTGACGCACTCGCAAGCTCGCTTGTCTTGCTATTCGCTGTTGCTCATAGCAAATTCATGGCATTCAAAAGGTGTCACTTTGAAAAAATATATATAATTATAGGGATTCGTTCAAAGTGACACCTTTTTATTAGCCCTATTGTAATGGTATCAACGGAACATATTTACACAACAAATCCTCATACTCTGATAAATACTTTTTTTCATTTTCAACGCTGCTGTTATCCATCATTAAATCATAAATCACATACTTTTCTTCGTTAGAATATTTCTTATTTTCCATATTCTCAAACGGCAATGCTTCAAGATTAATATTCTCCTGTAACATTTTTTGTTTGTTCTGCAATTCTTCTAACATTCTGTAAACTATTTTTAAATTCAACTCATTCCTTATTTCAGAAAAAATCATTCTAATACCATATGCAATGTCAAAACTGGTAGATTTCATCTGATATTTGCTTTGAATGTGTTTCCATCCATATTTTTCAAATAGCGTATTGTTTCGCTGTCTATAAAATTGGCTCTGCAAATCATTATTCATATATACCTGACTGATATTTTTGATTCCAAATTTCTTGAATAAATTCAATTCAACTTCACGTATTTTATCTTGCATATCTATGTCTGCTACTGTGCCATCTATTACAATTACTTTATTACAAGTTATAAGCCTTCTCTTTTTCAGACTTTCTATCGCCCTATAAATAATGCCATAGCTTATACTTCTTACGTCTTGTACAAAATCCTCTGCTGCTTTTTCCTGTAAATCTTTATCTTCCCTCTCCTTAGGTGAAAAAATGGCATGGCTTTCTAAGGTTTTGAATGATTCTTTGACAAATCCAAGCCTAATCATAATATCAGTCAATGATAATTCGTCTGTATGTTCTTTGCATTGATATAAATAAGCCAGCAAAAGGTATTCTATATGCTTAATATAGATTGATTTTTCCCTATTCTTTAGCGGTTGAGCTTTTGGCTTTGAAAATTTCTGAACTATTTCTATTTCATTTCCTCTTCCTGTTTTTCTCCATGTAAAATATCTTTTGAATTTTTTTATCTGATTTTGTCGCTGTTTCCCCTTTAAATTGTCTGGTTCATTTAACTTTCTGCAAAGTTCAGCATAGTTTTTATACTTTTGTTTGATATGGATTCCAGATACATCAAAATCACCATTTGTAATATCAGTAATATCAGTTGCGGATAATTTCATTTCTTTTATCAGATTTGCAAAATATATTTTTTCAAATAAAGCAATGAAAAACAAATCCTGTCCAAGTGCTGCATCGTTACGTTTTGCATATGCTGGAATAAGGGCTTTAAACGGACTGTCAAATAATCGTCTTTCCTCATTAAGAATTGCATCTGTCCATTTAGGCTTTTCTAAGTATTCCTTGATTTCCTGCATTGTCCTTTTTATGTCTAAAGGCTCTATTGTTTTAGTTGTTATCTGTTCTGCCATAAAGCATACCTCCCCTATTCTATATCATCAAAATTTCCTGATTCAGTCTGCATCTTCATATCTACATTGCTACCTTCTGGTTCTTCCGTATCCTCATCTTCATTAATCTCTATAAATCCAAATGCCTGAAGAATCAAATTCTTAGTTTTGTTATAGTTGTATCTCCGTGTAGATTGTTTTGAACCATCTTCTCTATATCTCGTTAATGTAAAAACTTGTTCGTCATAATCATTCGCTTTTTGTGTAATGCTTATTACTGGTTTTCCATCTATTTGAAATGTCGCAGTTCTGCCAGTATTAAGATTCTTACAAACTTCTGTCTGCTTTACAAAATGAAATAATGCTGTGAGCTTTCCAGCAAATTTCTTACGTGATAGTCCAGAAATATCAATGATTTCATATACTGTTGAAAATCCTAAATTCCCATTTCTACAATAATTCAGAACGATTTGTGAATTTTGGGGTGTTTCCGTGATATTGGATTTTAGTTTTGTTTTAGATGCTTTGTTTGCAGCAGTTTTCTTTGTTTTAGGCATGATAACTTCCTCCATTCATTCTTTATTATTGCGCACTCAAATAGAGCTATCCAATATAGCATTTTCGTATTTAGGGTGCATTTTATAAGCGTATGCATATCTAATTTTTTTGCACACAAATAAAGCTATTCCATATTCAGTTGTATTTTTTGATTGATTTATTGGGTTTTTAGCTCAATCAAAGGCTATTCACCATTATAATAATAGGGAATTTGATAGATTATATATTTCTCGAATGAATCATTAAGAATGAGGGAGAAATTTACTTTTGGATAGTCCTTTTTTTGAATCCAGACAGATTCTAAGGTCGATGTATTCTGTACAATTCTGTATTCATTGTCCTTGAAATTCTTTATTCCCTATGCAATTTGTTAAGAAATAACATCATTATGTTATCCTCTCTATTCTTGATTTTAACTTTTAATTTTCTTTTTTTTAGCGTTTAACCTTATCAGTTATCAATAGCAAGTTGATTGACCTTTCTCAAAAAGCATTTTGTGAAATTCGCTTTTGCAACAATATGTGATTCTACATCCAAATCAATGCCAAAACAATTCTTGTTTTTTGCTGGTTCAACTTTACTTGTCAAATTTAAACCGTAAAACAGTTTGATTTTTTGCGGATGGCTTTCATCTGTTTCAGTTAGATGCTCCGTTATGCGCGATTCAAGTGAATTAAGTATGTTTTTCACAGTATCTTTTGAGTAAATTCCTGAATAATCCGCAACAATTTCATCCACCAAATCAGATTGCTTGATTGTGACTAAGCTGTTTTTCATAATAGCTACCTCCTTTTCTGTTTTCAAATGTACCTAATACTTTTCAAATAATTCTTTTTACACGACATTTCTTTGAGAATTAGGTACATCCTTGTGCGTTGAGTACAATATACACTGTTTTTGAATACATTGCAAATCAGGAAAAAGTGTTTATTTTAAGGTTTTTTGTGTTTCAATTCTATACAGAAAAAGCCTTAAAATAAGGGCGAAATTTTAGAACTAATAAAAAATTATAAATTTTTTATAAAATTTATAAAGAAAATATAAATTAAATAAGATTTTTTCGTGTTTTATGGCATTTATTGATTATTTTGATAAAGAAAATCTATTTATGTGACTGATACTGAAAAGAAAAGTACTTATTTTAAGGAAAAATATGTGTGATATGTGCAGCAGTACACCCTTTATCTAAACTGCCATACCTTCAAAACCATACCGACCGAGAAAATAATAAAATATATCGAATAACCGTCAAAACAAGTTAGATAATGCCTTATAAATCCAGTAAAATCAATGGTTTCAAGCTGTTATCCGAAAAGTTGAAAACATTACCAATAAACATATTAAGTCAATAAAAAAGCAACCTCAAATCTCTTTTTTAGATTCAAAGATGCTTTATAATATGTGTTACGTTTATCATTCCGAATCATCCATTTTCAGTACAAAAGAATATAATCCCTTGATTCCTAATCCATCAAACATTGTAATTCCTCCTGTTGTTCCAATTCTGCAAGCAATTCTTTTTTGTAACGATAATATGTATTCCGTGCAATTTTTCCCATTCTACCCCTGATTAAATCCATCATAGAAATATCATTCAATGAACCGCCATACATTTTATGATACTGTTTCATAAGTTCCTTAACCTCAATAGATTTCTTTGTTGTGACTGTTTCACCCTCCTGTCTGCCTATTCTTGCCCCTCTTTCCTTTGCTTGTAACATTCCTTCAGAAGTCCTTATATGCAAATCGTCAACCTCTTTCTGACTTTGTATAAAAGCAAGTTTAATCTGCTTTTCTGCAAGTTTGCTTATATATCTTGACACACAAGCAAGCATATCATTAACAAATTCATCTGCATCTGAATCACTTGTACTGACAGACAGTTTTATTTTTCCATCTGCAAGGCTTCTATAAGAATCCGTGTTTATGGTCTGTTCTTTCAAAAACACAAGATTAATTCCAGAATTATAAAGCTGCATATAGGTTTTAAAACCTTCATCTGCATTTCTGCTCATTCTTGATACAGAATCAAAAACAATCGTATCTCCCTCATTAACAACAGATAATAGTTTCTTCCATTGTGGTCTATTGCTCTTTGTGCCTGTATAAATCTCTTCAAAAATATCTGCATCAGGATAGGCACGTTTGATATTTGCTATCTGACGCTCTATTTTCTGTTTGCCTGTTGAAATTCTACAATAAGCATATATCCTATTTTTCATATCAATTCCCTTTCAAAAATATATTTGTTTTAAGGTTCGTTTAAACCTATACATTGTATGATTCAAATATAACCCCAAAAATTCCTATTGTCAACTATTTTTGATACTTTTTTCTCCAAACTTTAAAATAATACTTCAATGTATTTCTTACTTGCATCTTCAACCCATCCCATATATAATAAGACAAAGACATTATTACAAATATATTTTCCATCTGCCAACAAAAGGAGAAATAAACTCATGACCGAACACACCATATGCAAAGAATCTAAATATGATAAGCTCAAAAAGAAATTTTCCAGAATCGGCAGCAGGATAGAAGATATTTTTCTGTCTGTTGCTCTATGGCTTGCTAATATTCTTCACTCTGATAAATTAAATGACTGGATAGAATCATATACTGAAAAGCGGATGCAGAAACTACAATATGAGATTATAAGGCAGCAGTGGGATAAAATTACCCTTGAAAAATCCCTTGATTCCATTCGCCAGAAACAAAATCCATTTGCAGATTGAAAAAATGCTTGAATCCTATTCCTAGATATGCTATATTATAAGCACAAAAAGAAATCAACCGCCCACAAAGTAGGTTGACCGAATATCAAAATAGAAAATCCACTCCGACACTCGCCAAAGTATACAGGAGTGGTTTTTCTATGTATGGCTACTTACAAAATGTAAAGATAAATGTAAGTAATGCCAAAAGGAATATTCCGAACGTAAGCAGTTCCATCAAAGAAACTTTAATTTTCCTACTCTTCTTATGTTTCCTCTTTTTCATAGGCATCACCTCCATTCTGTTAAAATGGAAGGTCAGCCCACCCTGCAACACGATTGATTTCTTAATAAGCATATCATAAACACTTGATTGCTTCAACAATTTTCCACATGAATTTCCATAATTATACATGATTTTCCAGTATCCTGTCCATTGCTGTTTATATGGGTATTATGCAATCATGTTTTTAGTGTTTACCCTTATTAGTTATCATGGTTATCTGATTCTGCTCCTACTGGAATAAAGTCTGGTACTGCATCTGCTAATAAACGATTCACCAATCCATTAACACTTTCACCATTTTTCTTTGCAAATTCTTTCAAATGTTCTCTTTCCCCCTTATTTACTTGTATTGCAATTCTATCATAATTTCTATTGTTGTATGCGTTTTTTGCTACTGTTTGAGAATTTTTCCCATCTTCTCTTTTTCTCATAATAACCTCACTCCTTCTTCTATTATTCTCTATAAGTATAACATACCAAATAACCGTGTGCAAGTATCAATGTTATGAAAAACCTCTTACAATTCCAGATAGACTTTTCAAAATTTTCAATCAACAATTTTCCGCTACACATTTACACCTTTTCGCTTGTAACCAAATATGTATAGTCCTTTGTCTTAATTTCTGTATATCCATTATCAGGATTGACTATAACACTTGCATCAATCCCTATATCATCCAAAAATGCTTGCATCATAGCTTCATTGACAATATAGATACCTTTTTCCATAAAAGCATACCTCCAATTCCCTACAAAAGACAAATTCTTTTACAAGCAGTACGAAATTTTCCAAACAAACGCTGAAAATATAAATATCGTCCTGCCCTGATAGCAGCATCAATAAAAGTATCATTGTCTAACTGACTTTTTAATTCGTTACAAGTCCAGCATAATGCCTGTAAATTATCATCCCTGCTTGTACCGCCCTTGCATTTTGCTGTGATATGGTCTAATGTCATATAATCCTTTTCATTTGGATTTTCCATCTGTAATCTCATACCACAAAAACAACATTTCCCATTACATTTATTAAATATACGTTCCTTTTTCCCTTGTATTTTCCTATGTCTTTTCTCTGCTGCCGTGCTTATTTTAACAGATTCTTCATAAGTTGCATCTGATTTTTCCATACTTGAATCAGTAATTATGACATTTTCCAGAACGATTTTATTACAACTGATTTCCATGCTGTCACTCTCCCTTCTGCCAGCGGAAAACAGATATACAACAACCACTTTCCGCTGTACTTTGTTAGTCGTGCTATGTAAGTTTTGGCAACCCAATTATTTAAAGTGAAATATGAAGCGAATAACGAAAATCTCTCACTTCAAATTCAAACTCACATAACCCATTGCCATAATCCTTTACCAGACAATTATTGATTTCATCCAGAAGGATATTCACAATAACAGTGCTGTATCTGCCACTATTCTTTTTCAAAATCAAGCGATTCTCCTGAATAGAATTTACCTCTACAGTTACATTCTTTTCCTTGCTACGTGCCAGCAGCATAGAATGTTCTGTAAGATTAACCGAAACATCTAATTCCCTCAATTTACTGTGTTTGGTAAATAACTCTAACAATACCTTTTTGTCGGTATCTTCCTGAAATCCGTGATTGATAAGAAAATTTCTGTCGATTGTGTTCATGATATATTACCTTCTTTCTCCCCGATATGCCGATAGGTCGGCAATTTTAATTTTTATTGAATATCTTGTATTACAAATATTTGCAAGCCATTTATCTATGCTAATACCGCATCTGTATTCAGATATACAATCGTTTTTCTTGTACCAAATGAAACTGAAAAGCATTCATTATTGCAGATTCTTTCATTGACTAATTCGTTTGCTTTGATAAACGCATCAATTTCAGGGAATAACTCACGAATCCTAGTAAAGAATGCTTTCATTTCTTTTAAAGTTGATACGCTACTTGTTACATACACTTTTCTTTTCATGCTGATTTACCTCCGATTTCCTGATTTTGTATTATGCGCTGAATAAACTACTAATTTATATGCAAATTTCATTGGAAGCCATTTTCTTAATTTCAAATAATAGTCGTTTAGTTTTACAAAGTCTTTTGTTTCTTTCATTGCCTTGTATCTCCATCTCTTTTATTTGCCCTGCTGCCTTATGCCGTAAATTATTAATAATCATTGATTCATTTATGAGATTTACCACATAGGGCAACAGCTAATTGTTTGTGCTTATTCTTTGTATTGCTTTTTAAAGAGTATCTAAGAAACAATTAATTGACTGTGCTTCACTGTCATTTGCATATACTTCTACATGAATACCAGAACCACAACCACTTGCTTCGTATCTGATATTATTGCTTCTCAAAAATACTCTTACTTTTTCCCCATTCCATTTTTGATAATTCACAATTTAACCATTTACGCATGATTCACACCTAACCTTCCTTTATTATCTTATTTTTGCTGCTATAATGCTTTGCTACAACGTTTTATTGCTAAATTGTTTGTTGCTACCTGACCGCCGTTGTTGACGGTCAACGCATAGAGCCTGAAGCCTTTTTATAGTCGCTCTATCGACTTTACCTCACACGTAACACGTTGAAGGAAGTTGTTTTTTCAAATGGTTTTAAGTCATCACCAAAGATTTCTTGTAATTTGCCTTTGTCTAATGTTGTACGGCTCTGTGGTTTGTAAGTGATTTTTGCCGTGTCAGTGATTTCAGTATCAAGTTCATTTTCTGTCATATAAGAAATGATTTCACACTCTACCGCTTTCAGTTCGTTTTCAAGATCTTCTTTCATAGCTTTTAAACTTCTTAATTCCTGCACCTTGTTTTCTAATTCTTTTTTTGTCAACATAATTCATACCTCCGTTTTTTAATTCTGCTTTGCTGTTTTAATTTTGTTTCGCTTGTTTGTTGTTGAATACATCATATCAAACAATTTGTACTTGTGCAAGTAGTAATAATTCACAAAATATAGGTGTGCAAGTAATCAAATATTTAGTTATTATTACTACTTGCACACCTATATATTTTTATATATAATCATATTTAGAAAAAACAAATTTAAGGAAGGTGTTACATATGGCAGGAAAATCAAACGTATATCAAATGGTAACTGATAGAATAATAGAAGAATTAGAAAAAGGTCTTATCCCTTGGAATAAACCTTGGACTGGTGTTAGAAGCGGAGCATTCAATAGAATAAGTAAAAAGCCATATTCTTTAATCAATCAAATGCTTTTAAAACACAATGGAGAATATGCAACTTTCAAACAGTGGCAAGACTTAGGCGGTCATGTTCGCAAGGGTGAGAAGTCAGAAATAGTTGTATTCTGGAAGATATACGAAAAAGAAGAAATTAACGACAATGGAGAAAAAGAAATCAAGAAAATACCATTGCTTAGATATTACAACGTATTTCACATTTCACAAGTAGAAGGCGTTGAACCATTGCCAAAAGAAAAACTTAATAATGACATAGAGCCGATAGAAGCAGCAGACAAAATCATAATTGATTATGTGACAAGAGAACATATAGATTTTCAAGAAATGAAAAGCAATAAAGCCTTCTACAGTCCTGCATCTGATAAAGTAGTTGTACCATTAAAAGAGCAATACCAAAATATAAATGAATACTATAGCACAACATTTCATGAGTTGACACATAGCACTGGACATAAAACAAGGCTTGACAGGTTAGAGAATGGAGTTGTTGCAGCTTTTGGAAGTGAAACATATTCAAAAGATTAATTAGTTGCTGAAATGGGAAGCGCAAATATTTTGAACATTTTAGGAATTGAAACACAACAAACTTTTAAAAATAGTGCTGCATATATTCAGAATTGGTTGCAGGTCTTAAAGAATGATAATAAATTCATTGTATCAGCAGCAAGCAAGGCAGAAAAAGCAGTAAATTTCATTTTAGGCATTGATAAAAGCGAATAAAGATAGTTATGATTCAGAGGGATACAGTAAGATATAAAGTATCCCTCTTTTTGTTGTGCGTGTTATGCTTTTATATCATCATTCCCTTTATTTCTAAGTTGTTCATAACGTCTATGGATTGTATATTATATGAATTAATTAGCACAATTCAATCAAAACAAGGGCAAATTTTGATTTTATGGCAGCAGGACATTATTAATAGGGTAACACTGTCTAAAGCTGGATTTGAGGAAAATATGACGTTCTGAAGGGTATTATGGATTTTAAAGTAATATGCTTATCAGGCAAGCACATTAGATTATGATGCAACACAAAAGCATATATATACATATTCACTTGTAAAATATAGATAGATTTCTTGTATGGATTCTATATTGATTTCTTATGCAGCAGGATAACAGATTTTATTATGTCTTATATGCAGGGATAGAGAGGATGGTAGCACATAAGGGTATAGGGGGGCGTATTACAGATTTATTTTGATTCCACTTTTCAGTTTACCTATTGTGGGGTGCATCTATTCCTCAACGGATTTTTGAAATCTCCCGAAAAGTTGACTACCGAAAAAGCACAAAAATCAAGTTACATACAACTATATAAGTATATCGCCCCTATTTCACATTTAGCATAGGAAAGAAAAAAAGATTTATCAATATTGACAAATCCCATACGGACTAAAAATCAGATTTACAATTATTACAGTGCCATTGTTTAGAAACTTTCCCTGCTGCAAACACTCCAAATACCGCAACCGAACCAGCTTTTGAAACATTCGATATTTTCTTTGTATTGGTTGATTGGCAATATAGACATTTTACAGTTATACCAGTTATTTTCTTAGCTTCAGGAATTGCATTTGCAAATCTATCAGAAATATACTTTACCTTTACAACACATACAATGCAAAAGACGATACCGATTAATAATATAATAGCTGTAATTTTTGCTCCTGTTGAAGCATCTTCTTGATTTATCATTATAAAGAAATCAATAACAGATATAACCGCTCCTATTCCAAAAAAACTACTCCACTTATCCATCAGATGTTTATTGTCCATTGCATCAAATCCTTTCTGCATTTTTGATTATTTGTCATACATTCCCTTATAAGATTCATAAGGGTCTTTGTCTGGATTATATTCTCCTGTTCCATCACAGAAAACACACGTTTTCTTCTCATAATATCCAGTTCCACCGCATACATTACATTTTTTATTTCCACTATTCCATTTGACAGCAATCACCAAAACGCAAACAAGCACAATTAAACTTAGAAACACAAAACCTATTACACTATTAGAATTACTGCTTGATGATTTTCCCTTGTTTTCACTTTCTGTTCTTTTTTGTTTTGAAACATATGTTTGTATGCCATCAAAACCACAATATTCACATTTCTTGTCCTTTTCATTTATCATTTTCCTACATTTAGGACAACGTATATTTCCCATTTCTATATTCTCCATTGATTGTTTTTATTACTTTATTGCTGAATTTCATAGGCGTAGACAAACATCATTCTCTATTATAGTCATCTTTCTAACTATAGTCAAGTATCTAACTATCTTTTATGCTGATACTATCAAATCGAAAGGGGATTATGGTATATGATTAGTTATAGTCCGTTCTGGAAAACACTGAAAAACTCTGCTGAAACGACTTACACGCTAATCAATAAACACCATATATCCAGTGCAACGATTGATAAATTACGCAAAGATAAGCCAATGAACACCACAACGCTAAATGACCTATGCAGAATATTAAGTTGCAGATTAGAAGAAATAGCAGAATACATTCCAAATGAAAATGACCAAAAGTTATAATCAACAATGACTTTTTATATAATTTGCACGTAGCATATGCAAATTTGAAAATACAACTACATACCAACAACATCACAAACCCAAATTTGCATATAGGACGTGCAAATTTGGAAAATAACATTCCGAATTTTCACAACGGACGTGCAAATTTTGACGCTCCTTACAAGTATAAATAATATAGGCGTTTGCGAAACGCCAGAACCCGCATAAATACGGGATTCTTTTTGTCACAAAATAAAACAACTCCTCACTGGTTTGTGGTAAAATTGAGATGTCCAGTAA
>OFGX01001034.1_pt1 | contig 18189 bp, 26 predicted proteins | sample 1521831 | NCBI WGS metagenome assembly OFGX01 (sample SAMEA3504080, study PRJEB24116) | mouse gut metagenome | biome: mouse gut; feature: mouse-associated habitat; material: faeces | place: Denmark | collected 2011 | reverse complement strand
AAAAACACCGCCCCAGGCGGTCATATCCAGCAGTTACAATACGTTAGCTGTACAGCGTGAAAGCGCAAAGCGGCGAAGGAGGACACGCCACGACCACCTGCAGGCAGTCAGAGTGCCTGTCAACAAGATAGCATCAAAGGTGCCGAGCGATATATGTCTGTCCTGAAAATGCTCCATGGCCGGAGTATCCCGCGATGACCTGTGCAGCCGATAATGATACTTCCGTCCAGTCACAGCCCCTCTTAAGAGGGAACCGCAATGAGGGCGGCGGCCAGAGATCCTGGCCGGGGTCAGACTCCCATGACGGTTAGCCGGAACCGGTTGTAACTGACTGCCCAAGCTCCGGGAAGTAGTGTCGAATAGGAGCGGATGAAACTTAAAAATGAAGAACAGGCACGATTTTTCATGGAATAAAGGTGATAAGTTCTTAGAACAGGTGACCTGCGCACAGATCAGTGTGCGTCCATGTAATATCATAGGGCGGCGGTCCGCGGTTTTTGGGCCGCTGCTTTTATAAGGAAAAGCCGGGAAATATTGTTTAGTTCTTTTAAAGCAGAAGGAAAGGAAGATGAAAATGGCAGGAAGAAAAGTCCGGCGCGGAGAGATCTACTATGCCGATCTGAGGCCGGTGACAGGCAGTGAGCAGGGCGGCATCCGGCCCGTGGTGATCCTGCAGAATGACACAGGGAACCGGTTCAGTCCCACCACCATAGCGGCGGCGATCACCAGCCGGGATGAGAAGCATCGGCTCCCAACCCATATCTGGATCGGCAGCCGGTTTTACGGACTGCGTCAGGATTCCATGATCCTGCTGGAGCAGGTCCGGACACTGGACCGGAGAAGGCTGCGTGATTACATAGGCTGCCTGGATAAAGAGACCATGCAGGCAGTGGACAGAGGGCTGACCGTCAGCCTGGGGATGAAGCATCTCCAAAAGGAGGAAAAGAAGGCGGACAGTCAAAAGCCGGGGTGGACAGGTGTTAGAGAACAGGCCAGGAGAGGAGAATGAGAGATGGAAAGCAGAAAGAAAAAAGCATGGATCTACACCCATATCGACGCACCGGAGGACAGCCATGGTGCCTTGAAGAAGCAGTATGAACAGCTGAATACTTATGGAGAACAGCTTCAGACAGAGATCGCGGGCAGCTCCAGTGATGTGGGAGGCGGGTCAGGAGCAAACAGACCGGGACTGGACCTGTTCCTTGAGGCAAAGGACAGCAGGGGGATCGAAGTGCTTTTGGTCCTGGATACGTCCAGGATCTCCCGTGATGAAAAGCAGTGCGGGGAATTCCTGCGCCAGATGGCGAAATGCAGGATCGAGGTATGCTCTCCTCTGGAGGGAAGGCTCTCTGCCAGGCAGCCGGCAGCCGGATCATGAGGTGTATGGATGGATTATGTCGTAAAAACAAGAATACTGCTGAATACGAATTTCAATATCAGTGAATTTAATGATCTGATGTACGAAGACGCAAAGCCGGATATCATTGAGGATATCAAGTCGGTGATAGAAGAGGATCCCACCCTGTGCGGGTACATTGACAGGGATCTGACCTTTCGTTTTCTGTCCAATTATAAAGTGCTTTTGACCTATGACTTCAACTGTAATGATGAGAACGAGGCAGAAGCGGAAAGCTTTTCCAAATCCTGCGTGGAGGATATCCGAAAGGAGCTGGAAAGGAAAGGGTACCCTATTGAAAAGATCAGATGCAGGGCAGGAGAAATGGATATGGAATGGCTGGAGAAGCTGGAGGATATGGTTTTTTCAAAACCAGAACAGCAGATACAAAACCTTTGATGGTGACTTATCGGAAAAGGTTGGAATGAAATCGATCAGGCATTGCCTGGAGAAGGGGTTGGTATGGAGAAAGAACAAATCTATTATGGGGAACTGGTGCCGGTCACGGATGGTGAATCTGCCAGGATCCCAACTATTGTGATAATACAAAATAATATGGAAGACTACAGCAGCCTGTCTGAAAAGGCGGAAAAAATCCTGGCCTCTTTTAAAGGCGGGCAGCTTTTCGCTTCGGGAAGTCTGGCTGTCAGCCGTTTGATCCGGGAACAGGATATAGCAGTCCTGATAACGGCGCAGGTATGTCCGGTTGACAGCAGCTGTCGGAAAGAATTGGCAGGACACCTGAATGCGGCGGCCATGCAGTATGTGGATCAGGCGGTAGCATCCAGTTTTGGTCTGGGAGAAATCCTGGCACAGAATGATATCTATGAAGAAAAGCAGAAAGAAGAAAGAGGAGAGCGATGACGCAGCAGGAGTTTGAATATTGGCAGACAGTGACCGGAAGCAGCCAGTACCACTGGAGAGAGGACACGGTGACCCATCTGAATGGCCGTGGAGCGTTGTATTATACAGGCGGGGAATCCGGTATTTATATAAGGATCACGGAAACGGGACAGCTGACGGTAGGTACTTATGAGGGGGCTATCCCACATATTGGAGAAGCCTGTTTTCAGAAAAAGGCGGAACATGCATTTAAAAATTTTAATGAAGGGTTCCAGTATGCCTGTCAATTAGGGGGCATCAAATTTTTGGCAGACCTGTTTTCCAGTGACCAGATTCCCCAGACAGGGCCGAGCCTGTGCTGAAAATATCCCTTGTTGGTTATGCTTGGGGTTGGGCATTCATATTTGTTGGGTTTGCGTATGGCTGTCATCGCGGCAACACGGTATACTGTGTATGACGTGAAGGAAGGAGGGAGAAGCGATGAGGAGATATGCCGTAGAGACCATAATCGATGAGAACGTAAAATACTATTTTATCCGGGACTGTGAGACGCTGGAGATCGTCCTGCTCCCGTCCAAATATCTGAAACATAAGACAAAGTCAAACCGTTCCCCCAATACAGTGAAGCGGTCCGCATTCTCCATCTGCTACTACCTGGAATATTTAGAAGAGCTTTCCCTGGATATCCCGCAGGCCTGTGGACTGGACTTTGAGAAACAGAGTGATCACTTTGTGGGGTTCCTCCACTGGCTGAAGGCCGGGAACCACACACAGGAAAACAAAATAAGGACGATCAACAATGGAACCTGTAACGCATACCTGGAGGATGTGTTCAGGTTCTATCTTTTTGCCGAGGCCCAGGACAGCCGGATCGGGAGCCTGAAGGTGCTGTCCTACAGTTACCATGTGGCAGTCAATGCCGTAGGCGTACAGAAGAAGCTGCGCTATCAGTCCTTTAAAGGATATCTGAAAGCGGAGGAAAGGGATGTCAGGCCGGCAGAGCAGGAGGAGATCATCACGCTCCTTAATGCTTGTACCAACTGCCGTGACCAGCTTCTCCTGCTGTTATTGGCGGAAACCGGCTTTCGGATCGGAGAACTCCTGGGAGTACGGTATACCCATGACATTGATTATACACACCATATGGTCGGCGTTTATTTCCGGGAGGACAATGACAACGATGCCAGGGCCAAGAATGCGGAATACCGGAAAGCCAAGATCAGCCAGGATACTTATGAATTCCTGATGTACTATCTGGCAGAATACCGGGAACTGCTGCAGCACCAGTCATACCTGTTTATCAATATCACAGGAAAAACAGCAGGACAACCCCTGAAAGTAGACAGCGTCTACGACATGCTGAAGCGGATGGAGAAAAAGACAGGCATAGACCTGACACCGCATATGCTCCGCCGGTATTTTGCCAACATGCGGCGAAAAGCCGGATGGCGGCTGGAAATGATCCAGCAGGCTCTTGGGCATAAGCACATCGGGACTACCATCAGATACCTGAACATCGTGGATGATGAACTGATCGAGGCCAGCCAGGAATTCTACGCAAAGCATTCAGCACTGTACGGGGTGAAGGAACTGCTATAGAAAGAGGTGAGAGGAAATGCCCGTATATGCAATACGGCAGACAGAACTGCAGAGTTTTCCACAGGAAAGCAGACAGCCGGAGCTTCCGTCCAGGGTCTGTGAGGAACTGGATGCCTGCACAGAGACAGGGCGTGTTGAAAGAAACAAGCTGAAAGCATTCCTTCTGGAGACGGGTATCAGAAGCATCACGGAGATGGATTACCCACTGCGGCAGGCATATAAGGAGTATCTGGAACAGCACATCCAAAAGCCGGAACGGTATCTGAAAGCATATGACAGGGTAAAGCAGCATTCCATCCGGGAGCAGATGCAGACCCTTGCAGGCAGACAGCAGTGCAGATGGCAGTTGGAGGACAAGATCCTGTTCATTCCCTACCATCCGGATTCGGCCATTGTGGCGGAGTTCGACTCCGTCTGGAACAGGCCAAACATGGTATGGGACTTTACCAGAACCTGCAGCCAGACCTTAAAACATCAGATATTTATAACGCTGAACGCTGTCATAGAAGGCTTTAAGGAACCAAGGCGAAGGGAGCAGAGACTTTCAGGACTCCAGTTTCTCTACCATTTCTGCACAGAAAAGGGGATAGCGGATATTGAAAAGCTGGAGATGGCGCAGGTAAAGGAATTTGAGACCTGGCTGAAACAGGAAGGGCGGACCAACAGCGAAAGCAGGAAGCAGCAGATGCTGCCAATCCTGAACTTCTGCAGAAAGACCGTATTTTTACAGAACGAAGAGATCCACTGGGATGCGAATATCTGGTACCTGGAGCGCCTGCACCTGCCAAAGAACCGGGTGAACCCAAGCGGCTCCTTCGCAAGCATTTCCTTCCTGGAGATCGTAAGGCCGGATAATCGAAGGTATGCACAGGAATATATGAAATACCAGCTTGGGATTACCGGCCAGGCAGTCAGCACCCTGGTGGTCAAGTATGAAGGGATAAGGAATTTCCTGGTCTGGCTTGGCAAAGAGGACATAAGCGTATGCGAATGCTCCGAAAACAGGATTGATACATACCTGGAACAGCTGCAGGAAAGGGGCATCATAGCAAAGACATTCAACGAATATCTGGCAGGGCTACATCATTTTTTCCGGTTTCTGGTGGTGCGGGGACACTTAGAGCAGGTGCCGTTCCATCCGGAGTACCATCAGAAAAAGGTGATACCAAAACATCATGACCGGAGCGTTTCTCCGGAAGTATGCATGGAGATGCTGTCAAAGCTCCATCTTATGCCGGAAGACCAGCGGTGCATGTATCTGCATCTCTGGTGCCTGGGGCTTCGGATCAGCGAGGTATGTACCCTGAAAGGAAACGCTTACTACCGGCAGGGACAGGACGCATGGATCCAGGTCTATCAGATTAAGATGAAGAAATATAAACGGATTCCCATAGCAGATGGACTATACCGGATCATGCAGGTATATATCAGGAGGAGGCAGATCGGCCCGGATGATTATCTGTTTACCAATAAAAACGGAGGCCCGTATCGAAGCGCCACCCTGCAGTACCAGATGAAAAAGTTCTGCCGGGAGAATGAAATCGAGGAAGGTGAGTATTTATTTAAATCCCATGACTACCGCCATACAGTAGCCACCTTTTTCTACGATAACGGCGCTTCCCTGCAGAGTGTCCGGGATTACCTGGGACATAACTATGAGGAGATGACGGAGCAGTACCTGGATTATGGACCCAGGCGGATCGCAAAAGCGAACGATGAATTCTTTGAAGAGCCGGGCAACCGCCTTGCGGTTCATCTGGAAAAGGAAGGAGGGAGAAATGAAAGACAGGTTCTATTATCGGGAACTGGAATGCTATGAAAAAGCAGGAGAGGCCCTGCTGCGGATGATCGGAAAGAATGACTATTTTGACCTGTCACTTCTTGGCACAGAGACCATGAAAGAAGAATTCCGGCGGTATATCCGGTACAGAGGGACCCAGGTATCCCTGAACACGATCCAGCATGAGAAAAGCTGTTTCCGGCAATTCTGCCAGACACTTCAGACACGCAGGGATCTCCCGGAAAGCCTGCTGGACTGGGAAGAAGATCGGTGGGTCCAGCTGCTGAAGGCATGGATGATGCGGAATGGCATTCCACTGACCAGTGAAAAAAGAATCTCTATGGGAAGACCAATGTGGTCGAAGCGAGACTGCCCTGTTATATCCGGAGGGTATACCGGTTTTTAAAGCCGGAGGATGAAAGGCCGGAGCGGGAAAAGGATATATGGGAACTGGAAAAGCTGGATATCCCCATTGAACAGAATCCTATCTACAAAACGGATACTTTGAATTTTACCGGAATCCTGCAGGAGAAGATCAGAGAAGAAGTGAAGCTGGCAATCTACCAGCACCTGAAGTATGAAAAGCTTGGGACAGTGAAAAGGGAACTTACCTCCCTGCGGCAGTTTTCCAGATATCTGAAGGAGAAACAGATCCGGATACAATCCTGTTCAGAGATTGACAGGGAACTGTTGGAAGGATATCTGATCTTTAAGGCAACCAACGGAAGCTCCGGAAGAGGGAACAGCGATGATATTTTAAAGCTGCGGTCCGTACTGGAGACTGTCGGAAAACTTTGCGGGTATCCTCAGCTGGAAAAGCTGTTTCTGAATACGGATATCCCGCCAGAGCTGGAGCCGGAGTTCAGAGCATATTCAGACAGCGAACTGAAGCGACTGAACGCACAGATCACAAAATTGGATGAGCAGATCACCAGATGCATGGTCATCCATCAGATGCTGGGGACCAGGATATCAGACACTCTCACCCTGCAGAGAGACTGCCTGTTCCAACTGAATGGTGTGGATATGATAAGGATCCGGCAGGTCAAGACAAAGACCTTCGAGAAGCCGGTCAGTGCTGATCTGGCGGCGCTGATCCGGAAGGCGATCAAATATACGGAGGAACGGTATGGAGAAACGGTCTACATTTTTGTAGATGAGAGGGACACCAGGCGGCCTCTGCAATATACAACGATTAAACATAAGGTCCTTGGTCTGATACAGAAAGAGGACCTGCGGGATGACGAGGGGAAGCACTTCCGGTTCGGCACGCATATGTTCCGCCGGTCCTATGGTGTGAAGCTGACAGAGCTGCATCTGGATGACTGGACCATCGCCAAACTGCTTGGGCATAAGGGTGTCAACGCAGTAATGCATTACCGGAAGATGAGCAACCAACTTCTGGCGGACGAAACACGCAAAGCTAGGGAAGCACAGACCAGGATCCTGCTTGCAAACTTGGAAGGGTGGGGTGAAGACTATGAACAAATACGATAAAATGATCGAACTGAACCGGGAGAAAAGCGATGAAAAGATCGCTGCGGCAAAGCTGGCAATCCGGAAGATGCTGGAAGAAGGGGACAGGATAACGATCCCGCAGCTGATGAAGATGACCGGACTTTCCAGAGGCTTCTTTTATAAGAATCCGATTGTGAGGGCAGAGATCAACCAGGCGCTGGAACAACAGGCCGGAACCATCGACCCACGCCGAAATATCCTCGATAAAGCGATGGGCGGCAGGATTGAGCTGCTGGAACAGCAGGTCAGGGAGCTGAAGCAGGAGAATGAAAAACTGCAGAAGGAGAACCAGAAGCTGCGGAAGGGGATGGGGAAGCAGGATAAGAAGGTTTGGAAAAATCTGTAATGTGAAAGTGTACATAGGGCCGGCAGGCGAAATTCTGCCGGCTCTTTGCAGTTATTACCTTTTCGTTTATACTTGAAAACTTTTTGAGACTTCCGTTTTTGCGGGAGTTTTTATAACATTATAAAGGAAGAAGAGGGATGACGGCGGATATGCTCTACAGGCATATGCTATCCATGCAGTGCAGGTATTTGAAAAAAGATATGGTGGATAGTAGAATGAAGTATCAGGAAACTGGTGACAGCGCTATCAGAAATCAGGTAAAAGGAACACAAAACACATTTTTGCATAGCGTTAAAGCCAGTCTTTTCAGAGGGTTCCAGAGGGAGGCTACATTTTAGTTCCCCAACTGGTGGGCCTCAATTCCCATGCCAGTAGCCTCTTTTCTGGAAGAATACGATTTTAAGGGAAAAACGATTATGCCGTTCTGCAGCCATGGTGGCGGCCGGTTCGGACAGAGCCTGACTGCGGTCGCAAAGCTGGCTCCAGATGCGGATATAGGAGAAGGACTTGCAATCAATTATTCCGGAGGTACGTCCATGCCTTCGGATGTGAGTGCATGGCTAGAAACAAACCATGTGGACAAAAAATAACGAGGAGGATACGATAATGAGCAAAAATTTAGTAGTATATTTCTCTGCCAGCGGTGTTACCGCCAGGGCAGCAAAAAATCTGGCGAAAGCCGCAGGTGCAGATTTATATGAGATTCTACCCGCAGTTCCTTATACTTCGGCGGATCTGGACTGGAATGATAAAAAGTCCCGCAGTTCTTTGGAGATGAATGATAAGGCATCCCGTCCGGAATTGAAAGACCATAATGCCTCGGTTGCGGAGCATGACACAATTTTTCTCTGTTTTCCAATTTGGTGGTATACTGCACCTACGATTATCCGGACATTTTTGGAAGACTATGATTTTACAGGGAAAAAGATTGTCCTCTTTGCCACTTCTGATGGAAGCGGATTAGGACAAACGGCAGAAGAATTAGCGGATAGCTGTCCTGGAGCGGATATCAGGAGCGGGAAAATGCTTAATGGGAACTTTTCAGAAGCAGAATTGCGGGAATGGGCAGAAAGGCTGTAATCAGGAGGCAGTACGATGAGAATTGTTGTTTTAGAGGGAAGTCCTAACAAAAAGGGTTCGTCTAACCTTTTGGCGGATGAATTTATCCGAGGGGCAGAAGAAGCAGGCCATACGGTGGAGATCATTGATGCGGCCCATGCAGATCTTCATCCCTGTATTGGCTGCGTGCGCTGTGGATATGAAGGTCCATGCGTCCAGAAGGATGATATGGAGCGGTTTCGGGAACAGATCCTGAATGCGGATATGATAGTATTTGTCACACCGCTTTATTACTATGGGATGTCTGCACAGTTGAAAACTTTGGTGGATCGTTTCTGTGCCATCAATAGCAGCATGAACCGAAAACACATGAAGTCTGCCCTTCTTACTGTAGCATGGAACGCAGATGATTGGACATTTGAGGCTCTTGAAAGCCATTATAAGACATTGGTGCGGTATCTGAATTTGGATGACCAGGGGATGGTGCTGGGATATGGATGTGGAACAGTGTCAATGACAAGGCATAGCGAATATCCAAATAAAGCCTATCGGTTTGGTCGGGGGCTTTAAAAGAGAATTCCCTGCCTTATGTGGTTAGCTTGCCGAAAAATGGACACTTGACATGTGCTGATACCGTTTATAGACATGATATGTAAAACAATAAGATGTTAACTTTCGTTAGGAGGAAAACAAATAACAAAGAAGAAAATGTATGAATCTGATTGGATTTATTGTCCATTATGCGGAAGCAAGACCCGCGATAAGATCAGGGCAGATACAACTATGAAACACTTTCCCGTATTCTGCCCAAAGTGCAAACAGGAAATTCTAATAAATGTGGAACAATTTCAAATAACCGTGATTCAGGAGCAAGCCGCTAAGCCGCAGAGCCAATGAATTTGCAGATGATGCAGATTCTTGGTTCTGCGGCTTTTCTATATACAGCATATAACAGAGAGGAGGCGGTGAAATCTTCAAGATGAAAGGATACAGTTGGAAATGGAGGGATGCATATAAGAAGAAAATAGAAATGTTCTTCTCCTTATGATGCTCTGAACATAAAAACTGAATATTTGGCAGCCCGTTCAGAAAGCATGAATAATCAAAATCCAACGCCTTGTATACAATGGATGCAGGGCGTCGGATTCTTTTATGTTTCAGTCTCAGGAGTAAATGCCAGCCATTTGGAGCCGTAAGTATCCAGATAAAACCGGCTTCCATACTCATTCTCGACAAAACGGTCCTTGACACGGTACCATCCCTGTAGTTCTTTTCGTAAATCCGAGTCTGGAGAAATCGGTTCCAGCCATATTTCTTTCCGTTTCCCGACCTCAGACCGGGGCAGCGGCGGTTCCCTGGGCGGCTCTGTTTCCGAGAATGGAGGCGGGGTGATGAACAGCTCTCCCGCATCCGCAAACGGTAAGGTGTGCCCATCCGGGATTCGGTACGGCCCAGCAGGAAATCGGCAGTGACGCCGTAAAGGTCAGCCATGTTTTCCAGATTGTCCAGGCCGGGAGACTTCCGCTCACCTTCCCAGGCGCTGAGCGTCGGCTGGGAAACGCCGAGTTTTTCGGCAGCTTCGATAACTTTTAATTTGTTAATTAGTTTTGCTGTTTTGAATTGTTTTGGTACTTTATCACTGTCCTTTACTTTAATAAAATCCATTTGCCTTTTCTGTCAGAGCCTTCTCTCCGTAATAATCCTTTTTCTTTTAATGCAGTTATATTATGTTGGATTGTTCTGGGGGTTTTGTGGAGCAGTGCAGCAAGCTCTTTCGCAGAAAGTGTCGGCGAATTCTGCAAATGCTCAAGAATCTCCTGTTCAGTAGCGGAAAGCTTTATTACGGCTGCATGGTTACCTGCGACATTATCTACGACATTGATGCCGTTCCGGATTGCCGCATGTAACATAAAGGTGATATCTTTATATTCAGGCGCTGGCAGTCCTGCTTTCTCCATTTCTTTATACATCCGGTCAACGCCTTCCCTGAATTTCTGCACATAATTATACTCATGCAAAAATGCAGCAATTTTCGGGTTGTGGGAAAAGTGGACCTGTCGCATGTTTTTCAGACGGACAATACCGGGCAGGTTTCCAGGGCTTTCCACAACAATCCGATCGTCAAACATTTTGACCTGAATATCGGTGCCTTTGATGCTGTAGTTGCAGTGCGTGGCGGCATTTATGATAATCAGTCTTGTTGTTTTTGAACTGCCCTGGCATATTATCATCATCTTATTTCAGAATGATCCATTTGCCGCGAGTCAGGCTTTCACGGGCAATATAGTTTTTATTTTTTAAGCTTTTGTATACTCTATTGACAGTAGATACAGAAAGCCCTGTTTCTGCTGCAACCTGTGTTGCATTGAGGCTGCTGTTTTTGCGAAGAACTGTGATTACCCTTGCTTCATTTTCTGTCAGATTACTGTCATCATTACTGTCATTGCTCTCACGATTACTGTCAATTTCTATCTCAAGTGTGAGTGTAATACGGTCAGGAGCGGTTGTTTCCTGCAATTCTGGTTTTTTAAAGCCGTTTATTTCCCAGTTATTATATACATCGCACAGGCCCTGTCCAGAGCGTTCGCCAACCTTTATAAGTGAAAACATATTAAATATTCTGCCGTTTCTCGCATCACTGATACCTCCGGCAATAGCCTCGTCAATACTGATGCGGAAAGTTCCCGGATTTGAAATCGTAATCTTACGGAATTCTTTGTCAATAACAATCCCGCGACGACCATAGTAGTCGGCATGGATAAGGGCATTGGCCAGACACTCCCTGAGTGATCGGTGTATCGGGGTGTCGTCTATACGCTGCATATTAGAATCCAGTTTAAATGGTGTCTTTACATCAGCAGTCAGACGGTCAATGATTTTGAAATAGAAGTCAAATATATTGCCGCTCCAATTTCCATCGCCAGAGCAGACGCGGTCAGACCAGCGTGTTTCATTTGAAAGCCGTTCCCTGTAATCCAGGAAATAGTTTGGCAGTTCTTCCGTGATGGTTATAAAATCACCGAAAAATATAAGCCCGCCGAGTGTGGGATGGATTTTCCCGTCCTCCCGGCTTTTTTTGGCTGCACCAATTTTAATAAGGAATTCATCGTCTGCGAGTTTTCCCCATACATGATCCGGTTTCAGATTATTGAACATGATCCGGTAGCGGTGAACCGATTCCTGATTCAAATCATCTATCAGGAGGTTTTCCAGGAGAAGCGCATCCTGTGGCGTATCTGCCTGATCGCGAAGCATAGCTTTTACTTCCTCGGCAGAACAGTGGTAGTCCCCCTCATGGTTCCTCTTGAACGTTCCTTTGAACATATCCTGGCCGATATATACAGGCTTGTCCCTTCGATCTGCACGGGGAACCTCGATGACGATGAAGTCCATATCCCCATGCCGGGCGCTGTATACATGGTGTTCAAGCAAAATATTATTATTGATTTTCTGATGGTTGTTTAACATATTCCAGATATCAGAGAGCATCTGCTGGGGATTATGGATTCCTCTTGGAATAAATTCCTTTGTGTCTTTGCTTTCTTCAATACCGAGAATGATGGCGCCGCCAAAGGTATTTGCAAATGAAGAGTATGTTTCCCAGATACTGTTCGGGATCCCTTTGCCCGCAGCTTTCACTTCGATATTAACATGCTCATTTGATTGTAATATAGAAGCAATGTCAATCAATTTGATGCATCCTCCGTTTCGTTTTTGGTTTTCCTGTACTTACCGCTTTTTATACGGGCATCGCCAGGCTTTTTGGCATCGTCCGGAATCAGCCAGGTGTTGCCGGCTTTCTGGACTCCGGGGATTCGGCCTTCACTACACAGGACTCCTACGCGTCGTGAGGAGAGGTTCCACTTGCTGCCAGCTTCCGTTGTCGTTATGAATTTCATGTTCCGCTCCGGCTCCTTTCCTTTGCTATATATTATATTCAGTTAGCGGAATAATATCAAGAGATTTCAGAAAAAAACGGATGAATACTGATTGCTGTCCGTTTTCAATTCACATCTGTATGTTTGTGATCTTCAGGTAATAGTGCAATGGAAGCGCTATTCTGCCTCAGTCATCTTTACAGTCACCTTGGAAAGCCGGGATTCTTTTTGTGGAAGTTACAGTCTCATTTACAGAACTATTTATACCGGAATGCTGTTTGCCGGCTTAAATATAATATTGATTGTGTTTAACTCGTAGCTGGTAATCCGGTTGTTTTACACATTCAGTTAAACATAATCAGTGGATGATGCAGATGAAATGAGTTAGACATAATCAAAAGATGGAGGGTGGGTGGCAGTTTACGTTGTAATAACGGCCCGTTTCCCGTGTAATGAAAAGTATGAGGAAGGAGCGTGGGAAGATGACAGACAGATTTGCTTTATATATGCAGAAGCTGGGGAAGTCCCAAAATACAATGGCAACATATATCCGGAATATCCGCCAGTATTTTGAGTGGTGCGAATTCAGTTTTGGGAATGCGCCGCCGCAGCTGTACCGGGCAAATGTGCTGGAGTATATTTCCTATATGCGGAACCTGAAAGGCTATTCCCCGAAATCCGTAAATAACCATTTATCTGCGCTACGGTGCCTGAACGAGTTCCTGATAGCCGAAGGAACCCAGACTGAGACTGTAATCCTGAAAACAGATTTTATGAAAGTGCAGCTGCAGTATGCGAGCCCTTGTACCGTTGAAAAACGGGATGTGGATGCGTTCCGACAGAGGCTTTTGGAGAGTGGGAGCAAACGGGATTATGCCATTGTCACCCTGTATGCTTATTCGGGGCTTCGGAGAACGGAGTGTGTCGGTTTATTATTGGAGCAGGTTGACCTGGTATCGAAAGAGATCCGTGTTGTAGGGAAGGGGGATAAGCAGAGGCAGGTCTATATCAATGACAAAATTGTTCATGCAATCCGGGAAGACTTAAAGGAGCGCAGGTCAGAAAGCCCATATCTCTTTGTCAGCAGGCAGAGTGGGAAACTCTCTCCTTCCAGGATTAATCAGATATTCAACCAGTATTCGGATTGTATCACACCGAAAACGCTGCGGCACTATTTCCGCGGGCAACGAGCCATGCGGACGTGCTTGCACGTCCATTTGGCGACTGCCGCGAGAGACGGATTCTTTGAATCCGTCTGCTCACATGCGCTGGAGTGTGGGTATTCCATCCATACTGGGATATCGTGACCTATTCAGATGTCATGTATAATGCGTCGGAGGTCCAGAGCCGGTATGGGTATGATCCAAAGCAGTCTGACCTGTCCCGTATAACGGACTGGGAAAGCTTCGTCGGGGCAATGAACTATGCCATGATGAAGCAGTATGCTTCTATGGAAAAAGGCGGGCGGATGGCAGTCCTGATGGGCGACATCAAGAAGAAAGGCCGGCTTTACAGTATGCTGGCAGAGATCGCGAAGCCAGGGACAATGGAGAACATTATTATCAAGGCGCAGCACAATTGCTTTTCGGATAAAACCAGGTACAGCGGTTCTTTCATACCGATTCTGCATGAATATGTGATGATTGTCCGGAAAGACAATGTACTCATCTGCCCAATCCTGATTTCGGAGAAAAAGCAGGCTGACATCCGTGATATTCCAGGGGCAACCTGGCGGGATGTGGTGGCGGCTGTCCTGGAACAATGTGAAGAGGCGGTTCCCCTTACCTATTTATATGGGCAGATTGAGCCATACCAAAAGGTTAAAGGACACAAATGGTGGAAAGAGAAAATCCGCCAGACACTGCAGTACCATCCGGAGCATTTTCAGCATGCAGGCAGAGGACTCTGGAAGCTGCGTACAAAAACGAATTAAGGAGAAAATGAGTATGGAGGTAAAGCGCGTTTATTATAACGATGACGGCATTCTTATCCCTGGACACCTCATGAAGCGGAGATTCCGGAAACCCGTGTTTTATCCGTTTGATAAGAAATGTGGGTTTGATTATGAAATCATGCGAGATGAAAAGCTGATTGTTGAATACAGCCTGGAAGCGTATCGAAGATTTTATAAGGATGCATATCCGGAAGGAACTCGGATCCTGTTGATTGATATGAAGGACGATCCGCATCCAATACCAGCCGGGACGAAAGGGACAGTAGATTCTGTCGATGACGCTCCGACAATCCATTGCAGGTTTGACAATGGAAGATATCTTGTAGTCATTCCTGGGGTAGATGTGTTCCGTAAAATTACAGAGGATATTTGATTATCATAGTTTGGAGATAGGGGGATGCTGCTTTTGCGGCATCCCTTTTAGTGTTCTTGACAATGGTATAATGCCAAGTGAAAAGGTTTAGATTTTCCAGTGTATAACAAGCTCGGTGCTGGTAGCTTCAATTTTGGAAATCAGCGTATCCACAACGCGCCGTTTGTCGTCAAAACTAACCTCGTCCCAATTTTCCAGATAGCCCGATATGCTTTCAATCTGAGAACTTGATACAGAATTAGCGGTGAGGTCGGCCACCAGCTTTAACTGCTTTTGCCGTTCTGCGTCCAATTCTTCAATGCGGCTGTTGGCGTACTGCAACAAGAGAGGGTTTGCCCCGGTCAGCGTGTCAATCAGCTTTTCAATCTCGCTTTCGATTTTGGCGAGTTTGGCGCGGGCGGCGGTCAGCTTTGGATTGTAGCCCTCCGCCTTGCCGCCCCTCAGCGTCTGAAATTCCCGCATCTTCTTTACCATTTCATCATACACCGATTTTTCCAGCTCATGCCGTGTCAGCGTTCCGGGCCCCGGACAGCTTTTGTTTTCCACGCGCTGTCTGCATCTCATGTACGTCACCCCGTTTGCGGCGTTCAGCCCCACTAACGCATATCCGCAGCACCCACACTTGATTTTCCCGGCCAGCCATGTATTATGGCATTTCCGGCCATTCTGAAACGTGGTGTTTTGGGATAGCTTGTGCTGGACGTTCAGCCAGAGCGCCGAGGGGATACGGCCCTTGTGGGGAGCGATAACAAGAATATTTTCCTCACCCTCCCGGCCCTGGTATAAGTAACAGCTATAATCGCCCGTGAACAATTCCGGGGGGCTTTCGATTTTCGCGCCCTGGGCCTTGAAGTGTTCGTAAATATCCATATCGGCCTGGACGTAAACCGGGTTCCGCAGGAGCTGCGCCAAAAATCCCCGTTTCAGCGTTTTCCCGTACACTTGAATTTCATTCTCGGTGAAATACCGGGTAATATCGCCGTAGGAGGTTTCGGGCTCCGCATACATTTCATACATCAATTCGGCGTATTCCATCTCGGCGGTTTCAATCAGCCGTTTTGTTTTGATACCGTCCATCACGATGGGCTCCGTGTCAAAACCGTATGGAGCGCGGCCCCGCATATAGTAGCCCTTGGCACACCGGGAATAAAAGGCGTCCGTCACACGCATCTGGATGCTTTCCCGTTCCAGTTGGGCGAACACGATGCAGATATTGAGCATCGCCCGGCCCATCGGGGTTGACGTATCAAATTTTTCGGTGCAGGAAACAAATTCCACGTTGAACTGCTTAAACAGCTCCATCAGCTTTGCGAAATCCACAATGGAGCGGCTGATCCTGTCCAGACGGTAGACAATCACCCGCCGGATAAGCCCGGTTCTGATGTCTTTCAAGAGCCGCTGGAAATCGGGCCGTTCAATGTTTTTGCCGGAGTACCCTTTGTCCTTGTATTCTTTCGCCTCACCGCCTTTTAGCTCGTAACGGCAAAATTCAAATTGACTTTCAATGCTGATGCTGTCCTTTTTGTCAATCGACTGCCGCCCATAAATCGCATCTATTCTATTATCCATAATTAGCTCCCTTCCGTTAAACGGGAGCCAACCTACAATTATATTATACCTCGGGCGGCCCCATATCACAAGGATGTCGATGGGTTACGCGCGCTGTCCGGCGTACTTGCTGAACACGTCAAACAGCTTTTGCTCTACCTCACGCTTGCGCTGTTCCCGTTCCTTTGGGGGGAGAATGGGGGTAAGGTTTTTGATAGTGATTGTCCGCTCTCCCATAACAACGGTTTTGACTTCGCTTTGATACTTTGGCTGTGTTTGCATGAACTCCCTCCCATTTCATAAAATTTTGGCAGAAGAAAAGAGCGGCACTTTTTACAGTATCGCCCTATGACCTGCTCCTACTTTGGGACATTTTCTCCTAAAGCTAAGTTATATTTTTGAAGTTTAATATTCTCGCGCTTCTTTTAATAATTCCTCCGGGTCAATGCCAAACAGTTTTGCCAACGCCATTAAATTAGACGTACTCGGATCTGAAGTTCCGCCTTCCCATTTTGATACAGCCTGTCGGCTCACCCCTAAATATTCTGCTACAAATTCTTGTGTCATTTTATTATCAGTCCGATGTTTTTTATCACCTCTCCTAATGCTCTTTTTGATACTTTCTTTTCTTCACGTACTTTGCTTGATTTCAAATATGTCTTTAGGGCTTTTATTAAGAGTTGGGTAATATACAAAATTCCTATAATTATTCCGCAAGGTATGATAGCGGCCCACCCTGCAATAATGACACAAAGTACAAGGACACCTGCGGCAATCGTAGCTGGTAAAGATTTCATAAAAGTTCTCCTTTCAAAACGAGGTAGATTTATTTGCAGTTGTAATATAACAAATCTATCTCACTATTTCTACCAACTATCGCGCAACTTTAGTGGTTGCGGTGTAAAATAATTTGAAAAAACCGAAAAAAGGGTGATGTGTTTAAGCGGTTTCACAAACGGCAAGCAATTCGGGTGTGGCCACACTCCGAAATTTTTGCTGGGTCGGGAGCCCGCAAAAATGTTTGTTGGGGAACCTCCCCAAACCCGGCTGTTTGGGACAAAATACCCCAAAGAGGTTAGCTGCGTTACCGCCACTGTCCCACCGGTTCCTTAATTTCTTTGATGGTATTTCGCGCCATAAAAAGACAGCAGATAAAAACCTGCTGTCTTTACTGAACTCCAAACAATTCAATTGCCTCATCACTAAATGGAAATTTTAACCGTTCTGTGTCAATAGGGATTTCTTCTTTTAGCATGATTGCAGGAATTTCAGCCACATTTTCTTTATAATTTATGTTGTATTTTTTCGCAATTTTAATTAGCACAACCACCGGAAAGTCTATGATAACAGAATGGGTATAAGATTTTTTCTATATGTTTTTATTCGTCTAATAATTTCATTGTTAAATAACAGCTCGTTTTTTTGAATGATTGCTACAAATATATTTTTTAAATACTTTAATTCTGTATATTGCAAACCAGCACGCGGCGTCATACCCATTTCAACGGCCAAGAGAATTTACTCCGCCAATTCTAAATTTCCGTTTATCATGCAACTAAGAGCAAAAGTGTTTTCTCGGAAATAGCAAATATCAGTGTAGCTGATGGTCACTAACTCATAAAGTGCTCTTTGGAAAATACTCTCCCATTGATTGAGGCGCAATCCCCCTAATTGTTGTATTAATACACCTGCTATACCAGAGCAATACACATTATCAATAATATGCGGATCATGCGGATTGTTCAAATAGGCATCTGTAACCCAGCTCAAATAAAGCGTGGTAAGACTGCCGAAATATTGACAGTAATCCATTGTTTCCATTTTGCTACTTATCAGCCTACGCACATATCCATCAATATTCGGAGCCTTAGAGAAATCATAGCCTATTTGTACTA
>OFGX01001031.1_pt1 | contig 18218 bp, 14 predicted proteins | sample 1521831 | NCBI WGS metagenome assembly OFGX01 (sample SAMEA3504080, study PRJEB24116) | mouse gut metagenome | biome: mouse gut; feature: mouse-associated habitat; material: faeces | place: Denmark | collected 2011 | reverse complement strand
CCCGGAAATGTTCTGGGGCATGGATGGCCGTATCGTCTGTCTGCCGTTGGAGGTCGATTAAGCAAATCTACCTTTGAGGGAATCCTTTGCGCCGCAAGGGGTTCCCTCTTATTATGCCCTATCATCGAAAGGAGCTGAAAAAGCATGAGGGCTTTGCGGCCTATGACGAAAGAGGAACGGAAGTTTGCGGAGCAGCACCACGATATGGTCATTGATTATCTCCGCTATAAACGTCTCCCGATGGATGATTTCTATGACATCGTGATCTTTGGCTACCTCTCCGCTGTGCAGCAGTATTTTCGCAACCCTCCCGCCGGGGTGGAGTTCAAGGCGATGGCGTTCCGGGCTATGAAAGATTCCATTCTCCGGGAGGGTGAATACCATGCCCGTGCCAAACGCTGCGGTATCACTGTGGGCCTGGACGATGCTGAGCTTACAGACCACAGACAGGATACCGAGCAGCAAATTGAGGGCAAGGCCCTCTTGGAGCAGGTGGTGAGCGTAGCTACGCCAAAGGAGGCCAGGATCATTAACCTCTTGATGGATGGCTTTGTACTGCGTGAGGCGGCACGGCTCCTGAAAATTCCGAGGGCTGCTGCGGTAAGCTGCATGGAGGACTTCTGCTGTCGGGCCAGTGTTGCCGTTGGTTGAGATGCGATACATATAGGGCCGGGGTCGGCATTCATCGGCTCCGGCCTACTACTATTTTATGGAGGTAGCATATGAAAGTCAAAGCATATATCCACAGCTTAAAAGACCACGAGCATGATCGTCATGTGTTGGGCGAGGCAGAAATTGTCCAGCAGATTGGCGATAACTTGTATCTGGCTGAGGTCAATGGCGTTCGGTGTACGGCCATCTTCAACTTCTTCACCGGGGCCTATTACGTTGATGATGTGTATGGCATCCAGAAGGAAGCTATCTGAAATCAGTGGCAAATAAGGGAGAAACATAATGAAATATACTCTTATTGATGAAAACGGGCAGTATGCTCTTATCCTGCGGGGTGAGAGCATGACGCAGTACGCCGTTGTGAGATGTCTGGATAAGGAAACCGGGAGCTGGGACTGGACGTGCTGCTACTACGATTTCGGCAAGTTCTCTGGGCTGACAAAGGCTGAGGCTCTTTTCAAAGCTCTGGACTATTACCTGGCGCGGACAGATGAAAAACACATTCCCTGGGCCAGAATGAGCGAGATCGCTACGGTTCTGAAAGATGGGCTGATTGAAGATGGCGAGGAAGAAGCCTACCGCTACATGGTTGATGTTGCCGAATTGTCGGACACCGAGGCTGGATACTTTGGGCTGAATATGGAGCGGTATAGGGATTCCACAGGTGAAGATGCCGATAACCCCACGGCTCCGTCCAGCATAGGCGGCGATTACGGCCCGGCCCATCCGTGGGATGCACCTGGAATGAGTGTGTCCGATTTCATTTAGGCGTCATGCTGGAGTATCCCATAAACGGTCGTTATTGAGACTAATTTTCTGGAAACGAGATACCCCTCGAAATCGAGTGATTTTGAGGGGTATTTTGTCCCAAAACTCGTTTCAAAATCTACGTTCCATATCTCATACGATATTGGGACGATTGGAGGTACTATGAAGAACTATACTTTCGGATACGCCCGTGTCAGCACCGAGCAGCAGAATCTTGACCGCCAGCTTGACGCTCTCAGGAAATACGGAGTGGATATAATCTACAATGAGAAGATGACCGGAACCAAGCGTGACCGCCCAGAGTTGACCAAGCTGCTTGACCGCATGACCGAGGGGGATACTGTGGTAATTGAATCCTTATCCCGGCTGGGACGCAGCACCAAAGATTTGATTGAATTGACAGAACTGTTTCAATCGAAGGGCGTTCATCTTGTCAGTCTGAAGGAAAGCATCGACACCAGCACCAGCACAGGCAAGCTCCTGTTCACGCTCATGTCAGCTATTGCCCAGTTTGAGAGAGACGTGATCGCTGACCGTACCCGTGAAGGATTGAAGTCAGCCAGGGCCAGAGGACGTACAGGCGGCAGGCCCAAGACAGATCCCGATGCTGTAAGGAAAGCTGTTAAGCTCTACAATACACGACAGTATTCCATCGTAGAAATTGAAGAGCTGACCGGGGTTAAGAAATCAACCTTATATCGAAACTTGGCGAAGTAACTTCAAAGCAGATGCTATCGCTGATCTCGTACCAGGAAGCAAAGTGTTCCCAGCTGGGGTTGGCTAAGTCTGTGCGGTTTAGATGAAGGGCGGTTTAGTACGCCCTTCATTTTTTGTAATTTATTTTTCAAATTCGCCTCCACAGGGAAATAAAAATCCCAAAAGGAGTTGAAATTATGGATCAATTCAGAGTTAGTGTCAACAAGATTCAAAGCAAACAAGCATCTTCCCCGGAACAGCTAAAGGCGTTGGAAACCATAGTTGTTGACCATCCAGAAACAGTAAGCAGTAAAAATGTCAAATCGTTCGTAGAACGAGTAGGCTCGAAAGGCTGCACGTTCTGCCCATCCACTTTCAAGGGAAGCAGTAAAAGTATGGAGACATTTGAGCAATCGCAACTACTAGCACTTTCCTTTGATAGTTTTGATGGCGTAAATAATCGTAATCTTACATTTGAAAAGATTAAAGAACGGGCCGAAAAATATAATCTTCCAATTCTGCTTGCGTACGATTCCTTTTCCGTTGCACAACGAAAAAAATTCGGTATTGTGTTTCTGAACAGCACTCCTCTTTCTTCTTTTAGGGAGGCTGAGGTGGTACAGAAAGCCCTGATGGAGATTTTTCCTGAAGCAGAGAACAACTGTAGTGTTCTCAAACTGTACTCAGGAGGAAATAAGGTCTTACATTTCGATGAAACATTGCCTGAAATAGATACTTATTCCTTGCTCATGAACACCTGCCTTCACTGGAAAAATCGCTATGGAGCGACTAACTACAAAAGAAAATCTGCTGAGTTTTCCAGAGAAACAGGTATTGCATTAAATGAGAGGAATCTTCCTCATATTTCTGTTAATGATCGACACGCTGAGCATTTCAGAGATAATTCAGATGATAAAAACATGACAAAATGTATTATAGAGTATGATCTTGTCAAGAAATTATCATCTCTGAATTATGAGATTCATTTCACAGATGAAGAGAAATCTAGTGAAGTACCATCAGATCATGAAGGATCATCTTCATTTAACTCATTTCGTGCTAAAGATTTGCAAACGCTCGGCTCTGCTTGCAAACTTTATCAAGAGTTCATAACAGGAAAAAAGAAGTTGACTTATCGGGAGCTGCTCGGCGTAGCCACGAACACCGTTCAGATCAGAGGTGGAGCTACAAAGTTCAGTGATACTCTCAAAACAAAATCGTACTTTGATGATTGCATCGAAAAATATGATAACTGGGTCTACTACTTGAAGTACATTAAATCGGATGGACCTCAGCCCTGTAGTTCCTTTTGCCCCTATCATGGAATTTGTCCTCATGGAGAAAATATTCTCTCTACACTGAAACCCCCAAAACATACAATAGAGCAAATCGCTAATGCAGGTAAGCCTTTAGTGGAATTGAGTGAGGCTTGGGATGATTTTATGGGAAATTTTCAAGAGGCTATATCGTCTAATGAACCTATATGGCACGTCATCAAATCTCAGACTGCTCTTGGTAAGACTCAGGCTATTCTGGAATTACTCAAGCGCACTAATTTGAGGATTCTGATAGTTGTCCCTACTAACAAACTGAAGCGTGAAGTGTGGGAAAGAGCAAGAGAACTGGGGATTGAGATTATTGTATCCCCTTCATTGCACGAAATCAAAGATGAAATCCCTGACCATGTTTGGTGTGAAATACAGGCTCTATATGATGAAGGAAAATCGCCAATGTCAGTATTAAAGAAAGCAATAGCCGAAGGTGATGTTGAGTGTACCCAGCAATTTAAGCGATTTATGAGGGAACTCGAAGAGTTTAACAATTCGGAAGGTCACGCTGTAACCACACATCGTCGCTTGTCGAACATTGACGTGAGCAAGTATGATCTTGTCATCGTAGATGAGGATATCATCTATAGTACCGTGATTCCCAGTAGAGAAACTATTCCGATTTCTAGGCTAAGAAAAATAAACAGAAAATTAGCCACCAACGATCCGTTGGCAGCCAAAATCAGAAAAATTTTCAAAAAGATTGACCGTTCAGATTACTTCACCATGAATGAGATTGACTATAGCAAAACATACGCCGATATGAAGATGGCGGTCAACATATCAGCGTTATGTTCCGCTAAATTTTTCTGCTATCGTTCCGCTTCAGAGCAAGAGAGTAACTTGGAAGAGGATATCGTCACCTTTATCAACCCTGTTCAGTTCCAAGAGAATGTTAAGTATATCATGCTCTCAGCAACAGCGGACAGAGATATTTGTGAAGCCTATTTCGGTGCGGATAATGTAAAATTTTATGAGTGCAAGGAGGCGGCAATTACAGGTAGACTAAACCAATACGGGGATAAGGCAATGGGTCGAAGTTCGATGCGAAAAAATTCTGATATTATAGAGAAAATTAAGAAATGGACAGGCTTTGAAAACACCATTTCATTCAAGGAATTTCACAAGTTCTATATGGGCGATCTGCATTTTGGAAACTGTGCGGGCTGTGACATATTGAAGGGGGAAAATATTGACGTGATTGGAACGCCGCATCAGCCGGAATGGATATATAAACTATTTGCCTATTCTCTAGGATATGATGTTGATGACCGTCTGAAGCCCAACACCCAGGTCGAACATAATGGGTTTCGGTTTTATTTCATGACATACACCGATAAACTATTGAGGGCCATCCAGTTCTATATCATCGAGTCAGAGCTGGAACAAGCTGTTGGTAGGGCGCGGTTGCTACGATGCGATTGCGTAGTCAATTTATTTTCTGATTTTCCTCTTCGACAAGCTACACTGAAAGAAGCTAAATACGACACAGAATAAGAGGATAATTCATACTAACGGTGCAGCCAAATGACTGCACCGTTTCTCATTAAAAACTGCATCATTAGTTGCAATCCAGAATTACAGATCCCAATACTCGCTGTAGATCAGTGGTAGAAACATTATGCACTTATACTCTGCATCTGTTCAAATGGAAAATCCTACCGAACGCAACTCTTTTGTAAAAAGATTTTGTATTAGGGGGCATTTGAAATGAAGTTAAATCCAATTTTTGAACTGTCAATGGTGTTAGACACTGAAAAATTCCAAAAGATATTCGACATGGCATACAATAAGACCGGGTACTTGAAAGAGCTTGACGATGAATACCTCGATACATCCCTCATGGAGAAGGGGATCACCGTTATCTACCGAGACAGTCAGTACAAAAAAAGGATTCGCTTACTTATCAATTTATCGTTAGTCGTGGATGATCCATCTGATACGGATAAACTGCTCCGAAAACTCGATAAGAGGATTGGCAAATATTTCAATTTCAAGTTTAGTATAAATGATTTTACGTTGTCAGGCTTGAATTTAATTACCGATATTGACGTTGGAAGTTGGGAGAATGTGGCGGCCTACTTGAAGGTCTTGCAACGGGTCAGCAAAATAAAGGGATTCTCCCCCGCAAGCTATGATGGCATAGATGAAAACAGCAGTTTTTGTCTATCTGGAAACAGTAACGCAATCGACTTTCTGCTATATGACTTGGAGCAATCATTTGCAGATCAACTTCGAGATAGCGGCATGGGCCATAAGAAAACAAAGTCTGCGAGTAGTTATACGCAGGGTATCCTTCGGGCAGAAGTGAAGCTGACAAAGCCCAAGGCGGTTCGGGCCTATACCAATGCGGAGGATACTGCTGGACAGATTGTGGAACTGATAACGGATCGACAGCAAATATTCTTGGACACTTTCGCACGGATCGTTCCCTTTGGCGACTTTTATAAAAAGGATGCCGCCGTTGAAATCATTTGGAAGGAAGTCAAGGACGCTATCATGCGGCGGAAGATGTTGCGGTTCCTGACCTTAATCCCGGAAAAGAAGTCTCTGTTGCTCGCGCAAAAGGCCATGAACTGTCGAGAAGTGGAGAAGGTCATGATCGCCTTTGCAAAGATCAATTTGTCACCAGTTACACTCAGTAAGCGGAGCGACATAAAAAAATTAGGAAATCTCTACTCTTATCTCATGTGATTTGCAATTTCCTTTTGTGTCACCCGTTGTCAAACAGAGAGCAGGTCACCCCTGAAAAATATTTAGAAAGATTCTGGACTTCCTTGGGAAAGGTATGTATAATCACAGCAGAAACTACCGGAGGAGGACTATCCATGGCAACTGAGTTTGATAGGGCCATACTCAACCCGTTTGGTTCAGAACCACAGATGAAAGTCATAGCCATAAGCCCGGAAGTGTTAAAGCCATTTGCCAACCACCCCTTCAAGCTATACGAGGGACAGCGGTTAAACGATTTTATCCAAGACATTGAGGAACATGGGATTTTATCACCTGTCCTTGTCCGTAAGATTGACGATGAAAAGTATCACTATGAGATACTTGCTGGGCACAACCGGGTCAATGCCGCATTGGAACTTGGATTGAGTACAGTGCCAGCTATTATCTGTATTCCTAAAAATGATGAAGAGGCCATGGAAATTGTCATAAAGACAAATTTCGATCAGCGATCTATTAAGGATTTCAAAGCCAGTGAACTTGCGAACTCGCTCCATATGCTAAATGAGGCAATGAAGAAGAAGCCAGGGTATCGTACAGATTTGCAGCAATCGGAGGATGGTTCTCAATCTGATAACAGGTCACGGACAATGCACGTTATCGGCGAGAAATACGGTCTATCACAAGCTACGATTGCTCGGTATATCCGTGTTGCGAAGTTGTCTAAAGGTCTATTGGAGTGCTTGGACAACAAGCTAATAGGGCTGGGTGTTGCGGAGCATTTGTCCTATCTACGGTCAAGTGAGCAGGAAATCGTTAAAAAGCTAGTCGAAGGGAAAGTTAAGGTGGACACACAGCAAGCCCAGGAATTAAAGAAACAATCATCTGACCATGAGCTTGACGAAGAAGAAATCAAGCAAGTCATTACACCAAAGGCTCCTCCTCCCAAAAGAAAAGCTATCAAAATCAAGGAAAGCCTTCTCGCAAAGTATTTCCCTGATAATCAGTCACCAGAGGAAATTGAGGCTACCATTGAGAAAGCCTTAGAACTCTTCAGACAACAAAATCCTATAGGACAGCAATAAAAGGTATAGGACGCATCAAAGCGTCCTATACCTTCTTGCTTTCAAACTCCTTCTGGCATTATCTGTAGGAATGTGATATACTGCCAATAAGGGCAAGGGCATACCTTTGAAGTTAGTTGAACTCCTGTTGAATGGTGTTAGGAGCCATGCAGTATTGAGTTGATTTCTTCGCCGTATGTGATTTGTTGGTCTTTTATAATTAGGCTATTCACAAATCACAAATCGTTGCAATAATAGATTGAGGAGATTTTGAGAATGATTTCAAATGATAACTTTCGTATTTTAACGCCAGAAGAAGAATCTCAATATAAATTCCCATTTTGCCGTCATTGCGAATTTTATCCCTGCGAACTTGTTGGGGAATGTGGTTCTGTTAATGAAATACCCGAGATTCACGAATCACAAATCCCTATACTTCGAGGGCGCATAGTTGCCACCTCTACAGAGCAATCAAAAAATACCGAAAAAATATACATGGCAAAGGCTGTTTCTCCAGTACATGATAAGTACGATGGAGATACTATCGCAGATACATCTCATAGTCATTCCACCAGTCCGGATGCTCATAGGGCAATACGATTGTCATACGACCAAGAGGAATTTAAGACTGATTGTATCATGAGCAGCCTCCATGTTTGTCAAATTGAATGTGGCCAGAAACGGGTTTCCGAGGGAATCGGCGAACATTTCAAAATAGAGACAGATTATGATGGCACAATAAGGGCAAATGTTGACGGCAAATGGGAGCCATTGCAACCCGTATTTATTTCAGCCCAGACCGGGCAGGGTAAAAATTATTTTGTCGAGAATGTCTTGGTTCCATATGTGAGAGAGTTGAACTACAGGAAGAACACTAAGCAGCGCGTTCTTATCCTCAGCAATCGGTTGGCCCTACGGCAACAGATTAAAAATCGTCTGAAAGGAACCGAGGACTCAGACGAAGAAGAAGCTAAATTTTACCCATATAGAGACTGCGCGGATGTAATGACATACCAAAGTCTATTACATTGCGAGCAGATGCTAAAGAAAAGGCAATCGAAAGCTCAGTCCAGATACATCTACATTATTTGTGACGAGGCCCACTTCTTTACTTCCGATGCTATGTTCAACCCCCATACTTCTAAAATCCTGGAGGCTATCGTCAGGCTATTCCAGGATGCTGTCAGGGTGTACATGAGTGCCACGCCGTATGAGTGTTTAGAGTACATAATTAAGTACGAACGCGAGTACCACTCACGGTTGAATTTCAACAGGCCCCAGGAAAAAGATAAGAGTATCCCGATGGCGTTTTACCATTTCCAACGCGACTATAGCTACTTGGATGTTAAGGTGTACTCCGCCATTGGCGAACTATATGGACAGATGATTGAGAGCGTCAATCAAAAGCGAGAGAAGTGGTTAGTTTTCATTGATGACATAGAGAAGTGTAGGGCTGTAAAAAAGGATCTCGAAGGGTACGCTGAGGGAAAAGGTAGCCCTCTGGTTGTTGTAGATGGAGATTCAAAAACAGAGAAAGTCTTTGCCGTAGATGCGTCAAGTAAAGCGAATCCTTCCTACTGCTCAATGGTGCTGAATGAGCGCCTTGATAAAAATACCTTTGTTCTAATCACAACATCTGTCCTTGATAACGGGGTAAACCTGACTGGTATCAACAACATCGTTGTGTCTGACATGGAAAGGGTTAAATGTCTACAGATGCTCGGAAGAGCCAGAGTAAGCGATGCTGATGACAGAAAGACTTTGTATGTGCAGAGGTTTGACTGCCCTTACGTGCAGAAGCGCATAGATAGTTTTCAAACGCAGAAAACAGCATACCACAATTACCGGTTGGCCTATGGCGAGTTGCCCGATACGCTTCAATCGAGAGGTTATGATGAATACCGGTTCCTAGATAAATATTATAATGGAGGTACGCTGGACTGGATAAATGCAAAGCACTGGTTCGGCAGACCTATGGACAAGCCCACAGAGTTGTACCTAAATGAAATAGCTAAGTCCCTGTTGGACAGGCGCACTCGTCAGTATCAGCTTATTCTTGATGAAATGATTGAGGAAAGCCCGCAGGCTGGCATGGAGCAACAGGAGAAGAAACGTGTTGGACAGAAGTACCTAGAGTATCAGCTCTTTTGGTTTGGCAAGGTCTACTGTGTGGATGATGATATAACCTTTGCTGATAAGGACAAGGCAAAGAAGACTTTCGTGGCCTTCCTAGAATCATATGCTGACAATGTAACTCAAATAGTAGGTGAGGCGGGAAAGACCAAGTTCAGCCGTGAATTTACCCAGCTATACGATGCAGCCTTTGGGAGAGCAGATCGAAATAAGAACCGTATTTACAGCATAACAAAAATGAAATCATTGCTTGAGGATGCCCATATAAACTATACAGTGGTCAGTTATTCATCATACTGGATAGTCCAAGAGCATGACTGGGAAACAGAAGAAGAGTAGGGCCATACACCTTAGCTTCTGAGGGTAAAGTCTTACTTAGTAACCCTCTACCTCAGTATAGGCAGGGAGTGCGCTGAGGCACTCCCTGTCTTATCTATTTCACTCAATCAAGGCTACGATTCGATTTGCTGTCTCAGCATCCGTGTGTTCCTGTAAATAGGGGATGATCGAGTGGAAGTTCTTTTTCTTCACTCCTGAGAGTTTCCTAATATCAGACCAATAGAAGGGCTTACCCTGCGCTCTCAATCTCTGATATGCCCAAATGATTTTCCTGGCCCAACTCTCAGGGTATGGTTCTGTATACCTCTCAAAGATGGCCTTGCACCTTGGCATATTCTCTAGCTGATGCCCCAGCAGGTTCATCTCACGGTATACAAGCCGCTCTGATACTCGTTCGGGTCTGCCGTTCTCATTATCCGTGCCATCATATACGCCTTGGACAACCTTTTCCAATATGGGGGCTGTGTCCGCATCTAACTGCACCCAGTCTACTGGGGCAGTATCCTTCATGTAGTGGCTGTCCTGCTCCTGCTGAACCTGCTCCGGTGTCAAGGAAGGAGAGGTTAGCTTCTCTGTCTCCATGCCAAGGAAAAAGGCGATCTGACATACTACTGAAAAATCAGACCTGCTCCCTAGCAACACCTTCTGAATCTGGTATATACTCGCTATGTTATATAGCCCCATCTCTCTGTAGAATACATTCAGATCATCAGCAAGCATCTTCGTATACCTGCTTCGACCAGATGGTTTCAGATACTTTGTCCGGCTCAGGCCATTATACAGGATAGCACTGATAGGAATATCATTATTGAGATCCATCGGTGTATCAAACACGGCTTCCAGGTAGCTTGCAAACCGAATCATCTGAGGATCTTCCTCAAAGGTAACTTTATCGTAGCCTATGCAATGTTCAGCGGGACAGAATGTGAAACTCTGCTCGCTCTTAGCCGGAACACTGGATTCCACAAGCCTACACTTGTGCTTTGTGCAGATACTCATGTTTCGGATTTGATGCTTCCGATGCCAATAGGCTTCACCGTATGTCTTCCTATCATCCTCAGCACACAACGGACAGAACCGCAAGTATTGTTCCCCCTCAGACCGAGGGAGAACACAAAACAGGTGGTGTGCATCGCAGTTATCATGCCCCAGCCGATATAGGGCAGTCTTCTTTTGCTCCAATGGAATGAAGCGGGCATACTGAGGGTACATCGTATGCTCCATCACCAGCTTGTCCAGGGAATACATCTTTGCGATCTGCTCCATAGCTCCAGGATTAAGATTCCCGATAAACTCCTTGCTGGGGTTGTCAGACCGCTTGCAATACAACTCCTGCATGGCTGATTTACTTGAAAAGAATCCAGAATGAACGTAATATCGACAGAGCCAGCTATACACCAATTCATCGGGATAGATGGCAGGGAAGTAGGAGATCATACCGCTACCTCCACCACAGGCAGATGATTCTTCAACAACTCCACGATGTCCACACCCTCGGTCTTGGCCTGAGATACCAGACCAGCAATCGTGAACTCCCCATCTGATTCCACATGAGCATCAACCTTTGGAACTGTGGTCTTTCGCTTCGTTTTAGAGGTCTGGCACTTCTGCCGAGGCTGAATGAACCCGTGGAGCATAGATAATCTTTGCTGATAGGCTTCGTTCAGCGATTCCAGGTTTAGGACCTCTCTGCCGTTGAGAATGGCAATCTCCTGTGCATCATGGATAAGGGACACCACCACCGATATGTTCCCCGACGTATGTTCGTAGAGCCATGCCATGACCACATCGGTGATCTCTGTTCTCTGCTTCACATACTGGTAGGAATACAGAACTTCGCAGAATGTCCTAAAATCCTCCCCGTACTCCATCACATCATACCACAGCCCCAACGACCTCCGGGCAAGCTGCATAGCCTGTTCAAAGAACACCGCACTCTCGGGAGTACCCACCATACAGATTGAAATACCGCTGTTGTTGATAAGCTGGGTGAGCATCCCCACAAGGCTCTTGCCGTTCTTGCTGTTGCACACATTCTGAATCTCATCCACCACCAGCAGGCCGATGTGATTCAACGCCACCTGACTGACGCTCCCAATCAGCATATCCGTAGTAGTCCTGGCCCGTAGTGCGTTCGGATAGTAGTTGCCGCCAATAACTTCATCCACCTTCCGAAGTATCTCCAACAGCAGCCCCTTTACTGAGGAATCAAAGGGACACTGGACGCAGATGCAGGGGATGATCTTGGTGTAGGGCTGCTCAACGTCAATGATACGGTTCTCAGTAATCAATGTGATTGCCCTCGAAATAGCAGATGATTTTCCAATGCCAGAGGCCCCAATGATTGTGAAGCTGTCGGAACCACCCATGATGCCGCTGTACTCCTGCTGCATGATGGCCTTGAAGTTCTGGTTTTTCTGCTGGACTGCCAGCTTCGTCCCCTTCTTCTGCAACGACCGCATCAACGCCAGATAGAGCTTACTGTAAATCTCCAAAGACATCTGATTGGGAACATACACCCGGTAGAGGTCAGAGAGTGCCATGAGACGTACCGGAGCGTCAGCATCACAGATAGCATCGTCATACTCCGGCAGCACTTCCAGGGCAGACAACAACTCACCCCCTGATTTCATGGTTGGCAGGATACGGATAACATCAGACAGATCACTCACGGCTCGTCCCCTCCTTCATGTAGTCACGGTGGTTCTTGGTCTGCTCCCGTCTGCGAGTGTTACAGATATTCTTCATGTGAACATCACCACGACCAGCACCGTTACCAGCAATGGTCTCAATGTGTTGGGCCAGGTTGATTTGTGCCTGTAGATTATCTCTGGCTGCACCCTTGGTAATGGTTCTCTGGCTGTCCTGTAGCTCCTGTACCGCAGTCAAGTCCTTGCCCTGGTAACGAGATTCTATAATCGTGAACTCGGTATAGCCTCCATCTTCGAGTAACCATACGGAGGTCACATCTTCTGGATTGTAGGCCACGGTTACGTCACCGCCAGATAGATACCGCTCTGTGTACCCTTCACAGTGATACCGCAGCTTGTTTACCTTCAACCCTGACCTGCTGAACTTACCTGTAGTCCTGGGCAGCAACGTCAACATCAGCTCTCTTTTCCCAATTTCAATGAGATTGGCCCCGATTTGGGATTTTCCCCAATTCCAGATTTGGGAGGCATAGGGCCTCACCTGGGCGGCGATCATATCCTCGGTATAGGGAAAGCTCTCGATGATCCTCTGCGAGTTGTAGTAGATGATACAGTGGAGAATGATCTTTTCAAAGTCCGTCATGGTCAGACAGGCATCCTTCCGGTAGTCATGCGCTCCCCGTTCCTGATAGTCAGGCTCAATTACTCCCTTGCCCTTTAGGTGCTTCTTGTAACTTTCCTGTACCAGATCGAAGAATTTCTCTATCAAGCCCTTCAACTCTGGCCTGTAAGAAGGTAGATTAACAACCTTAACCCCCAGCTCTGCAATCTGCTCAAAGTTCTCGGATGTATACTCGCTGCCCATGTCGGTGATGAATGTAGCCGGAAGCATATCACAATCCCAGCCCTCACGATGAATAGAGATACCGAACCTACTGCACCACTCCACCTTGTCCGATATGATATTGAGCATCAACCCACGGAGACTGTAGACACCACCTTCCCACGACAACGAATACCCACAACACAGGCCACTATAGGTATCGACACAGGCCGTCAGAATCGGTCTACCCACCAGACTGCCAGTATCATTGACAAGGTAGATGTCACACACAGTAGCATCGAACATTCCAACGCCAACAGCAGGTGCAAACTCTTGTACCCCGTCACCAGTGAGAGGCCGATTGTTCCGCTGATAATTCTTCAATCCGTCACGGGAGATATAGAAGTTCTGGAGGTTCCTGGTCTTACGGTAGAAGTACCGGAACTGATAGAAGGACGGATATTCCTCAGCAAGTACCCCCAGGCTATCACAATACTTCTCCTTGAGCATCATCGTGTAGGCCGTCATGAGAGATTGTTTCTTTGTGGTATAGAAGAACTTGTTCAACGCCCAGCGAATGTTCTTCTCGTCCTGGGTCAGTTGACGATCATCCTCTCTACGCCTGGGAGCAAGAGCAGACACGTCCATGTAGGCCAGATACAGACAGAGGTAGCTTCTGACGGTCTGCTTCGACACTCCATGTTCCGCAGCCACGGAGCAGATCAACCGGGAACGCATACGGTCATCAGCTATGAAAGCCAAGATAGGAGCAATCATCGTGTACCTCTCGTACATGGTTTTCCTCTGTTCAGCATCCAGATCATCAGTGCCAACCATGATACCCCCTGTGACCTCGGACAACTCGTTGCTGGAACACTCGGAGTAGGATTCCAGAGTATCCACCTCTATCCACACAGGCATCGTCCTCTTGATGCAGTCAATGATAAGAACTCTGCCACCCTGCACTTCCAGCACCCGGATGATGTTCTCTCCAGACCAGAGCAGATCATACTTCTTCATCAATGACCACCCCCCAGTCAGTGACACCATGCCTGAGCCAGTAGTCCCTCGAAGCATCCAACAGCTTCACTGTCAGGGGCTTCATCAGGAACTTACGGTAGACACACTCCCTGACCATCAGATCGCCGTCTGCCTTGGTGCAAACGAAGTCAGAGGTATACTCTCCGACCTCCAATCCGTCCAACAGGACATTGCACTTGATCTCCGTAATCTCATCACTGGCTTGCAGCAGGTCGGCATAGGCGTACTGGATGGCGTCATACGTCCGGCACACCTCAGCACACTTGCTTAGCACTCGCTTCTCACATCGTCCCTTGAAGTTCTTCTTCCTCATGTTGGCAGTCCTCCCCCGTGGGAACATCCTGCATCAATCCCCAAAAGCATCCCCCAAAAACGAAGTCAGCTCAATTTTGGGGAATTGGAGCCTGTGCTTTTGGGATAGCTGATTGGCTCAAAGCCCCTGTTTGCAAGGGTTTCAAGCCTATCATGATTTCCCCAAAAACACACTCATCAAATATCACCATGTCGTAGGGCAATGTGATTTATTCTGTAAGGGGCAAACTAATTTATTCTCCCCGGCCCCCAGGCCGGACGCCCCTACTCCATGGTGATATAGTGCAAAATGTTCCGAAAATCCTTGTATTAGGCAGGGAAAGGATAGTCCGGAGGACAAAAATAAGACCCCGCATCGTGAGATGCAAGGTCTTATTTTTCTATGTCGGAGGCTAAGTGTTATTGCCCTATACAGGATAAATCACATTGCCCTACGACATAGTATCCTTGACCTTGCCTCTTTATTATAGCTGACGTCTCTCTACATTGCAAGCCTAAATCGTCTCAATGAGGCAGTTGAGGATAGCTTTGAGCTTATGCTGCTTCTCCAAATCCAGCCCTCCGGTTTCTCCGCCAGAGGTATCCATCGCAATGTAAGTTGCTAGGATAGAATCAGCACCAGAACCAAGAGCAGCCCATGAGAGGGTTTGTGACGCGATTTCACAGGGTGAGTTTTCGGATTTTGAAAACTGCCTGCAAGATGAACGTGCGCAGGAGGCTTCCGCAGATTACACTGCAACGAGAAATTTCGATAACCTCAAATGTTCTTCCGTTAAGGCGATTATACCAGAAAGATTTTTACAGCATGGTGTTTAATCAAATAGCTGCAAAGTATCCCTGTACCGCCCTCAAAGCGGCACGGGGAGGCTATTTTTGCGAAAGTAAAGATTTCAATCAGATGGATTCAAGCTCCTTGTGAAGACTCTCTTGTTGCAGGCTGGCTATATGTCCAGTTTTCAAACACTAAATTCTCTTTCTGAAAAATGCAACGAGTCAGAAGCAATATGCCAGTTCATATCAAAATGGCAAAAGCCGATCTTGCAATTCAATTATGTTTTTATCGGAGAAGTCATAACTATTATAAATGGACGCAATTATGATTTGATGTTCAGCATAATTCTCTGCCAGGATAGCCATCATTTCATTTACATTTTCCTCACTTACCTCACGCCCGCTTGGTGAATCCAGAATAATTGGAAGACATACTCCAGTGTGATTCCGAATCAGAGCAACATAAGATATTTTGAAAGCAAATACAACCTTATGAAATATTGCTCCAGACAACGACTTGAGATCATCCGTAAAAATGTAATCACTTCGCGCACTCACATACTTCTCATCCAAGCCCAGACGAGTAGCATACTGCGAAATAAGGTCATGTAATTCAGTGACAAGGGGATTATTCTGCTTGACGCTTGTAATAACCTGTTCCTTCAAATCTTTCTGCTCTTTTTTTAGTTTTGCAATAATCCTCTGCGTAGCCAGAGCATCAACATCTATTTTTGATATTTCACTGTCAAATTGCTCTAAGTTGCTTTTCACATCAAACAGCATTGATTCCTTATCCTGCTTGGCTTTCAACTGATGTATTTTACGATCAATTACTGCAAGTTGTTCACACACAATCTTCTGTTTTGCGACAAGAAGGTAAGCTGTGTCAGCATAGCCGACCAGCGTATCTTTATTGACAGGAATTTCACTGCCATCTGGTGCTTTTACTCGAAGTCGAAAAGAAGTAATGTATTTTTCAAAGCTGCTGTTTTTGCGGATCACACTTTTTATGCGGCGTAATTCTTCTTCAATCGGTTTCCTTTCGCAGTATAGCACTTCTAATGCGGTATCAATTTCATCAGCCGGAGAATCAGAATAGAGAGTCTCTCCAAGCTTATTTATCTCGGCTTTATATTTGGCGACATCCAACATATGCCTATACTTCTGAAGTTCCCGTCTGACCACGGAAAGCCTCTGCGATAATTCGTCATTTGATTTATCAGATAAACCTCTGAGCAACGCTTCAAGGGAAAAATGAATATTGCCAATAGCCTTTCCACGATTCAACAGAGTCCATCCTTTTTCCTGGTCAACATAGAATGCGCCAAGCAGATTATCAACAACTTCAAGATTTTCAATGCCAAAAATCAAAGCGTGCATTTCGCTCTGTTCGGCAGGGAGAGAATATCCACTTTCGGTTCCTTCATGCGTGATCTCGATATAGTTCCCATTTCTGGTTAGAATGAACTCGCTTCCATTCGTCCACATTACTGTGAGAATAGTTTCGTAGTCCGAAAAGCGGATGCCGCGCGTATTGGGTATCGGGTAGCCTAGGGCATACATAAGCATCCTCAGCAGAGTGGTCTTGCCAACACTATTCTTTTTGCTATAAACAACATTTACTTCCGGGGTGAAGTTAAATATCTTTTGATTATCACCCAAGATTGTTTGTTGCATCGAATTAACCTGCAATGAAACTATTCTCATAACTTTACCCTGCGCTTTATTTTGGCAATTTCCCTGCGCTTTTTAAGGACATTTGAAATCGTAAGGCAGATCACCGTTTTCTCTGTAGAGGAATCTGCATTTTTTAGGTCGAAGTCACTTTTATACTCCACCCATTTTTCAGAAATGAAGCGGTTTACCCGTTCCTTTGAGTTCAGCTCAGGATAAAACTCATTAAAATCGCTGAGTATCCTGGAAATAAATTCAAACCGCTCACTGTTGTTATTTATTACTGCTCTATACTTCTGCAAAATTTCTGCAACGTCAGACGAATCGTAATCGCCCAATTCGGTATCATCCTCGCTCACTTCACAGAGAATAGCAATAATTGGCCATACCATACTTTCCTTTGTAATTATAGCCATTCTTTGTGTGGCATTCACTGCAAATGAATGTTGCCACAATAATAGTATTTGCCTTGTTGATACGCTTCTGGCACCAAGTTCATTGAGAAATTCCCCAATATGCGATTGCAATACTTTATATCGTTCATCCTCAGATTCACCATGAAACTGCAACACACAAACTGTCAACATAGATGTGTCGAGGCTATACCCCTTTGCCGTACAAATATCATTTATTGTCTGCTGACAACTTGGCGGCAGTTCTGAAAATGGAGCTGTGTTAAACGGGCTGCTAAATTTGAACATGGTTGCTACATCATTAAAAGGATTAGGAGAATTTGTAATGTAAACAAGTTTCTCAACATCAGTAATTTTTGAAGCCTTATCCAAGGTTTTTAGAGCTGCTTTTAGCTTACCTATGACAAAGCTGACATCACTGGGATCTATAACAGCTTTTGCTTGTGCCATCAGCATTTTTCCGTTTGAAAATGTCATTTCAATATCTTCGTTTTCGCCCTCAACCTTAACTTTTGCTGCGCTTTCAATATTTTCCAGCATTAGCATAATTGCTGCATTGCTCTGAAAATCCCATCCAAAAGCGGACGCAGTTGCGTTCGATGATCGTGGCATTGGCGTATCCACCTCCTTGCCTCAAACAAGTATATAGTATCCCTTTTTAGGTGCTACCCTCAGAATCCTCAATGATTTTGTCAATCTTAAACATTAGCATACTGGCAAAAATCAGCCGCCGCATACAGTCCTCTTTTTCGATTTCAATATTTTTGTGAGACTTTGGATTCCGCAGAGCTGCCATTGCTCCAGCAAACAGGAAACGAGTACCCGTATGTATATCCCTTCCTGTTTGTGTTGAACGATCTGCT
>OFGX01001030.1_pt1 | contig 18235 bp, 15 predicted proteins | sample 1521831 | NCBI WGS metagenome assembly OFGX01 (sample SAMEA3504080, study PRJEB24116) | mouse gut metagenome | biome: mouse gut; feature: mouse-associated habitat; material: faeces | place: Denmark | collected 2011 | reverse complement strand
CTTTTCTTTATCTTTCCGGCATATCTGTATCATAGTCCACCTCTGCTTTGGTATAGAATAAAATCCCCATTTATTATAGCAGATTTATGAAGACTTAGCCAAAAGACTTATTGAAGAAAAATGTAATATATTATTGACAAAATTTAAATAATCTGTAATAATCGTATGTACAAGATACACATCGTTGAAAAATCATTGGGAAGGGAGTAAAAGATGAAAAGAAAAACGATGAAAACAAGTATGAAAAAGCGGCTGACGCCAATTTTGCTGGCGTTTACTACAGCCGCTTCGTCCTTGCCAGGGGGGGGGTACTGGCCAAGGAGGCGCCGGCTAAGGTTGGCGGGAATGAGGGTATTATGCCCCTGTTTGCAGGCTATGGCGAAGCCAGCCAAAGTTATGAACCGTGGATTCATGGTTTTCGCTATGTAGATCTGCTGCACTACAACCCGGAGACAGATCCTTATGCGGAGGAGATGAGGGCGACGGTTCCTCTGCAGGACAGAAACGGGACTTACACAGCTACGCAGGCCAATCCCTGGCTGGGGGATCAGGCCCAGCTCTATGTCATGTCAGCTTCCAACTACCGGAATACGGGGGCGGAAATCTGGAACGGCAACGCATCTTATGACGATTTTACATACGCGCCGTTTATGTACTGGCAGTATGCCAATATCACCGGTACCGGCGGAAGGCCCACGGCAGGCATGCACCGTGGCATTGAGACGGGGTACGGCGTGGAATATGGCCCGGTATGTATCCCCATGGCAGCCGCCACTAATGTGGCCCACCGCAACGGCGTCATGTCCCTGGGAGAATTCTTCATTGACGCCAGCTGGCGCGGCGGGCAGTTCATAGAAGAATTTATTTACAAGGACGAGGACGGCAACTATCCTTATGCGCAGAAAATGATAGAGATTATGGAGTACTATGGCTTTGACGGGTACTTTATCAATCTGGAGGCTTCCATTGATGCGGGATATGTGGATACTTTCCGTGAGATCCTTGCATGGATGCGTGATCAGGGTGCTTATATTCAGTGGTACGATTCTACCTTGGACAATGGCAGCACATCTTATCAGAATGCATTTAATGACTATAACAAAAATTGGGTTATCAACGACAAGCAGGGGCAGGTTTCAGACGGTATTTTCCTGAACTACGGTTATGGAAACTGGTCCGGTGACATGACTACTGATAACGTAGAATTGCGTAAAGGCGTTTTGAAGGCAGCTCATGAAAAGGCAGTGGAGCTTGGCCTGGATCCTTATGAGGCGGTCTTTATGGGCGTGGAAGGCGACCTGTGGAGGCTTAGCGCCGATTTCGACTCGGGAGATTTGCTTCAGTGGGGCGGAGGCAATTTTAACAGTGGTTTTCCCAAGGCTGTGGACGAAAGCGGGCAGCCCTACACCAGCTTTGCCGTCTGGGCCAGCGATTTCTACCAGAAGGACTACCACGACGGGCATCAGTTTGATGTGGGATACCAGTGGGAAGCCGAGGAGCGGGCGAGAATGTACTATAACAGCCGCACGGAAAATGCCGGGGATTACAGCGCGGTTGAGCGGCCGGATATCAATTTCGATCTTGCCAGCAACCTCCAGGCGCATCTGCAGCAGCCCGTGTTCAAGGGCTTTTCCAAATACGTTGTAGAGAAATCGGTCATCAACGGGAGAGTGTTTGCCAGTGATTTCAACAACGGGCACGGCATGCAGTACTGGAGTGAGGGCCAGGTATCCCGCAATATACAGTGGACCAACTACGGACTTCAGGATATCCTGCCTACATGGCAGTGGTGGGTGGAATCCGACGACGGTATTCCGGCGCCTGCATCTTTAAGGGCGAAGAACCTGGCCGGAATCTTGAACAGATTTCCTGTGTCCGGCAATGTGTCCGGCGGCGACGTGTCCGACAATGATGTGCCTGCCGATGACATGTCCGAGGGTGATGTGCCTGACAATAGCGTATCCGGCAGCGATGTGTCTGACAGCGACGTATCCGGCGGCGAACTGGGTTCGGGGGCTATGATGGGTAAGAAGACCAATGACGGAATCGCGCTCTTCAGTGCCCGGGGGGCGGAGGAACTGCTGGAGCTTGACTGGGATTACGGTCCCGAATTCTATCGGCTGAACAATAAAACCGGAGAGCGCATGGGATTCCCGTACAAGCAGATAGGTGCCTACAACGGCGGTTCATCCCTGGTCATTTACGGCGATCTCACAGGCGGCCAGGTAGTGAACCTGTATAAGACAGAACTGGAAGTTGCAGAGGGAAGCACCATCAGCCTGACTTACAACAAGCCCTATGATGATGAAGATACCTGCATGTACGCAGTGCTGTCGCTGAAAAAGGGAGAAGATGTAGAGCAGGTTTATCTGCCGATTAAAGGTTCCGGCCTGCAGACGGAAGGCTGGGAGACTGTGACACTGGATTTGAGCATGTATGCAGGGGAAACCATCGCTTCTGTAGGTGTGGGATTTGTACCTTTGTCCGGGACAGTGTCCGGCTATCAGGTGAACCTGGGACGCCTGGTTATCACGGATAACGGAGATTACAGTCCCGCAAGCCCTGCCGGCCTGCACATTGCCCATCGCTTTGACGCTACCGGTGAAATCCAGGTTGCCTGGGAGGAAGCGGAATTCGGCGAAGTACAGAACTACCATGTGTATGCGGTCTATGCCGACGGCTCCGAGCGCTTTGTGGGCGGAGGTTTTGGCAGCAGCTACTATATTATGAACCTGGAGAATGAAGCGGAGGTAACAGCCCTGCGTGTGTATGCCGTGGGCCGTGACGGTTCCAGAAGCGAGCCTGCCCAGGTTGCGCTGGCTTCGTCCGAACAGCGGATTACCAATGTGCTTGCCTCCAACGTAGACGGCCGTCTGAACATTACCTGGAACGATCCCGCCAATATTTATAAGGGGGATACCGTGGAGGTTGCCCTGGAATGGCAGGGGACGGACAGGGAAAATCCTGCTCCTCTGGTGGTGGATGCAGGGACGGGAAGAGCAAGTTTCGACATACCCGTGGAGGACGGCAGCAGCTATTTGCTGACCTTTACCGTTACCAGGCTGGGTGAGACACAGGAGCCTGTGAATTATTTCAATATGCTTAACGACAGCTACAGCGCTCCCTATGACGGTGAGGCGCGGAAGATGCCTACAGCGAAGGGCAATTTCTATCTGCTTACCACGCCTTCCGCCGATGACTGGAGGGCAATGCTGGTGGAGACCAGTTCAGGCACAAAGCGGTATTCCCGGTTCAGTGAGATAACCAACAGCTGGGGAGCATTTGCAGGCGAGTTTGCCAAGTACATTCCGATTGCGGAATCCGGTTCCGATTTTCTGACCATCCGGGTGGAGGACATTGATTTCAATGTATCCGAGCCGGTTACGATACTGTTCCAGGACGGCAAGCTTGCTACAGGGAGCAGCATATTTGGGGATGAGTTGTTCCCGGATGAGGTGCTGCGGGAGGCAGTGAGGAAACAGGTAGGCGAGACCTATGACGCACTGGCCGGTTTCAAGGGTACTCTGGATTTGTCAGGGACGAATGTTGCCGATCTGACAGGGATTAATTACCTGGGTAACATGACGGGGTTGAACCTGGAAAATTGTACAAAACTGATTTCTGTGAATTTGACCCAGTATACCGAAGTAACGGTAAATGTAGCCGGGTGTACAAACCTGGAAAGATTGTTCATGTCGGGTACACAGCAGACATCTTTGGATATCCGGGGAGTTAACAAGCTTAAGGAATTTGATATTTCGAACAGCCAGATTTCAGCTCTCGAAGCGGATGATGCCAGTAAGTATACCAGCGCTATTGTCTGGACGTGGGATAATGCCAGGATGGATTTGAGTGATGACACACCTGAAGGTAAGTTGAAAGCTGGTATGGAGGCATATTTTGCATCCGGAAATATCATTCCAGACTTTAGTAGCAGAGAAGAAGTGCTGTATAGAAAAGATGATTCTCAAGAGTTATGGTACGATAATTATAACTTAGGAGATGAGCTGTCAACTCCAGGGCGGATTACCAGTGTTAGCTATGAAGGTACTTTTTATGGCTATGATTCCACAAGACCTACTTTTTATGATCTGTCGGGGGGAAAACTGTATACTATATTCGAAAAAGGAACGGAAGAACCAAAACAGAGTGAGTTTGTAATTCCTGAGCAGCAGGCAGGAGGCGTTGTTATCAATACGGGGGGAGTACCAGCGAGCCGTTATTGGATTATTGCAGAGAAACCGTATTCGGATAGTTACGTTTTTTACATTAAGAATTTTGTTATTAAGGGCTACCCGTATCTGGAGGAAGGTGTATTCACTTACAGTGGTCAGAAACCTGTCATGGATCTTGCCATTGAGGCAGACGGCATGGTGGTAGCGGAAGACGGGAAAGAATATCAGCTGCTGGATCTGCTGAAGCGAAGCTATGAAGCAAGAGTCGGCAGAAGCATTTCTCCTGAAGAATTCGGCGCTATGACGAACAGGGGGACAATTGCGAAGGATCTTATCGGACAGGATTGGGTAGATCAGCAGTATCTGGCCGGATATATCACTTCACTGGAAGATGTCCGAGTGGTTATTACAGGAGATGACGAGTCGGCTTACATTCATTCTACACGTCCTAGTCTGGGTGCGATCAGTTCGGAACCCTTGAAAGTGGACGGAACCAAAGCAGTTGCAAAAGCTCAGGTATCTGAAAAAGAATCGGCTGCAAAGCTCTTTGATGGAAAGAACGATACAAAGTGGTGCGACAATGCCAATATAGAGAGTTGGGTTGGTTTTGAACTGGATGAGCCTGCGGTAGTGGGAGAATGGTATGTACTCCATGCAGGCAAGGAAGGTTCGAACTTCATTACCCGGGAATACAGCCTTCAGGTGCTGAAGTCAAGGTTTGAGGACGGATATCTTGCCGGAAACGAGGAACAGAAGAAGGCCTATCTTGCAGATGACAGCAAGTGGGAAGTCCTGGACAAGGTGTCTAACAATACGGTGAACAGCCTTACCCGCCAGATAGCCATGAGCAATCTGAAAACCGGCAGGGTTTACCGACTTAAGGTGGATCAGCCGGAGCAGATCGCAGAAGGCGGCGGAAAAGCAATCCGTATTTATGAACTGCAGATGTATGCCTATGAAGGTGATTTGAAAGGTGTAGAGAGCAACGGGTATTTTAAGGCGGACAAGGCCGGGGCATATTATGTAGAGTATCTCCGCCCGGGCAATGTGGAAGATAATGTGCTTGCACGTACTACAGTCATTGTTCAGGGTGAGGGACCGGCAGACAGGCCGATCTGTACGCTTTCGTTTGAAACAAACGGCGGCAGCGCAATTGAAGCCGTCAGCAGGAGCTTCGGCGAAACGGTTGACCTGTCCGGATTTATACCCAGCCGTGACGGATATGATTTCACGGGATGGTACAGCGATCCGGAACTGACCGAAAAAGTGACGGAAATGGTGCTGAACGGAAACAAAACCGTATACGCAGGCTGGAAGGAAAGCCCTGTAGTGCCCACAGAAAAGCCTGCGGAGCCTACGGAAACACCTGCGGAACCCACAGAAAAGCCTGCGGAGCCTACGGAAAAACCCGCAGAACCGGATTCCGGAAATGACGGAAGTTCTTCGGAGCCGGAAAAGAAACTGGCAACGCTTGTGGTGCGTATGGTAGATGCGGCAGGTAAGCCCGCAGCCGGACTGCTGGTGGAACTGCACTCAACACCGAAGACTGCGAGGACGGATCGGAACGGTTTTGCCGTATTCAGAGACGTAGAGGAAGGAAAACATACGCTCTATGTGAAGGATGAAAAAGGAAACGTACTGGCTTCTCAGACAATTGACATCGTATACGGCGATAATACCTCCCTGCAGGGTGGCCAGCTGGTGGTCAAACCCGGAGAAGTATGCACACTGCATATTAAGTTTGACGGTCAGGGCCTGACATTTGTAAGCCAGCAGGACGGCGATGTATATCACGTAGTTTCACCCAAGACGAGCGACCAGGCACAGCTTTTACTGTGGATTGTCCTGGCGATTGTATCCGGCGGTGCGTTCGGAGGGATCTGGTACTATGGCAGAAAGAAGAAATCATAAATAATAAAGTTTCATTGTAGATATTTTATAGTGAATCTATGAATCGGAAAGGTCAGACGGGATGGTATCATTCCGTCTGGCTTTTTTTCTGGCGGCTTCGGCACAGAATAGGGGATTTTTGCGGAATAGGGAAAAATTTGACTATTGGGAGTATCTGTGGTAAGCTTTAGCTATTATGGTATGGAGGGTATACAGATGGAATTCAGCAGAGAAAAGATCAGACAAATCAGACGGTTAATGTTGTTGGCGGCTTTCCTGGTGTTGGTACTCATATACAGTGAAGTGGTGTTTCAGGGAATAGCCTTTTTATGGGGCATACTGTCTCCGTTTCTTGTGGGAGGGGCCATTGCCTTCGTGTTGAATATTCCCATGAGGGCGATTGAGGAAAAGCTATTGTTCCGCTGGAGGGGAAAAAGCGCCGGAAGGCTGAAACGCCCTGTGAGTATGGTGCTTTCACTGGTAACGGTGGTGTTTATCATCACGGTGGTAGTGGTGACAGTGGTGCCCCAGGTGGCCACTACAGCTGCAGAAGTCGGGAAGAAGATACCGGCTTTCCTGGACGAGATGATAGAAGAGCTGGATAAACTGACGAAGAAATATCCGGAACTGGCAAAACAGGTCAGTAATCTGGAACAGCTGGAGATGAACTGGGAGTCCATATTGAACAGTATATTTGATTTTCTGAAAAACGGCGCCGGAGATATGCTGAATTCCACGGTGAATGTGGCCAGCGGTATTATATCGGGTGTGGTGAATGCGGTCATTTCCTTTATTTTTGCACTGTATATTCTTTCACAGAAGGAGAATCTGGCTGACCAGGGGCGGAGGATTCTCGCGGCTTACCTGCCGGAAGCTTTTTGCGGCAGGACACAGGAGATATTCAGCCTTCTGTACAGGAATTTCAGTAGCTTTATCACCGGACAGTGCCTGGAGGCGGTAATCCTGGGGGTTATGTTCGTCATTGCCATGACCATATTCGGAATGCCATATGCGCTGATGGTGGGCGTATTGATTGCATTTACGGCTTTGATTCCCATTGTGGGTGCGTTTATCGGCTGTGCGGTGGGGGCATTCCTGATTTTGATAGACAATCCGCTTCTGGCATTGTGGTTCATTATCCTGTTCCTGGTGCTGCAGCAGATTGAAGGGAATCTGATCTATCCCAAAGTCGTGGGAAATTCTGTGGGATTGCCGGCTATCTGGGTGTTGATGGCTGTCAGCGTGGGCGGCAGCCTCTTTGGCGTAGCCGGTATGCTGCTTTTTATACCGCTGATGTCTTCGTGCTATGCGCTGCTGCGGGAGAGCGTAAACAGGCGCAATGCAGGGAAAAGGATATCTGTTTCGGAAAGGAGGCAGGTTCCGGGGGCTTCTCGGCCGGAGGAGGATGCCGATCCGCGGAAGAAGGCGAAGACAAAGATAAAGACAGGAAAAAGAGATACGGATTAGGTTTGAAGTCTTTTATAAAGAATGGAGGAATCGGAAAATGCAATTAGGAATCAGATTACACGACACCAAAAAGCTTCCCTTTGAGGAGAGGATTGCGCAGGTACATGAGTTGGGATTTGCCTGCGGCCACCTCGCACTGTCAAAGGTAATTGATGAATTTCCCACCACAGATGAGGCTCTGACGCCGGGGCTTGCCATGTATATAAAAAACGTATTTGCGAAAAATCATGTGGATATTGCCGTTCTGGGGTGTTACCTGAACCTGGCGAATCCAAACCAGGAGCAGCTTGCCGGGATTATGCATCGCTACATGGCGCATATCCGTTTTGCGTCCTGGCTGGGCTGCGGAGTCGTGGGGACAGAGACAGGAGCGCCCAACGAAACATACACCTTTGTCCCGGAATGCCATACGGAAGCGGCGCTGCAGACCTTTATCAGGAACCTGCGTCCCATAGTGAAATATGCGAAAAAGATGGGAGTGGTAGTGGCAATAGAGCCGGTCTACCGCCACATTGTATGCAACCCCAGGCGGGCAAGAAGAGTGCTGGATGAGATTGCTTCTCCCAATCTGCAGATTATTTTTGATCCGGTGAACCTGCTGGATGTGGAAAACTATGATCAGAGAGGGACCGTCATAGAAGAGGCGCTGGAACTGCTCGGACCTGATATTGCAGTGGTGCATCTGAAGGATTGCGCCCTCAGGAACGGAAAGCTGCTTTCCATGGGATGCGGACAGGGCGAAATGGATTACACCGCCATATTGAAATATATGAAAGCGCACAAGCCTTTTATTCACGCCACGCTGGAGGACACCAGGCCGGAGAACAACCAGCGGGTGAAGCATTTCATTACCAGAAAATATGAGGAAGCATAAGGTGGTTTCATTCAATACAACCTGCAGTTGATGTAAAAACAGCTCATACAGTTGGTTGTTTTCCTGGACCGAATCCATTACAATAAGAGTACCGGACATAAAATATATCCGAAGAGGCTTTATCCTTTAGCGCTATCGCGCAGCGATTTAGATTAGGAGGTACGATTATGGCATTAGACGGATTCGGAACCAGGTTAAAGACAATCCGCCAGGAGCGGGGCTATACCCAGAAGCAGCTGGCGGGATTCCTGGGGGTCACGGAGCAGGCGGTATCCAAGTACGAAAGGGGCAGCAGCTATCCTGACATAGGGGTTTTAAGCGGCATTGCGGAGGTGCTGGACTGCTCCCTGGACTACCTGTTTCAGCTTGAACCCGGGAAGCGCAATCTCCCCAATCAGGAAAATGTGTTCCGGAAGCAGGAAATCAACCGGTTTCTGCAGCAGGAGGTGATTATCCTGCAGTTTAACGAGAAACTGGTTCCGCTTTTCATGGAGGAGGTGAAGCAGAATTATCCTCATATGATAGAACTGCGCCAACAGGCAGCCCTGCAGTGGGGAGTCATTCTTCCCATTATCCGGCTGCGGGATCAGCTGGGTATGGAACCCTTTCAGTTTGAAATCTGTATCCACGGCGTTTCCGTATACAGCGAAATCCGGGAAGGGACGTATCCGGAGGGGCTGGTTTATATGTTGGGGAAACTGAAGGAGGTGGTTTTTCAGAAGCTGGACCAGGTGCTGAACAACCAGTGCGTCTATTATATGGTGGAGAATCTCAGGGCAGAGTATCCACATGTGATAAATGATGTGGTGCCGGAGACCATTTCCTATTCAAAGCTGCGCAGGGTTCTGGTTTCGCTGATCAGGGATTACGGATATGCGGTAAATCCGCTGATTCTGATCATCCAGGCCATGGAAGAATACGAAGAGATTACAGACAGCAGGGAACTGGCCGGAAAAGTGGCACAGGAACTGGGGCAGGGATTCCGGGTTCCGGTCTGAGGGAGGTTTAGAAAGGTGACAGGCATGGCAGGGGAATATGAAAATCATATTCTGTATCATTATACGGATTTCCAGGCGCTGGATGGCATTCTGCACAGCGCGCAGCTTCGGGTCAACAATGTGCTGAATATGAATGATGCGGAGGAAATGCTGTATTTTATGAGCGGCCTGTGCGATGCCGTCGCCGGAAGACTGGAAGAGGAGGGGGATTCGGAGCGGGCAATGGCAGTGAGGGAACTTTTCCAGGAAGAGCTGAAAAAGGAATTTTCCTACTCTTCCTATGCCGCCTGCTTTTCCCTGCACCGGGATGACGCCGCCCAGTGGGAGCGGTACGGAAACCGGGGAAGGGGTGTATGCATTGCGTTTCAGGGCAGATTTCTCCAGCAGATGGCCAAAGGGGCGCTGTCCCTGCAGACGGTATTCTATCAGGACAGTATGACAGAACATAATCTGACAGGAGTGTTTTACCGTCTGGTAAAAAGGAAGAAAGAGCTGTCGGGAAAAAGCGATGATATCAAAAAAGCCATGAACTATGCGTGGAGCTGCTCCGCGGCATTTAAGCATCCCTCTTTTTTGTCCGAACGGGAGGTGAGGCTGGTAGTCTCTCCGTTTGTGAAGGATGATTTTGCCATAAAGCCCTGCTATCATGTCACCAAAGAACGGATTAAGAAATATTATCCCCTGGATCTTAAGGCCATGTGCGGGAAACTGGGAATTGGCTGGGAGGAACTGGTGCCAGAGATCATGATCGGACCGGAATCCACACAGTCAAAATCCATTCTGCAGGATTATCTCAGGGACAACGGACTGGATGGGCTGACAGACCGGGTTTCCATGTCGCGCTGCCCGCTGCGGCGGTCGCCCGGCTGAGGGCGGAGCCAGCCCTGGGAAAGGCCGCATGAAAGGGAGACCCTGCCGTAAACAGCTGTTTTTGCATGGAAACAAGAAGCTGCCCACTATGGCGTCATACAAAAAGTTGATCATAAAGCGGCAGACGGAGGAGGGCATCATGGAGGCGCATCGGATAGGAGTGATTTCGGATACACACGGGCTGTTGAGACCGGAAGTGACGGAAATACTGAAAAGCTGTGAACTGATTCTGCATGCGGGGGATGTGGGTCAGGCGGAAATTTTAAGGCAGCTGGAGGAGGTGGCACCGGTGTATGCAGTCCGGGGAAATGCAGACCAGAACCAGACCGGGCATCTTCCCCCGGAGCGGGAGCTGGAACTTTTTGGCTTCCGGATTTTCATGATTCATAACCGGGAAGAGATCCGGAGGATTCCGGAGGGCACGGATGTTGTGATTTCCGGGCATTCCCATAAATACGAGGAAAGCAGCAGGGATCATATTTTTTATCTGAATCCGGGCAGCTGCGGGCCGAAAAGATTCTGGGTGAAGCCGGCCATGATGGTGCTCACTCTCTACCCGGAGCAACACCGGATGGAGACGGAGAAAATAGACCTGGCTTCTGCCGGGAGGGCGGAGTGTGCTTCCGCGGGGCAGGGAAGCAAAGCGGAGGGGACAGACCGTGTTTTTGCCGGCCCGGAGGCAGACAGAGGAGAAAACGCTTTACCGTATCAGGATATGCATGAATTGGTGAAAAAGATCATGAAGCAGGCTGATGCCGGAAAAACCGTCGCCCAGATTGCGGAGCGGAATCATGTGGACAGGGATTTTGCGGAGCAGGTCTGCCGGATGTACCTGACACATCCGGGTGTGGATGTGGAAGGAATTCTGGACAGAATCGTCCGGCGGCAGAGTGACAGGGGCAAATAGCAGCCGCAGCCCGTATAAGATGGGAGCTTTCTGACATAATAAATAGAAATCCGGAATGTCTGGCCCGGGAGAACCGGGTATTTTCCGGAAGATTTTATATCAGAAAGAAAGGGCGAAATCTGTAAGGCGAAAACCGCACTGCAGAGGGTGAAGAATCATGGTGAATTCAGATACGGTAAAGTTACTTCAGGAATGTGACGCAGGGACCAAAATGGCAGTGACGGCCATTGACGAAGTCCTGGAAAGTGTTCGGGATTCCGATATGAAGCAGCTGCTCAGGGAGAGCAGACAGCATCATGAAAAACTGGGGGATGAAATTCATTCCCTGCTGATCAGCCACGGAACAGAGGAAAAGGATCCGTCCCTTGTGGCGAAGGGGATGTCCTGGATGAAGACAAATGTGAAAATGGGCATGGATGACAGCGACGCCACGGCAGCAGGGCTGATTACGGACGGCTGCAATATGGGGGTGAAATCCCTCAACAAATATCTCAATGAATATAAAATGGCAGATCATAAGTCGAAGGACATTGGGACAAAACTGATTTCCATGGAGGAAAAGCTCTGCAAAGATCTTACAAAATATTTGTAAAGCCACAAGCCGCCTGATCGGAGGGAACAGGCGGCTTTTCGCGTCTGTTATCGGTTCATGGGATTTTTTCATGGTTTCCAGAAATTTTCGGTGATTAAGCATTTACTTTGCCATACACATAAGGTATATTAGTAAGGAAGAAGCTGACTTCAAATGCAAATTGCGTATTGGGGGGCATACAAATGATATGCAAAAATTGTGGGGCCGATATCGGTGATAAGGGAAAATGTGAATATTGCGATACCGTGTATTTTGAAACATTTCAGCTACAGGAACCCACTCCGGTGAAAGAAGAGACGCCGGTGCAGGAAAGTAAGCCGCAGGCAGGGAATAAAACAAGAATACAATGGCTAAAACCAAATAGTATGATTTCCGAAAAGGCGGTATAGACCCGGTTAGAAAGGTTATTCCGCTTTTTCCGGTTTATAATAAAGGTCCGGAGAGCGGCAGGGCATTTTCCTGCGGCAGAATCCGGGACACAGGCGAAGCGGTCATATTCGGAATCATGTCAGGAGGATATTGCATGTTCGGTAATCCGGGGTTTTCATATACAGGATTCATATTTTTGGGGATGTTGTTTCTTCCCAATATCATCTGGTTACGAAAAATGCCGCAGGGATATACGTCTGAAAATGAAAATAAAGTTCTGCTGTTTCTGGAAAGGGCAGGGGAAGCGCTGACCTGCTGCTGTTCATTGATATTTTCGGATTTTAACATACATGAATGGACTTTCTGGTCTTTGTGGCTGCTGGGAGCCTTCGCCCTGATGATCATGTATGAAGCATGGTGGGTGCGTTATTTTCGAAGCGGGCGCAGGCTGTCGGACTTTTACAGCAGTTTCCTGGGCATACCTGTTGCCGGGGCAACACTGCCGGTTATTTCGTTTTTTATGCTGGGTGTGTACGGAAAAGTGGGATGTATGTTAATCGCGGCGGTTATCTTAGGCATCGGTCATATCGGCATACATCTACAGCATAGAAAAAGCATTGACACCGGGAAATAGAACGGGACGCCGGCATAAACAAAGCGGAAAAGGGCAGGGGGATATTTTCCGGCAGAACCGGGGAAAGATAGGATGAGGAGAAAAAGGAGCAGAATATATGGAAAAAAGAATAGGAGAAGAATACGAAGGAATTGTTTCATCTGTAACTTCATTTGGAATCTTTGTAGAATTAGAAAATACAATTGAGGGTCTGATTCGATTTGAGGATTTAGGAGATGAATATTTCATCTATGATGAAGACAGAAAAAGACTAATCGGAGAAAGAAGTAATAAAACCTATAAAATAGGGGACAAAGTAACGATACGAGTAAAAAAGGCCAGCAAATTATTAAGACAAATCGACTTCGAATTAGTTTAGGGACAATTTAGGATGTTTTCTTATAGCGAAATATATAAAGAATAGTGACAAAATTAATAAATTTTGTAGTTGTTTGATAAAACCAATCAAGATACAATGACACATAATGAAAAAGAAAGATAATTTTTTAAGATAATATTTTAATTAAAGGCTATTTCAGAAAAGATACTGAAATAACCTTTATAATTTAGTACATCCAAACCATAATATTAGAAAAGATAACAACTAAAACGGAAAAAGTAATAATGGTAATACCACCAACCTTATTTTTTATGGTGTTAATTTCATACAAAGCATAACCAATAGTTCTTAATAGAATATACAAACTAATTATTAAAAACAATACATGATATATAATATTTGTCAAAGCAATTTCTTCCTTTCATTCATTTTAAGTTTCAGTAAGTAACATACTAGATTTAATAGAAGTATTAACTTCTACTTCAAAAAAGGCATTCTGAAAATTATCACACCAGTTATAATTTTCGTATTCTTGTGTTGTGAAAAAGTTACCTAAAGCATGTTTTCCAAAGCCATTGATATCTGATTTGAATTCTTTTGAAGTTTTATATAAATAATCAGAAAAAGCCCTAAAAGCCTTTGTAGAGGAGCACAGATAATTGTTTTGGCAAGGAGGAAAAAGTTTCGGAAATATTTTTCAGAAGTTCTGGTTCTAAATATTGAGAGCTATTAGTCATAGAATAAATCCTTCCTATAAAAGCAGATTTTACTTTAATAAAAGGCGAAGTAGTAGAGGTATCGATATCAACTTTTGTGCTTTTATTTGGATAGAGATAAATGTCGATATAACCATTCGTATCATCAGGATCTGGAATGGATATTAAAAAGCGATCAACACGGTTATGAAGAGCTAGATAAGTAGTTGTTTCTAAAGCACAGAGTTCTCCCACTAATTTATCATCTTTAAAAGCAGCAATACCAATGTTTTCAGAACCATTTTCACCTTCAATAGGAGTTTGATTTGATTTTACATTGTAATTTTCTTGAATATGATTGTTTCCTTGATTTTCTGGTTTTTCTGTTGAAATTCCTCCTAAAATAGCAACTGGTTCACAAGTTTTACAAATAATAGCATTAAAGAAATCACCAATGGTAGCATTTGGCTTTAAACCAGTATATTTACTTGAATTGGTAAAAATTTCATAGTATTTTGAAATTAAATTTTCAAGTTCAGGAGAGGTTTGCTCCATATAGAATTTAGCATTGCATTTACTAACAACAATGTTAGCAGAAGGTCTTATTTGCGTGTCATTGATTAAGGTGTAAATTTCTTCTGAAATACCTTCTTGGGCAAGTTCTTCTGAAAAAATAATAACTTTGCAATGAGATAGATTCAATTCTTTCCCTATATAGCTATCCATCAAATTAACAGCAGTACTGAAAGAAGGTGCTGTTACGGTATCCATTACAGTAGGCGTTTTTTCGGTTGAGCCAGATTCAGTAGATTTTGAAGTGGTAGAAAATTGAAAACTTACTTCCAAATTATTATCTTTTCCTTTATCAATACCAATAACAAGAACATAAGCCAAATTATCCATACTAAGTGATAGGTAAGAGCTTGAAAAAGCAATGGTAAAAACAAGAATTAAAATAAGAATAAATAAATTTCGTACAATTTTATTCAAAATAAACCTCCTTTCGATTTAATATTGTCAATTTAAGAGAAAATATATTATTTTGGCATTACTTATTAAGAAAGAAACGAAACAAGCGAGAGTGAGTGAGGGGGATTACTGTGAATTTAGGTTCAATTTTTTTACTTTCTTTTTCATAAGGTTAGCTAAAAGCAAAATACTAAAACTTAAAATAAATGTAATGCCAATAACCAAATAAGGATAAATTTCTGTTTCAAATTTGTCAGAAAGAGCATAATTTTTAGGTACTAGAGCAATAGCAAAAATAAGTAGTCCAAAAATATCAATTAAAGGCTTTTTGTTTTCGATGTTCGTAAGTTTTTTTAAAATATTCATAGCAAATTTACTAGTGATACTTAAATAACAAGCATAAGCTAAAATCCATATTAACAAGAAAATAGATTCGAGCCTTTGAAAAAAACTACCAAATTCTATATATCTTGTGGCATTGTACAAAGGTGTAATTTCATTTGAATTCATAACAAATGGAAACATAAATAAAAGTGTTGCTACACATAGGATTAAGTAAATAGCGGATATGGCAATTGATAGTAAGGCTATTTTTTTCATTTTTTCAGGCTTTTTTAAATAAGGTGGTAAGAAATATAAAAAACTAATTCCACCAAAAGCAGCTAAATTGCCAAGTCCTAGTACAAAAGTATTAAATAGACCATCTCCAAAAATAGGAAAGGCTCTTTCAGGAACAAATTTATTCATGTTAGCAAAAAATAAAAAAACAATACTAGCTAAAACTAAAGGGACAATTAGTAAATTTGTTTTTAAAGAGGCATTAAAGTCAAGTCTGTTAGCGGTACAAGTGGCAAGAATAAATAGAGCAATGATAAATAGAATATTGGTCATGGGGTAGTAAATTATTTTTATACTTTCACAAAAGTTTCTTAATAAAATACTAGAGCTAATTAAGAAATATAGGATAAAAATAATACCAACTATATTTTTTAAGACTTTACCACCTAAATACTCGGAAATATCAATAATGTCACATCCTCCAAAATTTTTCATAAGCCTAACTATTAAGTAAGAGAACAAGATGGCTAAAATGCTAACAAAAATTAAATTAAGAATGGTAGCAGATTTGGTAAAAACTAAAATTTCTCTAGGCAAGGATGAGATAGTATGGGTAATAATAATGGTGAGAACTAGCATAATAGCTTCCATTGTACCAATTTTAGATTTTGTCATAAAAACTCCTTTCGATTTTGATTCTTCTTTAAAAAATTATCTATTTTTCTTTTTTATAATATTTCCATTTCATAGAAAATTTAGATTGGTCTTTTTCTCTTTTAGAAGCGATATAAGAAGGTCGATACTCTCTTTTCCAAATAGGGTTAAGCAAATAGCCATTTCCATTCGAATTCGTATTGGGAGCAAAAGGAGTTGTATAAGAAATACCAAAAGACCTTAAACTACAAACAAGGCTAATATACACAAATAAACCGAGAGAAATACCCAAAAAGCCAGCCATAAATCCAAGTAAAACAAAGGCGAAGCGGAAATATCTTAAATGAAAGCCAAAAGAGAAATCAGGAATGGCAAAAGAAGCAATACCAGTCATGGCAACAATAATAATTAAAATAGGACTTACAATACCAGCACTAACAGCAGCTTGTCCTAACACTAAAGCACCAACAATACCAATGGTAGGACCGATGGCAGAAGGGACACGAAGTCCTGCTTCACGAATTAGTTCAAAAGAGACTTCCATCAAAAGTATTTCTACAATGATAGGAAAAGGTACATTTTCTCTGGAACTTAAAATAGAATAAAGTAGTCCAGTTGGCAGAATTTCTTGATGAAAACTAGTAATAGCAACATATAATCCAGGCAATAGTAAAGTAATAAAAGCTGCTAAAAACCTAAGACATCTTAAAAAATTTGCAAAATTGACTTTCATATTAGTATCTTCTGGAGAGGTCAAAAAATCTATTAAAATAGAAGGCATAATAATACCATAAGGAGTACCATTAACAATCACAATTACTCTACCTTTTAATAAATATTTGGCTGCTTTATCTGGTCTTTCAGTAGAAATTGTTTCAGGAATTCCCAAAGCATTCGATTCCACCAATAATTGTTCTAATTCTCCAGCAGAAAGCAAAGAATCTATTTCTAAATTATTTAATCTGTATTTTACTTCGTTTACTAAATCAGAATTGGTAATATTTTTCATATAACAAACAGCACATTTTGTTTTAGTGATTTTACCTACTTCTAAATTTTCAATGATTAAATTTTCATTATTAACAATTCTTCTAATTAAAGAAGTATTGGTTCTAATATTTTCAACAAAAGCCTCATGAGGTCCTTTAATCACAATTTCATTATTAGGACTATCGACACTTCTTTGTTTAAAACCTTTGACTTCAATATCAAAAGCAAGATTTAAAGTATCCACGAATAAAGCACAATTTCCGTGAATTGATACCGGTTGGCAACCTCATCAAAATCAGTTACTTTTTTAACCGCATTTTGAGGCATTAAACAGCCTATTAAGTAATTAGATAAGTCAAACTTTTTTACCTTTCGAACCGTGATATTGTTGGCAACTGCTTCTGAAATTACTTTGTTTTGCGTTCCATCATATAGGTTGCTTTTATTTCTAAGCATTAAAGGTTCTAAAATGAATTTATCCATAATTTCAGAATCTACCATACCATCAATGTAAACTAAAAAGGCATTGTATTGCTTGCCTCTGGCATTAATGGTGAATTCTCTTAAAATAACATCACTATTGATTAATAAATTGTATTTGGTTCTCATGTATTCTATATTTACATTTAGGCTAGGAAAGATGTTTACTGTTTTTTCTGTTTCCGACTCTGTTGTAGTTGCTTGGTTATCGTTGATTTCTTCTGTTCCGAGAGTTTTCTGGTAAACTGAAGTTGTATTCTACTGGCGGATTGTAAGCAAACATTGAATGAAATAAATCTTTAAAATTCATAATTTTCTCCATTTTTAGTTTTTATTAGTATTTCTCAAAAAAGTTAGAAATATACTAGTTTTTATAATAAAAAAATGATATAATAAAAAAGAGTAAAAAACAAAGGAGAAACACTATGAAAAGTAAATTAACAACAGCGATTATGACAATTGTTATCTTTTTAATTATTGGAGTTTTTGTAGTATTTGGAATTATTTTATGGGATGAATTTGTAAAACTAGAAACCTCTGTACAACCAGAGAATGTAAAAACGCTTATTTCTGAAAATACCAATACCATAAATGAAGACATTAAAGCACCACAATTGATAGAAAACCCATTTGATAAAATAAAAGATGGAAACAATCAAGCAAGTGAAGTAGACTATTCTAATATAACGATTAATAAATATTTTTATAATCAATTAGAAGAGTATGCTCAAACTATATATAAAGCTTTTGAAATGAATAAAGAAAACATGAAGACTGGTACTTATGAAGTAGAA
>OFGX01001029.1_pt1 | contig 18269 bp, 15 predicted proteins | sample 1521831 | NCBI WGS metagenome assembly OFGX01 (sample SAMEA3504080, study PRJEB24116) | mouse gut metagenome | biome: mouse gut; feature: mouse-associated habitat; material: faeces | place: Denmark | collected 2011 | reverse complement strand
TACAGGGTAGAAATGGAACTGCGATAATAACGGATGAAATTCTGTAAAGCACTGTGAAACTCTGTAACCGTGTCTCTTACTCTTTTTTTCTTGAGGGCTCGTGTCAGGACAGATATAGGATAAATATGGGATAAAATATATAGATTGAGGAAAGGATGGAAGGTTATGATACCAAAAGACCCTGTTATGTTATTAAGTTTTATCAATTTAAAATTGCGGGATTTCTATGATGATCTCGGTGCACTCTGTGATGATCTGGATGTTGACCGGCAGGAGATAGAAAATAAACTGGCCGTTATTGATTATTGCTATAATAGTGAGAAAAATCAATTTGTTTAGTCATAGGAGATCCATATAGAATGGAAAGAAGTTCAAAAGAAGTAAAAATTACAATCGTTCTGGATAACGGAAAAACAACTGGGCTGCCTGAGAGAAAGAAGGAGTGCAGTATTACTGTGACACATGATTCTTCGGTGACGCTCATGTCAACTCTGTTGAAAAACGGATTACTGGAGGGGAGCTTCTGCGGCGGAAGAGGAGATTGTGGCAGATGCCGCGTACAATTCATTGAAGGTGTTATGATACCGACAATGCTGGAAAGAAGCGTGATGACGGCAGATGAGCTTCGGCAGGGATATCGCCTGGCATGTTTGGCCAGGCCAAAGGACGATTGTGTCATCAGGCTGGCGTTCGCGGAAGAGAAGAAAATTGCCATTATTTCTAATATGATAGATATGCCGGAAAATAATGACCAGTTAAGTCAGCGAAATATGCAGTCAATAAATCAAACAACGAGTGTTTTGAGTACAGACGTTATGAAAGAAAGCGCAGTTACTGGCACAGATGTTATAGAAAAGAAGCCGAATTGTGAGGAAAAAGCTTCTGCACAAGGAAGGATAACTGCCGTAACGGAAGGCCTGATCGCAGTTGATCTTGGAACCACCACGATAGCCATGCAGCTTATGGAGGTTAATAACGGCCGTATTCTTGACACGTATTGTGCCATGAATCCTCAAAGGCGTTATGGTTCAGATGTCCTTTCCCGGATCAGGGCATCCTGTGACGGGCATCGTGAAGAACTGCGGCAGTTGGTTATGTCAGTATTAGAAGAAGGTGTTATGCAATTTGAAAGAAGTGGTACAGCCATCCGGGGGATGTGTATTGCAGGCAATACGACCATGACACATCTGCTTATGGGATATGATGTGTTATCTTTGGGAAGCAGCCCATTTATACCAGTGGATATCGGTTTGCAGCTATACGAGGACTCAGAGTGGGATTTTGCGGTATGGATAGCACCTGGTATCAGTGCATTTGTGGGTGGCGACATTGTGGCGGGACTGTATGTACTTAAGATGCTTCCGGATGCCAGACGGATAGACTGTCATGGTCAACACGAAAGTTTAGCGTTAGGGGAAGAAGTCACAGATTTAAGTGCCCGGCTTTTAATCGACCTGGGAACAAATGGAGAGATGGCGATCACAGACGGCAGACGCATGATTGTTACAGCGACGGCGGCGGGTCCGGCTTTTGAAGGGGGAGCCGGAGCAGGCATCGTGGGCAGCGATATGATCGCTAATGCTGCGGAGCTGTTAGAAAGAGGGATTCTGGATGAGACGGGGCTGCTGGAGGAACCCTGGTTTTCGGAAGGTATTTGTACAGGAGAACCGGCGGTAAGGCTGTATAATAAAGATATTAGAGACTTACAGATGGCAAAGGCGGCAGTGCGTGCCGGCGTTGAGGTTCTGTGGAAGAGAATGGGACAGCCCAGGATAGGGCAGGTGTATCTCGCCGGAGGATTCGGCTGTTATCTGGATGTGGAAGCTGCTTTCAGGATCGGATTGCTGCCCGTAACTATGCGGGACAGGATAACTGCAGTGGGGAATACCTCTTTGGCCGGTGCATATCATATCGGACGTGATTTATTGAGCGGAAGCATGGATAAAGAAACGCTGGAAAACCGGCTGTCATTTATTGAAAGTATTAATCTGGCAGAACAGGAAGAATTTGAAGCTCTGTATGTGAAATATATGGATTTCCGGTAAACAAATGATATGATAGAAAGGTTACAGTTGTTATGGACATGGAAAGATTATAGAAAGATTATAGATAGAAAGACTATAGTTAAAAAGGTTATATGCAGGATAGGCCGTGTAAACTGTTGCGACTGAAGAAAAATACAGAAGAAAAGCGATTTAAGGATAGATTAAGGTTTACGCGGTTTTTGTTTAAGAAACAGATGGTATCCTTATTACAAAAGTAGGGCGGAAAACAGTTGTAATAGATTGACTTCGGTAAATTAAAGAACAATGGAGACTAAAAAGTGAATACCTGTAAAATTTAGGGGGGGGGGTAAACAGGTATGTGGACAAGAAGAGAACTGAAACTGCAGGCGAAAGAAGCCCTGCAGAGGAATTACTGGAAGAGTGTGCTGGTGGCACTGGTTTTAATGGTACTGGGGGGGAACTGGATTGGCAGTGTATTTTCCTCTGCATCCGGGGTGCCGGCTAAAGTGAGCTCAGCTGTGGTGGAGGAAGCATCCATGGCAGATGAGGATATGAGTGGAAACATTGGCGGAAGCGAAAATCTGGCAACGATTATTTTAATGGAAGATGATACGCCGGAGATTACCTATAATAAAAATACAGATGATATAGATGAGACAGAGGAGATTATGGGATTCATTATCGGATTTATCATTATGCTTGTTATTTTTTTGATTGTATTCCTGATAATGACTGCAATTATACTGATATATGAAATCCTGCTTGTTTTTCCTTTGATCGTGGGAGCGGGTCGGTTTATGTTAAAGAGCCTGGATGGCCGGGCAGAGGTAAAAGATATGGCTTACGGTTTTGATCATTCTTACAGAAATGTTGTGAAGACCATGTTCCATACGCAGTTATCCATATTTTTATGGGCACTGTTATTTTTAATTCCCGGTATTTATAAGCAGTATCAATACCGGATGGTGGAATATATTCTGGCAGAGCATCCGGATATGCCTTATAAAGAGGTGATGCAGATGAGCAGGGATATGATGAATGGCCATAAGTGGAATGCGTTTGTGTTGGATCTGTCCTTTATTCTGTGGGAGATGCTTGGCGTATTGACCTGCGGACTGGTGCATATTTTCTATGTGGCACCGTATCAATGTCTGACCAATGCGGCACTGTACCGCAGACTCTGTGCAATACGGGACGGACAGATCGCGGCCGAAGTCCAGCAGATATAGAACATGTGATATGTAAAGTTGTTATTTATATAAAAGCAATAATTATGCAAGAGTAATAACTATATAAAAGCATAAATTATGTAAAAGTAATAATTATGTGAAAGCATAAATTATGCAGGAGTATTAGTTATGTAAAAGCACAAACTATGCAGCAGTATTAATTATATAAGAGCATGAATGACAGTACAGGTATGTGCATGGCAGGCTGCAAAGTCAAAGACCCCGCAGCAAGCTGACGGGGCATCAAAATTCCAGCGCAGCAGGCTGCGGGGTATTTAACCCTCGCGGCAGTCGCCAAATATCCATGCAGGCATGGCTGCATGGCTCGTTGCATCGCAGGAATAAAAGTACATGGAAAAGCCTTCCCGAAATATAATATCTCGGGAAGGCCCCTAACATTACATATGATATTGCAGCACACGTATTTTTATAGCCATGCTATTTTTCCGGAGCGGCTGTTTTACAGACACAAAATACAAATCACAACCGGAATCTTATCGATTTTTATACCCCTTTGCTGTTATCGTTTTATAAGCACCTCTATCAAGTTCTTTCAGTTACAACTGCTATACATCACAGTTTCCATCTATCCCCTGCGTTTTGCAGCCAGTGCTCCATTTTCCATAACAATCAATATCGTATCCTTACTGCTTACCTGATCTGCCAGAATCAGCTTCGCCGACAATGTCTCCACATACTTTTGAATATAACGCTTCAACGGCCTCGCTCCATAAACCGGGTCATATGCATTTTCCACAATGAACCGTTCCGCCTCCGGTGTCAACTCGATCTGCAGCTCTCTGTCTGCAAGACGCCTGTTCAAATCCTCCACGATCAGATGAATAATATTACCAATGTTATTTTTAGTCAAGGGTTTGAAAAGGATCGTCTCGTCCAGCCTGTTAAGAAACTCCGGCCGGAAATGGCTGCGCAGTTCACCCATGACCATCTGTTCTGCTTCTTCCGTGATCGCTCCCTGCGCATCAATACCATCCAGAAGATAATTCGCACCAATGTTCGAAGTCATGATCAGGATTGTATTCTTAAAATCCACCGTTCTTCCCTGCGAGTCTGTGATCCGTCCGTCATCCAAAACCTGCAGCAGCACATTGAATACATCCGGGTGAGCTTTCTCAATCTCATCAAAAAGCACTACCGAATAGGGCTTTCTTCTGACCGCTTCCGTCAACTGTCCTCCTTCCTCATATCCGACATATCCGGGAGGCGCTCCGATCAGTCTGGACACGGAGTATTTCTCCATGTACTCGCTCATATCAATACGTACCATATTTGTCTCGTCATCAAACAGCGACGCTGCCAGCGCCTTGGCAAGTTCCGTCTTACCCACACCGGTAGGCCCAAGAAAGAGAAATGATCCGATCGGCTTTGTGGGATCTTTGATGCCTGCTTTGGAACGGATGATAGCGTCCGTTACTTTTGTCACACCCTCGTCCTGCCCAATCACCCGTTTGTGTAATTCATCGTCCAGATGCAGCGTCTTATTCCGTTCACTCTCAGTAAGTTTTGAAACCGGAATTCCTGTCCAGCGAGAGATGATCCGTGCGATCTCTTCATCCGATACACTCTCATGTACCAGCGACAGATCTTTACATTTCACCTGTTCTTCTTCAATCTCCAACTGCTGTTTTAGAGCAGGCAGTCTGCCGTAACTGAGCTCAGCTGCCTTCTCGTAGTCACCTTCACGCTGGGCGATCTGAATCTGATTGTTGATCTCGTCGATCTCCTCCCGCATTCTGGACAGTTTCTCCACGGAAGCCTTTTCATTTTCCCACTGTGCCATGCGGTTTTTCAATTCCTCTTTCAATTCCGCCAGTTCCCGCTGCAGATTGGCCAGACGGTCCCTGCTCAGATTGTCATCTTCTTTTTTCAGTGCCGTCTCTTCAATCTCCAGCTGCATCACTCTGCGCTGCAGCTCATCAAGCTCCGTTGGCATGGAATCCAGCTCCGTCTTGATCAGCGCACATGCCTCATCTACCAGGTCAATGGCTTTATCCGGCAAAAAGCGATCTGAAATATAGCGGTTCGACAGCACCGCGGCACTGACCAGCGCATTATCCATGATCTTTACACCATGAAAGACCTCGTAACGCTCTTTCAGACCGCGCAGAATAGAGATTGTGTCTTCCACAGTCGGTTCTTCAACCATGACCGGCTGAAAACGCCTTTCCAGCGCGGCATCCTTCTCAATATACTGCCGGTATTCGTCCAAAGTCGTCGCACCGATACAGTGCAGCTCACCTCTCGCCAGCATGGGCTTCAACATATTTCCGGCATCCATGGCACCATCTGTCTTACCTGCACCCACGATGGTATGCAGCTCGTCGATGAAAAGAATGATCTGCCCGTCGCTGTTTTTCACATCATCCAACACCGCTTTCAACCGTTCCTCGAACTCACCCCGGTATTTCGCACCGGCCACCAGTGCCCCCATATCCAGTGCAAAAATCTTCTTGTCTTTCAGCCCTTCTGGCACATCGCCTCTGACGATACGCTGTGCCAGACCTTCTGCAACCGCCGTCTTACCCACACCCGGCTCTCCGATCAGCACCGGATTGTTCTTCGTCTTCCTTGAAAGGATGCGGATCACATTGCGAATTTCATTATCTCTGCCAATGACAGGATCGAGCTTCTGATTTCTGGCCCGTTCTACCAGATCCTGTCCGTATTTCTCCAGCGTATCATAGGTTGCTTCCGGATTGTCGGAGGTAACTCTCTGATTGCCGCGCACCGTAGACAGCGCCTGCAGAAAGCGTTCTCTGGTGATGCCGAACTCCCGGAAGATTTCCTTAATCTCTTTGTTGGGATGCTTCAACATAGCCAAAAACAGGTGTTCTACGGAAACATACTCATCCCCCAGTGCCCTGGCTTCATCCTCCGCACCGATCAAAACCTTGTTTAAATCCTGCCCGATGTAAATCTGTCCTCCCTGCACCTTTGTCCGCCTGCGAATGCCCTGCTCTAAACGGTTTGTAAAATATTCCTTCTGTATCTCCATCTTCTCGATCAGTTTCAGGATCAGGCTGTCATCAATGGTAAGCAGGCTATATAACAGGTGTTCCTGTTCAATCTCCTGATTCCCGTATTCGTAGGCCAGCTTCTCACACTGCTGTACCGCCTGCATCGATTTCTGTGTAAATTTTGTCAGATTCATAAGTCTCCCTCCTTTAGAATGATGCTTTCCGACATCCTGTATTATCCATTATGTCATCGTTCTATCACTTTACTCCATGCTGCTTCAAATACATGAAAATATCTAACGTTATTATCATAATCTGTATTATTTATAACTTCTGATATTTCGTGATCGTACCTGAATGCGTGCTTTGTTTGTTCTACTGATACTATCACAATACAACGGATTGTTAGCACTGTCAAGAGGTGAGTGCTAAAATTGTATAAACTATTTCTAAAGAGCTGATAAAAATAGGGATTCTTTCGGTAGCAATCCTTTTGCAAAGCTGTATTTTGTACCTTTTCTGTACCTTTTGCGAAAAACCCTGCTTTCATATCGTATTCTGTGCCGAATGAAAACGGATGTAATTTTATCCATTTCTCATATTCTTATGAACCGCTTCCATCTTCTCCTGAATTTTCGTAAAATCCAAATGGGTATATATATCCAATGTCACAGACACATTGGCATGCCCCATGATATACTGCAATACTTTAGATTCAAGCCCAGACTCAGCCAGTCTTGTACAAGCAGTATGCCTTAATATATGCGCCGACACAGGCGGCAACAGTTCCGGTTCCCGGCTCTTGATTGATTTCATTCCTCTTTAATCGGTTTTGTCCAGCTCACTATCCTCCTGGTTATTTATAGCGCCCCATGATAAGGCTATTTTAAAATCTCCCTTGCGTAATACCGGAAATTTGAAATTATGTAATAGCCGGCCTATTCTGGGGAAATGAATTGTATGTTTACCTCATATCTGTGTTCAAAAGTCTTTAAATATGCCATATAGGTAAGGCGTGAACTCCGTGCGGTATTTATGCCCGATAATGTCAAAATGACCAACGTGAGCTTCAATCATCAGATATACCTTGCATTCGTCATTCCCAGCTTTCAGGAACTCCTCCTCGTAAATAAAAGAATCCCTGTACCGCAAAGGGTACAGAGAAAGTTGTATAGAATCATGATTATAATATATCTATGGGCATCTTACATTCGACATCTTCATAACAAAAATAGAGAGCACTCCACCATGAAATACTCCTTATTTCATTCTGTCAACTTATTCTGATAATTCTTCTCATTTCCGTATTTCAAAGTATATATGTCCCATGAAAGTTTAAAATGGAGAAAAATCTACTATTTTTATTACCAGAATATTACCAAAGATAAATTTGAATGCTGGAAACTCACACAAAACACAGGCTTCCAACGTTTCTATCGTCTACTCGAACTCAGTTTAACCTTTCTCATCAGCCAAATAACATACAATAATCAATCTGTTTCACTATTTTCAAAACAATTCCTCCCTTTTGGGAAAACATGAAATAATGTTTTCATATATTATTTTTCTTTCATCAGGAAATAATTCACACCAAATATGTAAAAATGCACTTCTAACCGTTTCCTCCTGCATATAACCCAGTTCTAAAGCTATCGAATTATAAATATTATGTTTATCATAAGTGGTTCTCCATACCTTTTCAAGAACTTCTTTCACGAAATCTTTGTCCTTTATGTCCTGATGCAAAGCTATAACCAATTTATTAGAAATAGAATCGAACTTCTCTAAAATTGACAAAAATATATATGATTCTGGCATTTCTCCTGGCAGTCTAAAAACCCTGCTATAATCGGATTCATCTTGTTTAGAATCCCCATCTATATAGCATACTGATTTATATTTGGCTGCTGGATCTTCATTTCGACTTTTATTTGTTCTTACTGCTCTTCCGTCCCCCTCCATAGGATATACTTCAATTGCCTCTGAGCTGACAGTTTTATCAAACGATAAAACCGTTTCTATCCATCTTTCTGCAAAAACATCTTCAACATACACAACCAATTCGGACGGTATTTCTCCAACCAACGCCCTTAAAGATTCAATTCTCAATTTCCCTTGAAATATTTCATTATTTTCATTTGCACACACCCATATCGCTTTATCAGGTAATGGTTTTAAGGCTTCTTCTGAATGCGTGGTAAAAATCACTTGCACCTTTCTTCTAATAGCAACATCAATCAAGTATTCTACCAATCTTCTTACCGCCAAAGGATGTAAACCATTTTCAATTTCTTCAATTAAAATTAATGCATTTTCATCACATTTCTCTATCTGCGAAACCATTCTGATAATACTTGATTCACCAGCTCCAAAATGAAATTCAGTAAAACGTCCTCCATGTATCGTTAAACCAGAAAGAACATTTATTTTTGAATTATCACTCGATTCTATTCTCTGAAATTTTGATATATCTTTATCCAAAATTCTCCCTACATATCCACAAACATTTTCTTCTAAACTATCAATCTTTTCATGCGGCATAACAAATCTGCCATTTGCAAATGACTTTAATTCACGCCGTTCAGTTGCTGGTAGAGTTCTTGAAATTCCAAAACTTAAAGTCTGTCTCGATAATAAATTGTCTCTTGTCCATTTATAGTTATTAAAAATAGCCATTCGAGATATCTCTGTTTTGGGATTTATTTTTTTATCTATCAACTTATACTCAATCTTCCAATTTTGCATACTATCATCATATTTACCACATTTAGGAAAATATTTTCCTGGCTTTGTTTCTTTATATGCACAAGCTGCAGCACCTAGCACTGTAGTCTTCCCTCCACCATTTGGGCCAATTAATGCTGTCACTGGAAAATCAAGCCTAACTATTTGATTAGAGAAGCCCTTTATCTTTACCAAATTCATCTCATAAAGATATTTTCCATAATTTTTCCCTTCAACTTTCTCAAGCAAGGCATTCATCTGACTATCTCTTATTTGACTTTTGTAAATCATTATTTATCCTCTTTTGCGCACATTATTCTTTTTTATCCAATTATATTTCCTATGTTATCTCGTCTTTCATTAATATAACTATTTCACTTGTATACCATTCTTAAAAAATCACATTATACTAAGTAAACAGTAAAGATCTGATTAATATCTGCCACTTTTAAGGATACTTTCTCCCACTTTTGTGCTATACATAATCTCCTCTATCTGTTCTCCTGTAAAGCAAATTACTGTCTCATATTGCCACTCATAACCTTTTTAAAATCATATCCTTATCCGCTTCTGATACCTTCATAGCCACCATAGCCTGCTCAGCAGACCACTTCATGGAGTCCATCAAGTTCTTTATGGACTCCAAAAGACTGTTCAGTCTTGCACTTTCTGCTTTTTGTTCCGCATATTTTTCAACCGCTTCACACATTCTTTCTCGACCTCCTTCTTCCTTAAAATGCTTTACCCCTTTAGCCAGTTCCGGATAATACATATCCTTCGCTTCCTTACAGCCAAAGTCATGCATTAGTCTTCCGACTGTATCGTCTCCCTTATAGTTTCCATTCACATACACAATATGAGAACCATCATCAAACAACTCATCCGTCTCCTCAAAATACCGATTAATCGTATAAATCGGTATCCCATGCCCAAAGATATCCGTCCGGGTGATAAACACCATATACGAATCCTGAAGCTCAGAAAACTCCTGTCCTGCTTTCAACATCCGTGAATCCATCATACTGCTGTTAAATCTGGCGCGGCGTATATGCGCCCCCTCCGGTTTCTTCTGCACTTCAACATTATAGTGCTTGCCCATACTGTCCTTTGCCAGAATATCCAGACGGATATCCCGCCCGCCGACTACAGGACTCTGCAATTCTCTCTGCCCTACAACGTTTATAACCTGAATATCGTCCTTTTTCAGTATAACCTTTAACAAAAGCTCAGTTGCTTCTACATTACCATCAAACACCATAGACATCAAATCATCATCAAATAAACTCATTCCGTCAATAATCTGATCTACAGTTCTGTTATCCTGCCGTATTTCTTCTCCAGCCACCTGATCACCGCCTCTTTTGACTGTCTTTTCTTTTGCCATCTCATCATTAAGTTACTATTATTATATCCCCTTGTGCAAGGACTCACAATCTAATTTTTCCGAAAGCATAAATGAAATACGCAAATCAGATGTCTCCCAAACACATCCCAACATTCATCCGGTACACCATTTACTACACCATTTCTTCACAAAATGACGACTTTAGATGAACCGGGATAAATTGCAGAACATGCCGCAAATCCTGTAAAATGGGCACTTACGACATATTATGAAACAAGTCGGAACTCACCCTCCACTGGCATGAATATAATATATAGTTGCATGAGTATCTAATACACTTTAGAGCAGACAGCATATTCTGCTATCTTCTCAAAACAAATCTCTCTCCTTCATATGTCCGCACAGGATTTCCCCTGACAATGCGGGTATGTTCCCGCCATGCGTCATTCACTTGTTTCGCCTCCTGCTCTTTCTGCAGATCCGTAAGTTTCTCCTGCAATTTCTCCATTGCACGGCGCTTATTTAAGAACTGGCTCCGCTCTTCGGTAGACTGCGCCACAAGTCCTGTCGATATGTGAATGATACGCACACCTGTTTCCACCTTGTTTACATTCTGCCCGCCTTCCCCGCCGCAGCGGAATTTTTCAATACGGTATTCTTTCTCGGACGCGATCTCTCCCTGCTCCGGAATGATGCTCACATCCACATACCAGTTCTTCCTTTTGTGGTTCGGGCGGAAAGGACTTTTACATATCCACAATACTGTCCCCTCAAGACCACTCAAATCCTGCGCCGTCCAAAAACGAATGGAGTCCAAGCATCCTTTTTCATACCCCTTTGTCTCGGATATCACTTCTAAATCCTCATATTCTCTTTTTAATGCCGCAAACAGCTTCGCCACCGCAAGCTGACACTCAGACGGCCCCTGTCCTGCACTAATCTGTACTATCATAAATTTCTTTCTCCTCTACTTTCTGCTTCCTGCCTTGAAATTATAGACAGGTTTCAATATCTCAGTTACCTCTACGGTATCTTTGATCTGCTCTGTGATCTCCGTTATGGAACGGTAGGCAAAAGGCGCTTCGTCCAAGGTATCTGCACTGACACAACTGCTGTAAATGCCTTTCATTTCCTTTTTAAATTCCGATACCGTATACTGGTTTTTTACATCTTCACGCTTTAATTTTCTGCCGGAGCCATGCGGCGCAGAATAATTCCACATTACATTGCCCTTTCCGATGCCTAAGATAATCCCATCCCGCATATTTGCCGGAATGACTACTGGTTCTCCCTTTTTTGCAGCAACAGCACCCTTGCGGAGTATGCCGGAATCATCCAGATAATTATGCGGCACGGAAAACTGCTCTGCTGCTTTCCATTTCATGCCTTTCAGAATCTCCCTGACAATAATCTGTCTGTTCCATTCGGCATAGCGCTGGATGATCTGCACGTCTTCCAGATAGGCCGCTTTATTATCTCCTTCCAGATAGCTCATGTAATAGGGAACTTCTCTTCCCTGCTCTTTTAAACAGGCATTGGCAAATTTCGTGTAATACCCTGCCACTTCCTCCCCTAAATGCCTGCTCCCGGTATGCACCACAAGGTAAAGGCTGCCATCGTCACTTTGATCCAGTTCTATGAAATGATTGCCGCCGCCGAGTGTGCCGAGGCTTCTGTCTGCTTTCTGCCTGTTGATATGGCGAATACAATGGAGTCTTTCGTAGGAAAACACCTCCGCCATATGATGGGGCGCTTTCCGAATGTTGAAGCCAGAGGGTATGTTCTCCCGGATCACCCTGTCTAACTTCTGAAACTCTGCCCTACTCTTATTCAGTTTTACACAGGTCATGCCACAGCCGATATCCACACCTAAAAGCTGAGGAATCACCTTATCCGTGACCGTCATGGAAAGGCCAATCGGTGCAATTTTCCCCGGATGGATGTCCGGCATCATGCAGATCGTACTGCACTCTGCGATTTCGCTGTCACATATCATTTTTACCTGTGCCAGAGCGTAGTCTTCTACATCATCTGTAAAAATCTTTGCTTCGGCGTAAATGCCTTTTACTGTTTTCATAACTTATACTTTTCCTTTTCTCTGTAAAAATGGGCGCAAAAAAAGCACCCCAAAGGTGCTGACTACTCTTTCACTATCTATACAGCCTGTAAATAATAGAAAAGATCTAATCTTATTATTATCGAAACTTTCTATTGGCGCAACAAAACAGGACTATCTGAAAGACGCACGCAGTGACATACCTTTGATTATCAGTTGCATTATTCTGTTATGGATTGTTGTATTTTTCTGCATAGTGCGCCCTCCTTATCTTTCTGAAATAATGATTTCTTTGTTCAACGGTTACATGCTAACACAAACAACTAAAAGAAGCAAGTGTTTCATTGACTGTCCTGCTTCTTTTTGAATTCCAATTATCAAAAAGGAGAAATTGATATCTGTCCTTTATTGTTTACTGACAGCTCCAATAATCCAGGAAACATTTTATCTGTCTGTTCCCTGTTTTCACTAAAAAACTCTCCTGTACTGTTCCTATCCCTGCTCCAAAACCCCTGCGATCTTCTCGATCATTTCATCTTCTTTCAGCCGGAATTTGATCTCCACTCTTCTCGACGCCGGCATATCCACCTCCTGCGTGGAATTGCCGGAAGCATCCTTCTCATAGACCGGGTTGCTCCAGGATTTGCCGTTGACGGTAAGAATTTCCTGCAGCTGCTCGATTTCCTCCTCACTCAGCCCGTTTCTTTTGTTCAGACAGAAATCTGCCACGGCATTGGCACGCGCATAAGACAGCGCCATATTACTTTGATAGCTGCCGTCCGTATCCGTATGTCCCTCAATAATAATCTCGGCAATATAAGCGCGAAACTGATCCTGCAGCAGCACATCCAGATACATCGGAATGATATTCTTCAACGTCTCCTTACTGTCCGTGGTCAGCGAAGAACTGTTATAACGAAAAAGCACATCGGAAGAAAACGTAATGGAACCTGTCTGAGCATCCACTTTCATCGTGGAATTACTGAATGCTGACTGCAGCGCTCCAATGATATCCGTGCGAATGCCAACGATATCCTGCAGCTCCTGTTTTGTTGTCGTCAGCTCCTGCCTGGCATTTTCTATCTCCAGATAAGCGTTATCCAGTTCTTCCTGCGTCAAGGCCGCCTGCTCATAAGCCTGCTGCAGCTGTGCCAAAGACGATGCAAGCTCCTCATTCGACTTCTCAAGTTCCGTCTTGGAAAGTTCCAGATCTTCTATCGTCTCATCCAACTGACTCTGCGCTGTGTCAAGCTCCAGCCTTGTCTGATCCAGATCGTTCGTTTTCTGTCTGTATATGGCAAGCGTAATCGCAATCATCAGGATAAAGATCAACAGAAGCGCCGCCATCATATCCGAATAAGACTGCCAATAACTGTGCTCCGCAAAAGCTTCCCTGTTCCTTCGTTTATTTTTCATACAAATTCCTCATCTGTTCAAATGTGTAGATCTGGCTGCTGATCTCGTCACTCATGTCGCTGCACGCATCCGCCAGCATTTTCTTCTGCTCCGCAAGCTGTCCTGCAAAAACCTCCTGCCTTTCCATGACCTTTGCAAGCGCCTCCTGCACATTGCGGTTCACCTCCACCAGGACCGTGACCGCTTCCACCATTTCCGCCGCATTTACCGCACTGGCAGCCTGTGACTCTCCCGCCTTCTTTAATGCATTCCCGAGCTTCTTAAAATCTGCATCCAGGGCTGTCTGCATCTGCTCTGTAAATTTATCCACGATGCGTTCCACGCCTTCTGTCTGTTCCATCGCGTTTCCTTTCATCATATCAAGCATCTGTTTTAAAGAATTTGCCATCCCCGCCTGATAAATGAGCATTGTGGCCAGACTGTCATCCTCTTTTACAGCATTCGGCTGCGCGGTCTGACGGAACACCGTCAGAAATTCATTCAATACCTCGTAGGCATCCGACATGATGCTCCTGTAGACCACGTTAAATACCAGTGAAAAGAAAATACCATATACCGACGTGTGAAACGCTACTTTCATACCAGAAAGCAGGGAACCTACATTATCGGAGATCGTAAAAATATCATCCCCGCTGAACGCTCCCAGCCCCATGGAGAGACCAAGAAACGTCCCCAGAATCCCCAGGCCCGTAAGCGTCCCGGAAACACCGGAATTAAAGAAATTCATGCCCACTCTGTCCAGAAGATCCTCATTGATATATTCTTCCAGATCACAGGAAACACCCGCTCCCCGCTTCGACCTGGCCCCTTTTACACGCAGCCTGTACTTATCAAACGCCGCCTGTAACTCTTCCTCCTCAAAAACCTTGGCATTATCCTTATAATTTCCCCAGAGGTTCTTTCCCTCCGCCTCCTTATACTGCTTCTGCAGACGGAAGGCCGCCTCTTCCAGATCATAAGTGACTCTGTTAAGCCTGCCGAAGCTGATGGAAGATATGGCAAAAAGAATCCCAATTATAACCAAAAATCCGATATTGATCACCAGATTCACAAGCGAAATCTCTTCCCCGGTAAACACACCGTTCAAATAAAGAACAAACGCCACAACAATGGCATATAAAAAATACAGTACATAATACAGCTTACTCTTCATCCGTACACCCATCCCTTTTTCTTCTGATGTAGTTATTGTTACAGTTACTCTGGAAAATATTCTTACAGTTTCTATATTAAAATTATCACTTTTTTATCCAAAGCTCAATCATCTTAAGGATATCTTAAACAATAAATCCATGCTGCCTGCGGTAAGACAGCGCAAATGCACAAATCAGACCGCCAAACGCCGCGACGCAGATCAGCTCGCATATTCTCCAGTACCAGGGAGCCTCATACTTCACGACAAAGCTGCCCTCGTAACCAGCCGGCAGGATCACACAGACACGTTGATTGTCGGCCGGCCGAACCGTCAGCTGCTCTTCCGTCCTGGAATCCCTGGCCACATACCCCATATAGTAAAGGACCGGAACATCTACATGAGTCTCTTCTGCGCCCGTGTTCTTACAGGTCAAAGCCACCGTTCCTTCTCCGCGCTCATACTGCAGGACTTGTCAACCGGAAAAAGCTTCCCCGATCCCTCTGATTCAAACCTTTATCCTGTTGTTTCCATTTCTACCTGCAATTGACAAAGTCATACACGCCTTGTCTGTTGAAGCCATGCTTCCGCCCTGTCATAACATCCGTTTCTTACTAAGTATCCGCTTTCAATTTCCGGTAAAGTGCAAAATACATCGTCACAAAGCAGGCCAGCCCTCCTATGGCATTGGAGATCGGCTCCGCCAGAAACACCCCGTTCACGCCGAGTCCCAGCTTAGGCAGAAGCAGCGTAAGCGGCGCAACGATCACTGCCTTGCGCAACAGGGAGAAAAAGATCGCATGGCGGGAATAGCCGAGCGCAGTAAACGCCGCCTGCCCCGAAAACTGGAAAGACATAAAGAAAAACCCGAAAAAATATAACCGCAGCGCACTCACGCCGGCCTCAATCATCGCCCCATCCTCCGTAAATATGGACAACAGCAGATGCGGGCTTAAGATCACCAAAAGCCATGCCAGCATGGTATACAGAACACCCAGAATCGTCGTAAAGCGAATGCCCTGCCGTACCTTGTCATACTTCTTCGCCCCGTAATTATACCCCAGCACGGGCTGCGCGCCGCTGGTAATGCCGCTGACCGGCAAAGACAGAATCTCTCTGGCGGAGTTGATCACCGTCATGATCCCCACATAAAGGTCACCGCCGTAAGTCTTTAACGTCGCATTGCATACCACCTGCACCAGACAATTGGTCCCCTGCATGATAAAGCCGGACATCCCCAACGCCATAATCTCCCTTGCCAACCTGCCGTCTATCCGCAGGTTCTTCTTCTTAACAGGGAGAAGCGCCCTCTTTCCCGTCAGAAACAGCAGCACCCAGATACAGGAAACGGCCTGACTCAGCACCGTTGCCAGTGCCGCGCCGCCCACTCCCATATGTAAGCCGAAGATGAACAGAGGATCCAGCGCCAGATTCAGCACCGCTCCGATCAGCGTCGTCAGCATTCCCATCCGCGGGAATCCCTGTGCATTGATGAAACCGTTCAGCCCTGTGGCCAGCATGGTAAAAGGGGTTCCTAACAGGTAGATCCGCAGATAAGCATCCGCATACAGATAAGAAGCGTCGCTGGCGCCGAACAGATAGAGCACCGGCCTGCGCAGCACATAACAGAACAGAAACAATATAACCGATGTCCAAAGCAACAGCGAAAATGTATTGCCCAGTATCTTTCCCGCCCGCTCCTCCTGCTTCGCTCCTCTGGCGATGGAAAAAAGCGGCGTACCGCCCGTGCCGAAAAGAAAGGTAAAGGCCGCGATCAGCGTAGTCAGCGGAAACACCAGGCCGATCCCTGTCAGAGCCATACTGTCCGCTCCCGGCAAATGACCGATATAGATACGGTCCACCACATTATACAGAAGCTGCACCATCTGCGCCAGGATCAGCGGTATGGCCTGCGCCACAATATTCTGCCATACCTTACCTTTAGAAAAATCAGTAGATTGCATAAAACATCACCTCTTTGTACTTTTGTAGAATTCCCTCATACCAGATATGCTGTATATCGTTAAACTGATTTCCAGCTTTTTCATTTTATCATGTTCTTCCGAAAAGACGCAAGTCGACAAAACCAATCCAGCCTCTCATCCTGAAAGCAATTACTGCAGTTCGCCGCCAATGTCAGTCATGTAAAGCAGGCGCAGCTTACCGCTTGACAATAGTACGAAATCATACTATAATGCTTCCTATGGTACGATTTCGTACCAAGTGGTGTAATTCACGATAACTGCTGCTGCCTTATATGCAGAATAAACTTTTCATGTACAAGGAGAATGACCATGTCCGACAACCTTTCCCAAAAACTGAAACGCTATAACTATCTGGTCGGAGAAATCGACGCTGCCTACCACGAAATATCCACCAATTTAGGTCTGTCAGACAGTGTGATGCGCATCCTCTATACCATCTGCGACAATGGAGCCGACTGTCCGTTACAGAAGATCTGCCGTCTTACCGGCCTCAGTAAGCAAACGATCAATTCCGCCCTGCGTAAGCTGGAAAAGGAAGGTTTTATCTATCTGGAACCGCTTGGCCCCAAAAATAAAAATGTCTGCCTGACAGACACCGGAAAGCACATGGCAAAGCAGACCGCATGCCAGGTTCTGGCGATGGAAAACGAGATCTTCGCCTCCTGGCCGCCGGAAGATGTGGAGAGATACATCGAACTGACGGAAGCCTATCTGCGTGACCTGCGCAATCATGCCGGCAAACCGGCGGACAGATAACCTGCTGTCCGCAGAAATACAAAGCAACGCCAAAAACCCTGAAAGGAGCGCCTGAACCTATGATACAATTATCAGACCATTTTGACTGTAAACGCCTGTTACGTTTTACGGCCCCATCCATTATCATGTTGATCTTTACTTCCATCTACGGTGTCGTTGATGGATTTTTCGTCTCCAATTTTGTAGGAAAAACAGCCTTCACAGCCGTCAATTTTATTATGCCCGTGCTGATCATCCTGGGCTGCGTGGGTTTCATGTTCGGCACCGGCGGCGGCGCTTTGATCGCCATCACAATGGGTGCGGGCCATAAGGAAAAGGCAGACCAGCTTTTTTCCATGCTGATCTATGTCTCCATAGCATGCGGTATTGTTTTGACGGGAGCAGGGCTGTTATTTTTGCGCCCTCTTCTGTCCTTACTTGGCGCCAGAGGACAGATGCTGGAGGACTGTATCACTTATGGAAAGATCATTCTTCCGGCGGTTTCCGCCTATATTCTGCAATACGAATTCCAGTGTCTGTTCGCCACGGCAGAAAAACCGAAGCTGGGACTCTACGTTACGATAGCTGCGGGACTGACCAATGCTCTTTTGGATGCTCTTTTTATCATCATATTCCACTGGGGTCTGCAGGGTGCAGCAGCTG